>ENA-UEYG01002132-UEYG01002132.1-human-gut-metagenome-genome-assembly--contig:-NODE-2132-length-13024-cov-2.773847_pt1 | contig 13024 bp, 10 predicted proteins | sample MGYA00242933_ERZ507934 | MGnify/ENA primary metagenome ERZ507934 (study PRJEB26167, sample SAMN06115527) | human gut metagenome | host: Homo sapiens | place: China:Zejiang | collected 2015-11-10... | reverse complement strand
CCCCCGCCAGAGCGGAAAATATTGGTGCGGCAGCCCGTGCGATGAAGACCATGGGATTCACCCAGTTGCGGATCGTTGACAGCGAGGCCCACCTGGAACCTGCCACGCGATGGGTTGCGCATGGCTCGGGTGATATTATTGATAATATTAACGTTTTTCCAACGTTAGCCGAGGCGCTTCACGACGTGGATTTTACCGTCGCGACCACGGCGCGCAGCCGCGCGAAGTTTCATTATTACGCTACGCCGGTCGAACTGGTTCCCCTGTTGCAGGAAAAATCAACGTGGATGGATCACGCCGCGCTGGTTTTTGGTCGTGAAGATTCGGGGCTGACCAACGAAGAATTGGCTCTGGCGGATGTCCTCACCGGGGTACCGATGGTGGCTGACTATCCATCACTCAATTTGGGGCAGGCGGTGATGGTGTATTGCTATCAATTAGCAGGTTTAATACAACAACCGGCCAGAAACATTGAGATGACGGATGAGCATCAGCTACAGGCATTGCGCGAACGTGTTTTGCGTTTATTAGCCACGCTGAACGTTTCTGACGACATTAAGTTGACGGACTGGCTGCAACAGCGAATGGGTCTGTTAGAGCAGCGAGACACGGCAATGTTGCACCGTTTTTTACATGATATAGAAAAAAATCTAACAAAATAAAGTTTTGATCAATGTTTGTTGTGCAGTGTTTTACTCTGGTTTCAAGTGGGCGAGACATGCTGTATTGGTTGAAAGTAAAAGGGCAAGCAGTCGCTCATGAACAAGTTTCGGAATGTGATCAATTTAAAAATTTATTGACTTAGGTCAGCAGATACTTTAACCCTAAAAGAATACAAGACAGACAGATAATAATTACAGAGCACACAACATCATGAAACGCATCAGCATCACTATTACCACAACCATCACCATTACCACAGGTAACGGTGCGGGCTGACGCGTACAGGAAACACAAGAAAAAGCCCGCACCTAAACAGTGCGGGCTTTTTTTTCGACCAAAGGCAATGAGGTAAACCATGCGAGTGTTGAAGTTCGGCGGTACATCAGTGGCAAATGCAGAGCGCTTTCTGCGGGTTGCCGATATTCTGGAAAGCAATGCCAGACAGGGGCAGGTCGCGACCGTGCTCTCTGCCCCCGCAAAAATTACCAACCATCTGGTGGCGATGATTGAGAAGACCATCGGTGGTCAGGATGCTTTAGCCAATATCAGCGACGCCGAACGTATTTTCTCTGAGCTATTGGTGGGTTTGGCCGCCGCGCAGCCGGGTTTTCCGTTGGCCCCGCTCAAAGCCTTTGTTGAACAAGAGTTTGCCCAGATTAAACACGTCCTGCATGGCATCAGCCTGTTGGGACAGTGCCCGGACAGCATCAATGCCGCGCTTATCTGCCGTGGCGAAAAAATGTCGATCGCCATCATGGCAGGCCTGCTGGAAGCGCGCGGGCACAACGTGACGGTCATCGATCCGGTGGAGAAATTGCTGGCAGTCGGCCATTACCTCGAATCTACCGTTGATATCGCCGAATCTACGCGCCGCATTGCCGCCAGCCGTATTCCTGCGGACCACATGATTTTGATGGCCGGATTTACCGCCGGGAATGAGAAAGGTGAGTTAGTGGTGCTGGGGCGTAATGGCTCCGACTACTCTGCCGCCGTACTGGCCGCCTGTTTGCGCGCGGATTGTTGTGAGATCTGGACCGATGTTGACGGCGTATATACTTGCGATCCGCGTCAGGTACCCGACGCCCGACTGCTGAAGTCGATGTCTTATCAGGAAGCGATGGAGCTTTCTTACTTCGGCGCCAAAGTGCTGCACCCGCGCACCATTACCCCTATTGCCCAGTTCCAGATCCCTTGCCTGATTAAAAATACCGGCAATCCACAAGCGCCTGGCACGTTGATTGGCGCCAGCAGTGATGACGACGATTTGCCGGTAAAAGGTATTTCTAATCTCAATAACATGGCGATGTTTAGCGTTTCCGGCCCAGGAATGAAAGGCATGGTGGGTATGGCGGCACGCGTTTTTGCCGCAATGTCGCGTGCGGGCATCTCGGTAGTGCTGATCACCCAATCCTCTTCCGAATATAGCATCAGCTTCTGCGTCCCGCAGGGCGACTGCGCACGTGCGCAACGCGCCATGCAGGATGAATTCTACCTCGAACTGAAAGAAGGCCTGCTGGAGCCGCTGGCGGTAACTGAGCGTCTGGCTATCATCTCTGTTGTTGGCGATGGTATGCGTACTCTGCGTGGCATTTCGGCGAAATTCTTTGCCGCATTGGCTCGCGCGAACATCAATATCGTGGCGATCGCCCAGGGGTCGTCTGAGCGTTCTATTTCGGTGGCGGTGAACAACGACGACGCGACCACCGGCGTTCGCGTGACCCATCAAATGCTGTTCAACACCGACCAGGTGATTGAAGTGTTTGTGATTGGCGTAGGCGGCGTGGGCGGTGCGCTACTGGAGCAGCTTAAACGTCAGCAAACCTGGCTCAAAAAGAAGCATATCGATCTTCGCGTGTGCGGCGTGGCGAATTCGAAGGCTCTGCTGACTAACGTCCATGGACTGAATCTGGAGAACTGGCAGTCGGAGCTGGAAAGCGCGAAAGAGCCATTCAACCTTGGGCGCTTAATTCGCCTGGTGAAAGAATATCATCTGCTTAATCCGGTGATTGTCGACTGTACGTCAAGCCAGGCGGTGGCGGATCAGTATGCTGATTTCCTGCGCGAAGGCTTCCATGTGGTTACGCCGAACAAAAAGGCCAACACCTCGTCGATGGATTACTACCATCAGCTGCGTTTTGCCGCCGCGAAGTCCCGGCGTAAATTCCTCTACGACACCAACGTGGGCGCAGGCTTGCCGGTAATTGAAAACCTGCAAAACCTGCTCAGCGCAGGTGATGAATTGCAGCGTTTCTCCGGTATTCTTTCCGGCTCGCTGTCGTTTATTTTCGGCAAGCTGGATGAAGGCATGAGCTTCTCGCAAGCCACCACCATGGCGCGTGAGATGGGCTATACCGAGCCCGATCCGCGTGACGATCTTTCCGGCATGGATGTGGCACGTAAGCTGCTGATCCTCGCCCGTGAGACAGGTCGTGAGCTGGAGCTTTCAGACGTGGTCATTGAGCCAGTTCTGCCAAAAGAGTTTGATGATTCCGGTGATGTATCCGCGTTTATGGCGAAATTGCCACAGTTGGATGACGTCTTTGCCGCGCGCGTGGCGAAAGCCCGTTATGAGGGAAAAGTATTGCGTTATGTTGGCAATATCGAAGAGGACGGCGTTTGTCGCGTGAAAATTGATGCAGTAGACGGCAACGATCCGCTGTTTAAAGTGAAAAACGGTGAGAACGCGCTGGCATTCTATAGCCACTACTATCAGCCGTTACCATTGGTTCTGCGCGGATATGGCGCGGGTAACGACGTGACGGCAGCGGGCGTCTTTGCCGACCTGCTACGCACCCTTTCATGGAAGTTAGGAGTCTGACATGGTGAGAGTTTATGCCCCGGCTTCCAGTGCCAATATGAGCGTCGGGTTTGATGTGCTTGGTGCGGCAGTAACTCCGGTGGACGGTTCGCTGTTGGGCGATGTGGTGTCCGTTGAGGCGGCTGATCAGTTCAGCCTGAACAACCTTGGGCGCTTTGCCAACAAGCTGCCGTCAGAGCCGCGCGAAAATATTGTCTATCAGTGTTGGGAGCGATTCTGCCAGGAGCTGGGTAAAACGGTTCCGGTGGCGATGACGCTGGAAAAAAATATGCCGATTGGCTCCGGGTTAGGCTCCAGCGCCTGTTCCGTCGTGGCGGCGTTAGTCGCTATGAACGAACACTGCGGTAAGCCGCTCAACGATACGCGCCTGTTGGCGATAATGGGCGAGCTGGAAGGGCGTATCTCCGGCAGTATTCATTACGATAACGTTGCCCCGTGCTTTTTGGGCGGCATGCAGTTAATGATCGAAGAAAACGGCATTATCAGCCAGCAGGTGCCAGGCTTTGATGAGTGGCTATGGGTACTGGCGTATCCGGGGATTAAAGTGTCGACGGCAGAAGCGCGGGCGATTCTACCTGCGCAGTATCGCCGTCAGGACTGTATCGCCCACGGGCGACATCTGGCTGGATTTATCCATGCCTGCTATTCCCGTCAGCCTGAGCTTGCCGCGAAGCTGATGAAGGACGTCATTGCTGAGCCGTATCGTACCCGCTTGCTGCCAGGCTTTAGTCAGGCGCGTCAGGCGGTAACAGAAATTGGCGCGCTGGCCAGCGGGATCTCCGGGTCAGGGCCGACGCTGTTCGCCTTGTGCGATAAGCCGGATACGGCGCAGCGCGTAGCAGATTGGCTGAGTAAAAATTACCTGCAAAATCAGGAAGGTTTTGTTCATATTTGCCGGCTGGACACGGCGGGCGCACGGGTACTGGGATAATCAATGAAACTGTATAATCTGAAAGATCATAACGAGCAGGTCAGCTTTGCGCAGGCCGTCACGCAAGGGCTTGGCAAGAATCAGGGATTGTTTTTTCCGCATGATCTACCGGAATTCAATCTGACAGAAGTGGATGAGATGCTGAACCAGGACTTCGTTAGCCGCAGCGCGAAGATCCTGTCCGCATTTATTGGTGATGAGATCCCTCAGGAAATTCTGGAAAAACGCGTGCGTGCTGCATTTGCGTTTCCGGCACCGGTTGCTCAGGTTGCCGCAGATGTCGGCTGTCTGGAACTGTTCCACGGCCCTACGCTTGCATTTAAAGACTTTGGCGGGCGCTTTATGGCGCAAATGCTGACGCACATCAGCGGCGACAAGCCGGTAACCATTCTGACGGCGACCTCAGGTGATACCGGCGCGGCGGTTGCACATGCCTTTTATGGCCTGAAAAATGTGCGCGTGGTGATCCTCTACCCGAACGGCAAGATCAGCCCATTACAGGAAAAACTGTTCTGTACGCTGGGCGGTAACATTGAAACTGTAGCGATTGATGGCGATTTTGATGCCTGCCAGGCGCTGGTGAAACAGGCGTTTGATGACGAAGAGCTGAAGGTGGCTCTGGGACTGAACTCGGCTAATTCAATTAACATCAGCCGTTTGCTGGCGCAAATCTGTTACTACTTTGAGGCTGTGGCTCAGCTACCGCAAGAGGCGCGGAATCAGCTGGTGATTTCTGTTCCCAGCGGTAACTTTGGCGATCTGACCGCCGGGCTACTGGCGAAATCACTGGGCTTGCCGGTGAAGCGTTTTATCGCCGCGACTAACGTTAACGATACGGTTCCGCGTTTCCTTGCTGAAGGTGAGTGGGCGCCGAAAGCGACTCAGGCGACGTTATCGAATGCAATGGATGTCAGCCAGCCGAACAACTGGCCGCGCGTGGAAGAACTGTTCCGCCGTAAAATCTGGCGTCTGAATGAGCTGGGTTATGCCGCCGTTGATGATGCCACGACTCAGGACACCATGCGTGAGTTACATGAGATAGGCTACACCTCAGAACCGCATGCGGCGGTGGCTTACCGTGCGCTGCGTGACCAACTGAACCCTGGCGAGTACGGCCTGTTCCTTGGTACTGCGCATCCGGCGAAGTTTAAAGAAAGCGTTGAAGAGATTCTTGATCTGACGCTGGCGTTGCCAAAAGAGCTGGCGGATCGCGCGGACTTGCCGCTGCTTTCTCATCACCTGCCTGCTGATTTTGCGCAACTGCGTAAGCTGATGATGACCCGCGGGTAATGGTTGTGCCCGCTGGCGCTTTGCTTAGCGGGCCTACAAAACCTGTAGGCCGGATAAGGCGTTAGCCGTCATCCGGCATGTAAATTATTGCTCGTGGCGTTTAAACACCAGTTCGCCGTTTCCTGACGCTTCTTCATCAAAGAAATAGCCTTCGCTGTTAAATGCGGTCAGCTGTTCCGGCTGCGTTAAGCGGTTCTCAATGATGTAGCGGCTCATCAGGCCGCGCGCTTTCTTGGCATAAAAGCTGATGACTTTGAACTTGCCGTTTTTCTCGTCGAGGAAGACTGGTTTAATCAGCTCGGCATTGAGCTTTTTCGGCTTCACGGATTTAAAATACTCATCCGAAGCGAGGTTAATCACCACGCTGTCGCCTTGTGCTTCAAGTGCTTCATTAAGTTTATCGGTGATGATATCTCCCCAGAACTGGTAGAGATCTTTACCCTTCGCATTGGCCAAACGAATGCCCATCTCCAGACGATAAGGCTGCATCAAATCCAGTGGACGTAGAACGCCGTACAGTCCGGACAACATCCTTAAATGCTGCTGAGCGAAGTCGAAATCCCGGTATACACGTCGCCCTTAAATGCCAGAATGGCCTGGCGCGCATTGTCCGGCGTTAAGTCAGGCTGCCAGTCATGGAAACGCGTGGCATTCAAATCCGCCAGTTTGTCGCTAATTCCCATCAGCTTGCCAATCTGCGGCGCAGAGAGCTGGCGCGCCACATGGATAAGCTGCTGAGAGTGATCCAGCAGTTCGGGTAGCGTATGGCGTGTTGTTGCCAGCGGACTTTGGTAGTCGAGCGTTTTTGCAGGTGAAATCAGAATCAGCATATCCAGTCCTTGCAGGAAATTTACTGCGACTTTAGCAAAAAAAACGACAGATTTGATCGATGGTTGTGATTGCCGCGCTATCCGCGCGGCGTTTCATCCCAGCTTTCGGGGGCAAGCTGTTGTCTGATATCAGGATAACGGTGCGGATCGAATTCCGGGCGCACCCCGAGTTTACGCTGGCGCAGATAGTCGCTGGCGATGGTATGGACAACCGGAGAAAGCAGCAGAATCGCTGTCAGGTTAGTAATGGCCATACAAGCCATAATGATATCGGCCAACTGCCAGACCAGCGGGAAGCTGACAAACGTTCCGCCGATAATGGTGCTAATGGTAGCGATTCGCAATAGCCAGATGACGCGCATATTGTCCAGTTTCAGAAAGACGAGATTGTTCTCCGCATAGATGTAGTTGGCGACGATCGAGCTAAAGGCAAACAGAATCACAATAAAAGCCACGAATCCGGCTCCCCATTCTCCCGTCAGCGTTACCATTGCTTTTTGAAGTAACTGGATGCCTTCCATTGGCACATAGCTGGTGCCATTGCCTGCCAACAGAATAATCATCGCACTAGCCGTACAGACCACGAGAGTGTCGCCTAATACCCCAATCATTTGCACAATGCCTTGTGCCGCAGGATGCGGTGGCCAGGAGGCGGCCGATGCGGCTGCATTCGGCGTAGATCCCATTCCGGCTTCGTTAGAAAACATGCCGCGCTGAAAACCGTTGGCAATAGCCTGGCTTAGCGTATATCCGGCCGCACCCGCTGCTGCTTCCTGCCAGCCAAAGGCGCTTTTTATAATGGTGACGATAATGTCGGGAAGCTGCCCGATATGCCACAGACAGATGATGATGCTACTTCCAACCCACAGCAGTGCCATCATCGGAACGAACCATTGCATCAGGCGTGCGACGCCTTTAATACCGCCGACGATGACCAGTAATGACACTATTGCCAGTGCGATACCGGAGAAGAGGGGAGGGATGTCAAAAGCAAAGGTCAACGCACGAGAGACCGAGTTCGCCTGAACGCTGTTAAAAATCAGTCCATAGGCAATCAGTAAAAAGATGGCAAAAAGGACGCCCATCCAGCGCATGCCCAGACCACGTGCCATATACCACGCAGGGCCACCGCGGAACTGTCCTTTGCTATCGCGTTCTTTATACAGTTGGGCAAGTGAGCACTCGGCGAATGACGTTGCCATACCAATGACCGCTGAGACCCACATCCAGAAAATGGCTCCAGGGCCGCCAGCGGCGATCGCCAACGCTACGCCGGCCAGGTTCCCGCTACCGATACGTGCGGCAAGGCTGGTGCACAGAGCCTGAAAGGAAGTTAAACCGCCCGGCTGCGGGCTAATGCTGTTTTTAAGACTTGTGCCAAACTGGCGAATGTAGCGGAATTGCACGAACCCTGTACGCCAGGTGAACCAACATCCTGCGCCAAGCAGGAGGTAGATCATCACCGATCCCCAGAGTATTTCATTAATAAATGAGAAAAAATCAGGCATTAACATCCCTCTTGTTGATGCCGGTAAGCGCGAAGATTTCCGTGTAAGCGCTACCAATAATCGACCAGTATATACCTTGTCATGAGAGTGATTGCGGGAGTTTATCATAACAATCGTTATATCCCGCAATTGCGCATCACAGGCTTTGAGATGCGTAATCAGGGCTGAGCAGCGGGTCGGACAATCCAGGCGGTTGCGCTGAGAGTGCGTCGTGCTATCATCAGGGAAGATCGGTTACATCCCCCTAACAAGCTGTTTAAAGAGAATCGCTATCATGACGGACAAATTGACCTCCCTTCGTCAGTTCACCACAGTAGTGGCCGACACCGGAGACATCGCGGCAATGAAGCTGTATCAGCCTCAGGATGCCACAACTAACCCTTCTCTCATTCTTAACGCAGCGCAGATCCCAGAATACCGCAAGCTGATTGATGACGCTGTAGCCTGGGCTAAGCAGCAGAGCAACGACCGCGCACAGCAGATCGTCGACGCGACCGACAAACTGGCAGTAAATATCGGTCTGGAGATCCTGAAACTGGTCCCGGGTCGTATCTCTACTGAAGTTGACGCTCGTCTGTCTTACGACACCGACGCGTCCATCGCGAAAGCAAAACGTCTGATCAAGATGTACAACGACGCTGGCATCAGCAACGATCGCATTCTGATTAAACTGGCTTCAACCTGGCAGGGCATCCGTGCCGCTGAGCAGCTGGAAAAAGAAGGCATCAACTGTAACCTGACTCTGCTGTTCTCCTTCGCGCAGGCACGTGCATGTGCAGAAGCTGGCGTATACCTGATTTCTCCGTTCGTTGGTCGTATTCTTGACTGGTACAAAGCCAACACCGACAAGAAAGAGTATGCACCGGCAGAAGATCCGGGTGTGGTTTCCGTAACGGAAATCTACGAGTACTACAAACAGCACGGTTACGAAACCGTGGTGATGGGGGCGAGCTTCCGTAACATCGGCGAAATCATTGAGCTGGCAGGCTGCGATCGTCTGACGATTGCTCCGGCACTGCTGAAAGAGCTGGCGGAAAGCGAAGGCGCTATCGAACGTAAACTGTCCTTCTCCGGCGAAGTGAAAGCGCGTCCTGCACGCATCACCGAAGCTGAGTTCCTGTGGCAGCACAACCAGGATCCGATGGCTGTAGATAAACTGGCGGACGGTATCCGTAAGTTTGCTGTAGACCAGGGTAAACTGGAAAAAATGATCGGCGATCTGCTGTAATCATTTAAGCGTGGCCCTGATATGGGTCACGCTACCTCTTCTGAAACCTGTCTGTCCTTCCTTTCGCAGTGTATCATTCTGTTTAACGAGACTGTTTAAACGGAATAATCATGAATACTTTACGCATTGGCCTGGTTTCCATTTCTGACCGTGCTTCCAGCGGCGTTTACCAGGATAAAGGTATCCCGGCCCTTGAAGAGTGGCTGGCATCTGCCCTTACCACCCCTTTTGAGCTGCAAACGCGACTGATCCCGGATGAACAGGCGATCATCGAACAGACCTTATGCGAGCTGGTGGATGAAATGAGCTGTCATCTGGTGCTGACTACCGGCGGAACGGGTCCGGCACGTCGCGACGTGACCCCCGATGCTACGCTTGCCGTCGCTGACCGCCAGATGCCAGGCTTTGGCGAACAGATGCGCCAGATAAGTCTGCACTTTGTGCCAACGGCTATTCTCTCCCGCCAGGTCGGTGTGATTCGCAAACAGGCGTTGATCCTGAATCTGCCTGGGCAGCCGAAATCGATCAAAGAAACGCTGGAAGGCGTGAAAGATGCCGACGGTAAGGTTATCGTACCGGGTATTTTTGCAAGTGTACCGTATTGTATACAGTTGCTGGATGGGCCGTATGTGGAAACCGCACCGTCTGTTGTAGCATCTTTTCGTCCTAAAAGCGCAATTCGCGATACAAACGCCTGAAAGTAGCCCGATCGTGACATAAGTGCCAATCACAGTGGAGTATTGAATTGTTTACGATATAGTAATTTTTGCTTTACATGTATCGACAGACAGATTCAATAACTCCACTGACTGATGGTTTGCTATGTCACAACACACTCGACCGCTGAATCGCCAGGATTATAAAACTCTTACGCTTGCTGCCCTCGGCGGTGCGCTTGAGTTTTATGATTTCATTATCTTCGTCTTCTTTGCCGCTGTTGTTGGTGAACTGTTCTTTCCGGCAGACATTCCTGAGTGGCTACGTCAGGTGCAAACCTTCGGCATTTTTGCCGCCGGATATCTGGCGCGTCCGCTGGGTGGCATCATCATGGCGCACTTTGGCGATCTGGTCGGGCGTAAGAAAATGTTCACCCTGAGCATTTTGCTGATGGCGATACCGACGCTGGCGATTGGTCTTTTGCCTACCTACGCCTCAATGGGGATCCTCGCACCGCTGCTGTTACTGCTGATGCGCATTTTGCAAGGCGCTGCCATCGGCGGAGAAGTGCCGGGCGCGTGGGTGTTCGTGGCGGAGCATGTACCGGAGCGCCGCATCGGCATTGCCTGTGGCACGCTGACCGCTGGGCTGACGGTGGGGATTCTGTTGGGGTCGGTGGTTGCGACGCTGGTGAATACCAGGCGGTGCATGACTACGGCTGGCGTATCCCGTTCCTGCTGGGGGGCGTTTTTGGGCTGGTGGCGATGTACCTGCGCCGCTGGTTGCAGGAAACGCCAATCTTCCTCGAAATGCAGCAGCGTAAAGCACTTGCGCAAGAGCTACCGGTGAAGTCGGTTGTGAGTAAGCATAAAAAAGCGGTGGTTATTTCAATGCTGCTGACCTGGCTGTTATCGGCCGGGATTGTGGTGGTGATCCTGATGTCACCAGTCTGGTTGCAGAAGCAGTATGGCTTTGCACCCGCGCTAACGCTACAGGCCAACAGTGTCGCTACCATTATGCTGTGCGTCGGCTGTCTGCTGGCCGGATTTATTGTCGACCGGGTCGGCGCCAGCAAAACCTTTATTGTCGGCAGCCTGCTGCTGGCCTGTTCGAGCTGGTTTTTCTATCACCTGACCGGCAGCCATCCTCAGCACTTGTTCCTGTTATACGGGCTGGTGGGATTATGCGTTGGCGTGGTCGGCGCAGTGCCTTATGTCATGGTGCGGGCGTTTCCGGCGGAAGTCCGTTTTACCGGCATTTCCTTTTCCTATAACGTCTCATATGCCATTTTTGGTGGTCTGACGCCAATCGCCGTGACGATGTTAATGAGCGTGTCGCCAATGGCTCCGGCCTGGTATGTGCTGGCGTTATCGCTGGTGGGGTTAGGTCTGGGGATTTGGCTGCGACAGGATATTTATCATCGCGATACGAGCGTACAGGGAGAGTTACAGCGTTTGTAAGGAATATCCCCCCTTCAGGGGGGATATTGTCAGATTAGTGCGCTTCACCAATCGGCAGGATGATACGGCCAAACTGTTCGTTCAGCACTTCACCCATCGCCAGGTAAATGGCGCTTGCACCACACACTAAGCCAACCCAACCCGCTACGTGAATGATTGCTTCGTTACCTGCAATGTTGCCAACGGCCAGCAGGGCGAACAGCACTGTCAGGCTCAGGAACACGAACTGCAGCATGCGCGCGGCTTTCAGCGTACCGAAGAACATGAACAGAGTGAACACGCCCCACAGACCCAGGTAAGCGCCCAGGAACTGACCATTGGTTGCATCCGCGAGGCCCATTTTCGGCATCAGCAGAATCGCAACCAGCGTCAGCCAGAACGAACCGTAGGAGGTAAAGGCGGTTAAACCGAAGGTGTTGCCTTTTTTATATTCCAGAAGACCGGCAAAAATTTGCGCGATGCCGCCGTAGAAAATGCCCATCGCCAGAATAATAACGTCTAAAGCGAAGAAACCCGCGTTATGCAGGTTAAGCAGAATGGTGGTCATGCCGAAGCCCATCAGGCCCAGCGGTGCCGGATTAGCCAACTTAGTGTTGCCCATAATTCCTCAAAATCATCATTGATTGAATGGTGAAATAGTTTCCCCAAATAACGATCACTGTCTTCGGGGCGCGGCATAATAATCAGGGGAGAGGGCACTGTCTATGATCTAACGAAGGGAAAACGAATTATTTTCCCTGTGATGGGCATCACGCTTGTGTGTGGTTGAGCATTCTGCGCAGGCAGGCAATGTGGAGTACAGCCGGGATCGTCACCCGATAAGCGCTGCCGCTCACCGCTTTAACCCCGTTTAAAGCCGCACCTACCGGGCCGCCAAGTCCGGCTCCGCGCAGTAATCCGTGCCCGATTACGCTGACGGCGGCGTGGGTTCGCAGAATTTTGGTTAACTGGCCGGAGAGCAGGTGAGAGACGCCTTTTGCCAGGTGACGATCCTTCAATAATAACGGTAGCAGTTCTTCCAGTTCAGAAACTTTTGCATCGACAGCCTGCAGAAATTCCTGCTTTTGTCCGGCATCCATTTTTTGCCAGGCGTTGCGTAAAAAGTGCTCCAGCAGAGACTGTTCAATTTCGAACGTGGACATCTCTTTATCAGCTTTAATCTTCAGACGCTTCGAAACGTCCAGCAAAATCGCCCGATACAGTTTTCCATGTCCACGGAGTTTATTGGCAATGCTGTCGCCCCCATAATGCTGCAGTTCGCCAGCAATCAGTTGCCAGTTGCGGCGGTGCTGTTTCGGATGTCCTTCCATCGATTTAAATAAATCGTTGTGGTTGAGAACGCTCGACAGACGGGCTTTCCCCTTTTCATTATGTGTAAGCAGGCGGGTAATATTGGCGAGCTGCTCCTCACTGCAATGCTGAAGAAAATCGAGATCGTCGTCATTCAAATAGGTGACATTCATGTTTCTATGGCTTTTGAATAAAAGTATGGGGAATTAGTCGTCGCCGATGATTTTCAGCGTCGCCATATCAGAAGAGTTCACCGTATGGCCGGAGAAGGTAATTTTTTTCACGCAGCGCTTATTGTCGTTGTCGCTATTGATGTTGATCCAATTGGTCGTTTGCCCTTCTTTGATGG
>ENA-UEYG01002131-UEYG01002131.1-human-gut-metagenome-genome-assembly--contig:-NODE-2131-length-13025-cov-3.137396_pt1 | contig 13025 bp, 10 predicted proteins | sample MGYA00242933_ERZ507934 | MGnify/ENA primary metagenome ERZ507934 (study PRJEB26167, sample SAMN06115527) | human gut metagenome | host: Homo sapiens | place: China:Zejiang | collected 2015-11-10... | reverse complement strand
CCGCTCACTCTTATTATCTCACCGTTGGAAACGCTGATGAAGGAATATCAATCGGATGCTGCTCTGATGGATAAATTAAATATAGTGCAACGCAATGCATTAAGGTTGTTGAATCTTGTAAAAGAAAACGACAAAATGACTATCGAGCAGGTGGCGGAGGCGCTGGGCGTTTCCAAAACAACGGTGTCACGCGCACTTTCCGGGAAAGGGCGCATCAGCGAGAAAACCCGCGCCAAGGTGTTCGCCTATATGGGGCATGCCCGCACAGAGCCTGCGTCTGCGCAAAAAGACCCAAAGGTGCGCACTAACAACATTGCCATGGTTGTGCCGCAGCGCTTTATTACACTGGATCTGCCGTTTTTGCGCAAATGTATGGGCGGCATCTGTACCATGGCTGATCAGCGCGGCTACGACATGCTGCTGTGCTACGCCTCCAGCACAGAGTATACCCAGCTGCAGCGTCAGCTGGCGAGCCATAAGGTGGATGGTGTTATTCTGACCTACGCCATGGCAGACGATCCCTGCGTTGACCTGCTGCGGCAGTATGATGTGCCGTTTGTGCTGATTGGCCGCAGTGAGGATAAGACGATACCGCAGGCGGACAATGATCAGGTTACCGCCGCCTGCGAGATGACCCGTATTCTGCTGCAGATGGGTGCCAAGCGGATCGCGCTGCTGGTCGGCAGCACGATCTACGCCGTCAACACCGACCGCACGCGCGGGTACCTGCGCGGCTTTGCGGAATCCTGCGTGCCGGTGGATCAGCGCCTTGTTCATTCCGGTATTGAATCAACAGGGCAGACCATTGATGCGCTGGAGGCAGCGCTTGAGCAAAAGGCGGACTGCCTGCTCTGCGGTGACGATGAGATTGCCTATGAGGTCATGCGAGAGTTGCGCAACCGGCATATTCTGGTGCCGCACGATCTGCGCGTTGCCAGCCTGTATGACAGCTCGATGCTGGCCAGTATCACGCCCTCGGTGTCTGCGGTGCAGTACGATGCCGAGCAGCTGGGGCGCACAGCCTGCCGTATGCTGCTTGACCGCCTGCTTGGCAAGGAAATGGTGCAGCGCCAAATTGAGGGGTAACTGTTATGGTATCATCGGTGCCAACGGTGCTGGTAAAACGACGCTCTTGCGCTGTCTCGGTGGAGAAGTCTGCAATATGAAGCCGGATTCCGGTACGGTCAAATGGGCTGAACATGCCGATATCGGTTACATGGCGCAGGATTCAAACGAGGAATTCGAAAACGAGCTTAATCTGACGGACTGGATGTCCCGTTTCACCCAGGAAGGTGACGACGATCAGGCTGTCCGTTCGATTCTGGGACGCCTCCTTTTCTCGGGCGATGAAGTCAGAAAACAGGCCAAAGTGCTGTCCGGCGGTGAAAAAGGCCGGATGATGTATGGCAAGCTGATGCTCGGACGCCACAACGTGATGCTGATGGATGAACCGACCAACCATATGGATATGGAATCAATCGAAGCCCTGAATATCGCGCTGGAAAAATATACCGGTACCCTGATTTTCGTGTCGCATGACCGGGAATTCGTGTCTTCTCTGGCAACCCGGATTATTGAAATCAAAGACGGTGAAATTATCGATTTCAAGGGAAATTACGAAGAATACCTGAACAGTCAGGGTATCGAATAAGCCGGATAAACTGTTTTCCTGACATTTTTTTCTGTTTGTGCGATAGTTGAACAATGTACTTTTAATTTTTTTCGATCGATAAAATGCAAGATTCCGACATCAAGGAAGTTGAATACGATTTGCCAGAAATGCAAAGCGGGGCAGTGTGTGTTGCCAACGCCTGGGCGCGTGTCCCTGTCGAATTGTCTCAGAAAGAAAAACAGGAACTGAAAGAGCGGATCAAACGGCTTTTGAAAGAGAAAGATGCCGTTCTGGTCGCGCATTATTACGTTGATGGTGATATACAGGATCTGGCGGAAGAAACCGGTGGCTGTGTAGCCGATTCGCTGGAAATGGCGCGCTTCGGGCGGGACAATCCGGCGAAAACGCTCGTTGTTGCCGGTGTGCGTTTTATGGGCGAAACGGCCAAAATCCTGTCTCCGGACAAGAAAATCCTGATGCCCGATCTGGATGCCTGCTGTTCGCTTGATCTCGGCTGTCCCATCGAGGAATTCACGGCTTTCTGTGACGCCCATCCGGACAGGACAGTTGTCGTTTACGCCAATACCAGCGCGGCTGTGAAGGCGCGTGCCGACTGGATGGCGACTTCGTCCATCGGTCTGGAAATCGTCAAAAAACTGCATGCCGAAGGCAAAAAGATTTTATGGGGCCCTGACCGTCATTTGGGTACCTACATTCAGGAACAGACCGGGGCCGATATGTTGCTCTGGCAGGGGTCATGCCTTGTCCATGACGAATTCAAGGCAGCAGAACTGGCTTACCTCAAAAAACAGATGCCGGATGCGAAAGTGCTGGTTCATCCGGAATCACCCGCTTCCGTTGTTGCTCTGGCCGATGTAGTCGGTTCGACTTCCCAGATCATCAATGCCGCCAAAACCATGGATGCGCAAACCTTCATCGTGGCAACGGACAAGGGCATTTTCCACAAGATGCAACAGGCCGTTCCCGGAAAAACTTTGATTGAAGCGCCGACAGCGGGCAATAGTGCAACGTGCAAGAGCTGTGCGCAATGCCCGTGGATGGCAATGAATTCACTGTCGAATCTGGCGGAAGTACTGGAAAAAGAGCATAACGTGATTTTTGTCGATCCTGAAATCAGTGAAAAGGCGATTGTGTGTATTCAGCGAATGCTCGATTTTGCAGCTGAACAGAAAAACAGGGCAAAGGACAAGGAAACGGTGTTGACTTCCGGTATGGGAGCGGCATGAACCGGCACGGCATATTCGGAAATGGCATGCTTGAAGCGACGATCGCGGCCAATGTCGAAGCAGCCTTGATCGAGGATATCGGTTCGGGGGATTTGACAGCTTTACTGTTGCCGGAGAATGAAATGGTTTCCGCCCGTGTGATCGTGCGCGAAAATGCCGTTTTGTGCGGTATCCCCTGGTTCGACGCTGTCATGAATGTACTGGATTCCCGTACGGAAATCGAATGGTCTTATCGTGAAGGCGACTGGATGACGGCCGGTAGTGAAGTTTGCCGAATGACAGGTTCCGTGCGTTCCCTGCTGACTGGTGAACGAACCTGTCTGAATTTCCTTCAATTGCTTTCTGCAGTCGCGACAGCGACAAGGGAATACGTCAAACTGGTTGCCGGAACGTCTGCCCGGATTTACGATACCCGTAAGACACTGCCGGGATTGCGGGTGGCACAGAAATATGCCGTTTTTGTTGGCGGCGGGGAAAACCAGCGAATGGCCCTGTACGATGCGATTCTCATCAAGGAAAATCATATTGCCGCTGCCGGTGGTATTCGTCAGGCGCTGCAAGCGGCGTTCAGACACACCGGTGTTCCGGTTCAGATCGAAGTCGAAACGATCGAACAATTGAATGAGGCACTGGCTGCCGGAGCAAAATCGGTCATGCTCGACAATTTCAGTCTGGAGGATATGCGTGAAGCTGTCCGGATTACGAAAGAATCGAAAACGGGAGCTGTACTCGAGGCGTCCGGAGGTATCGACCGGGATACTGTCCGTGCCATCGCCGAAACCGGGGTGGACAGGATTTCGGTTGGCGAACTGACCAAGCATGTGAAGGCAACGGATTTTTCGATGCGGATCGTCTGATTGTTACAATTTCAGAAGTCTGAAAAAGGCCTGTATTCAACATGGATACAGGCCTTTTTGTTCCCTTTCGCGCCTGTTATACGGTGAACAGGTCAGTGATACTGTCATTTTGCGGTGTAAAAGGGAACACTGGATCGTGTAAAAAATGTAATAAGTTATGAATTATGTTTATTAACTTTTGATTTGGGCAATAATGAAGTATCAGAAGACAATTGCATAAAAGCACATTTTTATGCGGAGACGATCATGAAAACAGGCGGTGGCAGTATTCCTTTCAAAAAGACATTTTGCATCCTGGGCATTTGTGTGCTGGGATGTTTTGCGGGCGTTGGAGCAAGTGCGCAGGATGCTCAATCCAGTGTCATTCCGCGATCGGCGGCAGCGATACAGGCTCCCTTGTTTTCTGACGCCGAACTGGACCAGATGCTGGCGCCGATTGCCCTTTATCCTGACGTGCTGTTGACCCAGACCCTGATTGCTTCTACCTATCCTTCCGAAGCGATTGAAGCGGGGAACTGGCTGAAAGCCAATCCGAATTTGCGAGGCAAGGAAGCCGTTGAGGCTGCCAGCCAGACCAATTGGGATGACAGTATCAAAGCTCTGGCGGCATTCCCTGAAATTCTGGTTCCGATGGCGGAATATCCCGACTGGACGGCTGGCCTTGGAAACGCTTTTCTGTCGCAACAGCAGCAATTGATGAACCGTGTCCAGTATTTGCGCCAGAAGGCGAAAGAACAGGGCAATCTGAAAACGAACGAACAGGTTTCGGTACAGACGACTGGTCAGGGAACCAGCCAGACCATCGTCATCGAACCGGCCACGACGCAGATTGTTTATGTTCCTTACTACAACCCGACGGTTGTTTATGGAACGTGGTGGTGGCCGGCGTATACACCGGTTTACTGGAATCCGTGGCCGTATGCCGGTTACGTGGGTGGTTACAGTACCGGCTTCATGTGGAGCGGGGCAGGCTTGTGGTTTTCCTATACGTCTTATCGTCCCGTTTATGACTGGCACTATCATCGGGTTTATATTGTCGACCGGCATTACCGCAGGCCCGGACCGCATAGAAAACCGATGCCAAGACGGGAATGGAATCACAGGCCGGAACACCGGCATGACGTTTCCTATCGCGACAAGACATACAAACCGGGGGCGAATACGCCAAGGCCGGGACAGCATGGCAGACCTGACCAGAAACCGCAAGGCAGTCCCGGCAGCAATCATATGCCGGGAAAAAATGACCGTCCTTCTTTCGACAGGGAGAAGCGTCCCGGTTCCGGATCTCCGCAAATGGGGTTCACAGACAACAGGCATAATGGAAGCCGTCCCGGTCTTTCGCAAGGGAAACCGACCGATATCCCACGAAAAGACACCTCTCAAACCAGTCATGGCCGTCCTCCTGCCGGACATGGCAATCCTGTTGGCCCGGGGATGTCTGGCACGCGTCCTGTCGTCAATCCGGCTGGGCAACGGCCGTCTGTTGATAAACCGTCAGGTGTCCGTCCAGAATGGAATGGCACACCAAACAGGCCACAAGCCAATCTGCCGGGGTCCGGGCATACGGATAACCGACCTGTAAACAGGCCGACACCCCATCAGTCGCCTGACGGCTTTGGAAATACGGTCAATAATAGCCCGGGAAAAAACGTGTTGCCTGCACGGCCCGGGAGCAATCGGCCAATGCAGATGCCGCCTGTCAACAGGCCCGGGAATAATCGCCCTGTGTCCACTCCACAGTCAAACAAGCCGTCAAGTAACAGACCGGTGACCAATCCGGGGACAAACAAGCCAACGGATCATCGTCCTGTTCAGGATCCTTCAGCGAACCGTCCAACAAACAACCGGCCATCACAGCGTCCGGAGGCGAACAGACCATCTGGCAATCAGTCTGGCCCATCCCAATTAGCCAACCGTCCGGCAATGAATCGTCCGGTACCGGCTCCGGCGGTCAGCAGACCTGTTGAAAATATGAGACCGGCTGTCGCTCCTGCCAATCGCCCGGGGCCCTCGACAAGCCGGCCGGCTGTTAATACACGACCGACTTCTGCTCCATCCGTGAACCATCGCCCTGCATCGCCACCAGCGGTAAACAGGCCGACCCCAAGTCATGCAGCGCCAGTTCGTCCATCAGGAGGAAGCGGTAATCATGCAGCATCAGCGCCTTCCAGACCCTCGGCAAGCCATGAAAGCAGATCATCCGGTCCGGACAGGGGAAATAATGATCGGGGTCACGGAAGATAGAAAATGACTTGAGTGAACAAGCAAAATCGTTTAAAAAGGAAGTTCTTATTTCAAGCCTGTTTCATTATGTCTATCCGTATCCAGACTGAAGATTTCGATTTGTCGGCTGAACTGAACCGGCTGCGTTCCGATCATCGTGATATCGGCGCAGTCGTTTCGTTTGTCGGAACCGTGCGAGACGTGAATGACGCCGATGGCGTCCTGTCGATGGAACTGGAACATTATCCGGGGATGACCGAGTCGGCGCTGGAGGAAATCGAAAGCCATGCTCGGCAACGCTGGGACATACTGGATTCGGTCGTGATCCACCGGATCGGTGTGTTAAAGCCCACCGACCGGATTGTTCTGGTGGCTGTCGTATCCCGCCATCGGGGTGAAGCGTTCAGGGCGTGTGAGTATATGATCGATGCCTTGAAAACACAGGCTCCTTTCTGGAAAAAAGAGCAGACGGCCAAAGGGGATGTACGTTGGGTACAGGCGAAAGAATCGGATGAATCCGCCCTGAAAAAGTGGTGAGTCCCGGTTTTATGTGGTCAGGTTCAATACAGGATCAGGCCTGCAACTCCTGCCAGACATATCATCAGGATGGGATGGATATTGAATTTCCAGCTAAGCAGAAACGCTGCGGCGAAAATCATTATGCTCTTGTAATCGATGAAGTTGTCACTGTTCATCAGAACCAGTGCGGCGGCGGCAATCAGGCCAATGGTAACGGGGCGCAAGCCGGTGAAAGCGGCAGAGACATAGCGATTTTCCCTGAATTTTGCAAAGAACATCGAAATTGCCAGTACCATCAAAAACGATGGAAGGGAAACGGCAACGGTTGCCAGTATCGCGCCCCAGACATTTCCGGTGACGGTATAGCCGATGTAGGTGGCACTGTTGATGCCGATCGGACCCGGCGTCATCTGGGAGATGGCGATCACGTCCGTGAATTCGGCAAGGCTCAACCAGTGATATTTGTCGACGACTTCATGCTGGATAAGCGAGAGCATGGCATAACCGCCTCCGAACCCGAAAATCCCGATCTTGGTATAGGCATAGAAGAGTTGCCAGTAGACGATCATGGCTCACTCCGCTTCAATTTGTCTTTCAGCCAAAGGCTGTAGAGCAGCCCTCCGGCAATGCCACCAAGGACGATCCAGATTGGAGATACACCGCACAGCCAGATCAACAGGGCTGAGAGGAAGGGGAAAACCAGTTCAAGTCTGGACAGACGCATGGCTTTCGCGGCTGTGATGCAGGGCACCAGAATGAGTGCGACTACGGCTGGCCTTATTCCATTGAAGACTTTGATGACCCAGACGTTTTCCTGGAATTGCCTGAAAAAAAGGGCAATTGCCAGCATGGTAAAGAAAGCTGGGAGGATCGTGCCGAGGGCACAACAGATACTGCCCCATACTCCCCTGATTTTATAGCCGACGAAAATGGCGATATTGACGGCGAAAACACCGGGCAGGGAATTGGTGACGGCCAGCAAATCGATGAATTCTTCCTGTTTCAGCCAGCCCCGGCCAACGATGTCGCGTTCGATTAAGGGGATCATCGCCTGACCGCCACCGATGGTGAACATGCCGATTTTGGTAAAGACGAGAAATAAGGTGAAATAAGCCATGCGGAGGGTGAAATGCTTCCGGAATCCGTTAGTGAGATGATACCCCAAGGCAACTTCAGAAAGGTTGTAATGGCATTGCGCTTTGCAAAATTAAAGGCTATGCTTTCACCCTCAAGGTGATGGTGTTCCACCTTTCCAAACTGCCACGGTTTTTTGTGGATGATGACGCCTGATATGCTTCACTCCGACAGTGAAGGTATCGGTGCGCTTTTCTCTTTTCCCGATACGTTTACCCTGCCGGAGTGCGCTTTGATTTTAATAAATGAGGGCGTGCAGACGCTTTGTTGAATTCAGAAAAGGAATGTGAAAAATGGCTTGGGTTGCGGTAGGTCTGGGCGCTGCGATAGGCGCATGGTTAAGGTGGTGTCTCGGAATGTGGCTGAACAATATCCACCAGCATATTCCATTGGGGACGCTGGTTGCCAATCTGGTCGGCGGTTTCATCATCGGCATGGCGACCTCGTTCTTCTTCTTCCACAATAACCTGAGCCCGGAATGGCGACTCTTCATCATTACCGGTTTTCTGGGTGGCCTGACGACTTTTTCGACGTTCTCCGCAGAAACGGTGCTGATGCTCCAGCGGGGTGACTATATCTGGGCAGGCATGCAAATTCTGCTGCATGTGGCCGGTTCGATCCTGATGTGTATTGCCGGTTTTGCTGCGTATCGGTATCTGTCAACTCTCTGACGGAACTTTTTTCAAAAAGATTGTTCCCAATTTCTCATTTCGCAATGAAAAGATGCTTGAAATGAGGCATGCTGATCCCAATATTAAAAGAATGTTAGATATTGGGAGGTTGCAATGCGTCAAGACAAGTTAACAACTAAATTACAGGAAGCCATTGCAGATGCACATAGTATGGCTGTCGGGAACGACAACCAGTATGTCGATCCTGTCCATCTGGTTTCCGCCCTGCTGCGGCAGGATGACGGGAGTGCCAAATCCCTGTTGCAACGGGCAGGTGTGAACGTCAATAAACTGGCCAGTTCCCTGAACTCGGCCATTGACCGTTTGCCGAAAGTATCCGGGACGGGAGGTGATGTCCAGATCGGTCGTGAACTGATGAACGTGCTGAATCTGGCCGACAAGGAAGCGCAAAAACGGAACGACCAGTTCATTGCCAGCGAAATGATTCTGCTGGCCCTTCTGGACGACAAGTCGGAAGCAGGCCGACTGGCCCGCGAAAGCGGTTTGTCGCGCAGTGCGCTGGAAGCGGCGATCAAGGCCGTTCGGGGAGACTCCAACGTCAATTCTGCCGATGCGGAAGGCCAGCGTGAAGCCCTGAAAAAATACACGCTCGATCTGACCGAACGGGCACGTCAGGGAAAGCTTGATCCGGTGATCGGCCGTGACGATGAAATCCGTCGTGCCATTCAGGTTCTGCAGCGCCGGACGAAAAACAATCCTGTCCTGATCGGTGAACCGGGCGTCGGTAAAACGGCCATTGTCGAAGGATTGGCACAGCGTATCGTAAACGATGAAGTACCGGAAAGCCTGAAAGGCAAACGGGTGCTGGCGCTGGATATGGCTGCCTTGCTGGCAGGTGCGAAATTCCGTGGCGAGTTCGAGGAACGTCTGAAAGCCGTGTTGAACGAACTTGCGAAAGATGAAGGTCAGGATATCGTTTTCATCGATGAAATCCATACGATGGTCGGCGCAGGGAAAGCGGAAGGCGCGATGGATGCGGGCAATATGTTAAAACCTGCACTGGCACGCGGTGAACTGCACTGCGTTGGCGCGACGACGCTGGATGAATACCGCAAGTACATTGAAAAAGACGCTGCTCTGGAACGTCGTTTCCAGAAAATCATGGTCGATGAACCGACGGTAGAAGATACAATTGCGATTTTGCGTGGTTTACAGGAAAAATACGAGCTGCATCATGGTGTCGAAATTACCGATCCGGCGATTATCGCGGCAGCTGAACTGTCGCAGCGTTATATCACAGACCGTTTCCTGCCGGACAAGGCGATCGATTTGATCGATGAAGCGGCTTCGCGCATCAAGATGGAAATCGATTCCAAACCGGAAGTCATGGACAAGCTCGATCGCCGTATCATCCAGCTGAAGATCGAACGCGAGGCAGTCAAGAAAGAAACGGATGAAGCATCGTTGAAGCGTCTGGCCCTGATCGAGGAAGAGATCAACAAGCTGGAAAAAGAATATGCCGATTACGATGAAATCCTGAAAGCGGAAAAAGCGGGCGTCGAAGGTTCCAAACATATCAAGGAAGAAATTGAAAAAGTGCGCCTTGAAATGGACGAAGCCAAACGTCGTGGGGATTTCCAGAAAATGTCTGAACTGATGTATGGTCGCTTGCCGGAACTGGAAAAGGCGCTGGCGGCCGATGACCAGAAGGAAACCAAACTGGAAACGGATCATCCGAAACTCTTGCGTACCCATGTGGACGCCGAGGAAATCGCGGAAGTCGTCTCCCGTGCCACCGGCATTCCGGTTTCCAAAATGATGCAGGGTGAACGCGACAAGCTCTTGCATATGGAAGATTATCTGCACAAACGGGTGGTCGGCCAGCATGAGGCGATCGTGGCCGTTTCCGAAGCGATCCGCCGTTCCCGTGCCGGGCTGTCCGATCCGAACAGGCCATATGGTTCATTCATGTTCCTTGGCCCGACCGGTGTCGGTAAAACCGAGTTGTGCAAGGCACTGGCCTCGTTCCTGTTCGATACCGAAGAAGCGATGATCCGGATCGACATGAGTGAATTCATGGAAAAACACTCGGTTGCCCGCCTGATCGGTGCACCTCCGGGATACGTCGGTTACGAGGAAGGCGGTTATCTGACCGAAGCTGTCCGTCGCAAACCGTATAGCGTCATCCTGCTGGACGAAATCGAAAAAGCGCATCCGGACGTGTTCAACGTTCTGTTGCAGGTACTGGACGACGGCCGTATGACCGACGGTCAGGGGCGTACGGTGGACTTCAAGAATACCGTGATCGTCATGACCTCGAACCTCGGTTCGCATGTTATCCAGTCGATGACGGGGAGTGAACAGGATCTGGTCAAGGTCGCCGTGATGGATGAAGTGCGCAAGCATTTCCGTCCGGAATTCATCAATCGTATCGATGAAATCGTCGTTTTCCACGCTCTGGATGAAAAGAACATCGGCGCGATCGCGAAGATCCAGCTCGAGATCCTCAACAAACGGCTGGAAAAAATGGAAATGTCGATGGATGTTTCGGAAAAAGCCCTGCAGAAGATCGCCGAGGCCGGTTTCGATCCCCTGTTCGGTGCACGACCGCTCAAGAGGGCGATCCAGAACCAGATCGAAAACCCGATTTCGAAGTACATTCTGGAAGGTTACTATGGCCCGAAAGATGTCATTGTCGTGGACGAAAAAGACGGCAAGCTGGAATTCGAAAAACGGGTTCAGGATTAAGAGTCCTTTCTTCTTTCCACAAAAAAACCGGGCGAAAGCCCGGTTTTTTATTACGTTTTCATTCTACAGAACGTCGGTGGCGTAATCAGCGAGTCGTGAACGTTCACCACGAGCCAGCATGACGTGTCCGCCGTGTTCCCATCCCCTGAAGCGGTCGACGACGTAGGTCAGGCCGCTGGACCCCTCAGTCAGGTATGGGGTGTCGATCTGGGCGATATTGCCGAGGCAGACGATTTTGGTTCCCGGACCGGCACGGGTGATCAGGGTTTTCATCTGTTTCGGTGTCAGGTTCTGCGCTTCGTCGATGATCAGGAACTTGTTGACGAAGGTACGGCCACGCATGAAGTTCAGGGATTTGACCGAAATCCGGGAACGGATGAGTTCCTGAGTCGTGGCACGACCCCATTCGCCACCTTCATTCTGGTCGGACTTGGACAGGACTTCAAGATTGTCGTCCAGTGCGCCCATCCAGGGGGACATTTTTTCTTCTTCCGTGCCGGGCAGGAAACCGATATCCTCGCCGACCGGGATAGTGACACGGGTAACGATGACTTCGTTATAACGTTTCGTTTCCAACACCTGAGCCAGCCCCGCCGCCAGTGCCAGCAGGGTTTTGCCGGTACCGGCCTGACCGACCAGTGTGACGATATCAATATCCGGATTCAACAGGATATTGAAAGCGAAATTCTGTTCACGATTACGTGCGGTGATGCCCCAGACGTTGTTTTTGCTGTGCATGTAGTCGTGCAATGTTTCCAGTACGGCAGTTTTTCCATTGAGTTCCTTGACCTGTGCCTGAAAGGGCGTTTCACCGTCCTGAGGCTCGATATAGACGAACTGGTTGACGACCATGGACGGGACGAGTGGGCCGCTGATGCGGTAAAAAGTCTGGCTGACGCCGTGATGGTCGTTTTCGTGCCAGGTTTCGATGTTTTTGCCGTGTTTTTCCCAGAAATCAGCTGGCAGTTGCAGGGTACCCGGATAGAGCAGGTCTGAATCTTCCAGAACCTGATCGTTGAAATAGTCTTCGGACGACAATCCCAGCGCACGGGCCTTGATGCGCATGTTGATGTCTTTGGAGACCATGACGATGGCGCGGGTCGGATGCGTTGCCACGAGTCCCATCATGACGCCGAGAATCTGGTTGTCTGCCTTGTCAGAAGCCAGATCTTTCGGCAGTGGGGCCGCTTCCACTTTGGTCTGGAAATAAAGGTGTCCCTGTGCTTCCTTGTTGCCAAGCTTGTTCAGGGGAATGCCTTTTTCCATCAGTTCCGTTTCGTCGACGTCGGCAACGAGCTGGTCCAGTGTCCGGGTGACCTGACGGACGTTTCGTGCCACGTCGGACATGCCGCGTTTGTGGTTGTCCAGTTCTTCCAGCGTGATCATCGGCAGGTAGATGTCGTGTTCCTCGAAACGGAAGAGGCAGGTCGGGTCATGCATCAGGACGTTGGTATCCAGTACGAACAGTTTGGTTTCGCCGGATTTGCTGGCTGCACGGGACAGAGGCGATTGTTTCGTTGTTTCAACCAGTTTTTTGCGGGGTGGGCGAGTTGGCAGTTTTGCCTTTGAAACAGGCTGTGCCGTTTTTTGTCCGTTTTTGGGTACTGCCTTGGCAGCAGGAATCGATGCTTTGGTTGCCGTGGTTTCCGGCCTGGCGGTTACTGCCGGTTTTGCCGCGGGTTTTTTCTTTGCTTTGGGTACGGCATTGGCTGGCAGTTTGGTTGCTGCCATGTCTTTTTGCGTGATAGTGTCCGCAGGTTTGGTTGGCATTTTCGGTAATGGCATCAGAACCTCGTTTCGTTATGGAATTCGAATAATCCGGTATTTTTGACCGATGAGTCCGGTCGTTTTGCAATAATTTACTGCGATAAAAGTCCCACTGCTTTGTTTGTTTATAAAAGAACGCTTATTTGTTCAACTGCCGGGCGGCTTCGAGGATTTCTTCAATATGGCCCGCTACCTTGACCCCACGCCATTCTTTTACCAGTTTTCCGTCGCGGTCGATCAGGAAAGTGCTGCGTTCGATACCGCGGCCCGGCTTGCCGTAACGTAC
>ENA-UEYG01002128-UEYG01002128.1-human-gut-metagenome-genome-assembly--contig:-NODE-2128-length-13044-cov-6.517236_pt1 | contig 13044 bp, 7 predicted proteins | sample MGYA00242933_ERZ507934 | MGnify/ENA primary metagenome ERZ507934 (study PRJEB26167, sample SAMN06115527) | human gut metagenome | host: Homo sapiens | place: China:Zejiang | collected 2015-11-10... | reverse complement strand
ATATGCCTCCAATGAGAGGAATGCGGACACCGTTTCGATTGAGTGCTGCCATCCGGCGGCAGACGGAAAGTTCACAGACGAGACGTATGACTCGCTGGTAAAACTGACTGCATGGCTGTGCAAGCAGTTCGATTTAAGTCCGAAAGACGTGATCCGTCATTATGATGTGACTGGAAAGGCGTGCCCGAAGTATTTCGTGGATCATGAGGATGCCTGGAAGCAGTTCCGCAAGGATGTGAAAAAGGCAATGCGGAAGGATATATCAGATGAGAGATGACTCCCACCTCTTCAGGTGGCGAGGAGCAAATTAGTATCAGTGGTGGGAGCGGGTCTCCTATCTGATATAGCCTCCGACAGGATTGCTTAAGATGCGCAAAAGAAATATGGCATGCTTTGCATGACGCGCATCTCGCAACAAGAATGCAGAGGCATTCTTGAAAATATGCGATATAAATTATGAAAGGGAATCTAGTATGAAAACGATTTTAGATTTGATCGTGGAAGAACTGAAACCGGCGTTTACCGGCTGCGGGTACGATGAGAAGTACATCCGCGTAACGGTATCAAACCGCCCGGATCTCTGCGAGTATCAGTGTAACGGCGCGATGGCAGCTGCCAAAGCGTATAAAAAGAAACCGATCGATATTGCCAATGAGGTGGTGGAAAAGACAGCCGGAAGCAAGATGTTTTCTGAGATCAACGCCGTGATGCCTGGATTTATCAATATCCGCCTGAATCCATGCTACCTGGCATCCTATGTACAGCAGGTGGCAGAGGATGAAAAGCTGGGACTCAACGCAGCTAAGAAGCCGGAGACGATCATCATCGATTACGGCGGAGCCAATGTAGCAAAACCGCTGCATGTCGGACACTTACGTTCTGCGGTCATCGGAGAGAGCATCAAGCGCATCAGCCGCTATATGGGACACCATGTCATCAGCGATGTGCATCTGGGTGACTGGGGATTGCAGATGGGACTGATCATCGAGGAGCTGCATGACCGTCAGCCGGATCTGGTATATTTTGACCCGGATTATACCGGCGAGTATCCGTCGGAGCCGCCGTTTACGATTTCCGAGCTGGAGGATATCTATCCGGCAGCGAGCGCGAAATCCAAGGTAGATGCGGCATTCCGTGAGCGGGCACAGCAGGCAACCTTCAAACTGCAGAGTGGCTATGCACCGTTCCATGCGATCTGGAAGCACATCATGAACGTGTCCTTGAAGGATCTGAAAAAGAACTATGGCAATTTAAATGTATCGTTCGACCTTTGGAAGGGCGAGAGCGATGCGCAGCCATATATTCCGGGACTGATCGAGGATTTACAGAAAAAAGGTCTTGCCTATGAGAGCGATGGCGCGCTGGTTGTCGATATCGCACAGGAAGGGGATGCGAAGGAATATCCGCCTTGTATCGTCCGCAAATCCGATGGTGCGGCGCTGTATGCGACTTCCGATCTGGCGACGATCATCGAACGTGAGCAGGATTTCCATCCGGACCGCTACATTTACGTCGTAGACAAGCGCCAGGAGCTTCATTTTATCCAGGTATTCCGTGTGGCGAAGAAGGCGGGCATCGTCAAAGAAGATACGCCGATGATCTTCTTGGGCTTCGGTACGATGAACGGCAAGGACGGTGGTCCGTTCAAGACACGTGAGGGCGGTGTTATGCGTCTGGAGCACCTGATCAAGAATATCGATGAGAAGGTATATGAGAAGATTCAGGAGAAGCAGAAGGTTCCGGCGGACGAGATGACACGCACGGCGGAGATTGTCGGTCTGGCGGCACTTAAATATGCCGATCTTTCGAATCAGGCGACCAAAGATTACATTTTCGATGTAGACCGCTTTATTTCCTTCGAGGGAAATACAGGTCCACATATCCAGTATATGATCGTCCGCATCAAGTCCATTCTGGAGAAATACAAGGAACTGCGCGGTGCGGATGCTAAAGTGGTTCCGATCCGTCCGGCTGAGAGCGAGACAGAGAAAGCACTTCAGATGGCGCTTTGCCGTTTCGGCGAGGTGACAGAATCTGCATTCTACGAGACGGCGCCGCATAAGCTCTGCCAATACATGGCGGCAGTGGCGGATGCGTTCAATGCATTCTATCTGGAAAATAAGATCCTCTCCGAGGAGGACACAGCGAAGCAGGCAGCCTTTATCAGCCTGATCACGCTGACCAAGCGGGTGCTGGATACCTGTATGGATCTGCTCGGAATGGAATCGCCGGAACACATGTAATCTGTAATATGGAGGAATCCTCATGAAAATAATAAAAATGTCCGTAGATACCTTCTGGAAGGGCGAAGTACGGGTACAGGGACAGATTGAGGATGAGACAAAGGTATATCAGACAAGAATTTTTATCAAGGGTAGTCAGATCTATGACTACTCTTGTTCTTGTGCGGAGGGAAATTCATTCCGGGGTCCCTGCGTGCATGCAAAAGCGCTTCAGGAGGCGTTTGCCCGCCAGCAGAAAGCCGAGCATACACCGCCGGTTTCGACTTCGCCGGAGATCCGGATGATGATCCGGGAGTACACGAACCGGGAAGTAGCGCGGATTCTGGGCGAGGAAGAGCGGGAACCGGTCTATCTGCATCCCTATTTACAGATCCGGCGCGGCGAAGTGCTTTTGGAGGCACGGATCGGACGGGAAAAACGGTATATTGTGAAAAACCTGCTGGAATTTGCACAGGCGGTTCACAGCGGAAAACGGGTGGAATACGGAAAAGGCATGGCGTTTGAACACGTCCCGTCTGCCTTTGCGCCGGAAAGCCGCCCATTTTTAGATCTTCTGCTGGAGGAGGCGGACGCCTACATACGCCATTATGAGGAGATGCGCGGTCATGCGGGGCTGCCGCTTCCGGTGATGCGGGCGTTAACGCTGGGATCTGCAGCGAGGGATCGGCTGTTTGATCTTTTAGAGGGAAAAGAAGTCCAGACGGAGGACGAGAAAGGTGCTGAACGTGTGTGCCGGGTTGAGCGCAAGGATCCGCGTTTCCCGGTGGAGGTGGAAGCAATGGGCGATGGAATTGCGGTTACGATTCCATCGGCTCTAACTTCGTTCCGGGGAGAACAGCGTCTGTATGTGGCAGATGGATTGCATCTGTTTGGATGCAGTGAACTGTATACAGAAACGATGGGCGTTTTTCTGGAGCAGATGGAACAGGGCGGAAGAGAGTGCGGAAGCCGGAAAGAGAAGCGGGAGCTGCTGGTTGGAAGCCGGGATATTCCGCTCTTTTATGCGCGGGTGCTGGAAGGCATGGAGGCACTTGGGATCTTGCAGAGCCCGGAGATCGATTGGGAGAAATACCGCCCAGAGGCGTTGAAAGCCCGGTTTGAGTTTGACAGTGATTCGCCGGACGAGCTGCGTCTGCGTCCGACGCTTTCCTACGGAGATTTTACGTTTTCGCCGCTGGCGGACGAGCATGTTCCGCGGGAGATCTGCCGGGATGTACCGGCGGAATTTTATATCAGCCGCCTGATCACGCGGTACTTCTCTTACTGGGAGGATGAGAGCGGCGAGCTGGTGATCCGCGGGGATGAAGAAGCGCTGTACCAGGTTCTGAGCGAGGGAATGACGCAGTTTCAGGAGGTGGGCGAGGTATGGCTGTCAGAGTCTGTCCGCCATCTGCGCGTCCTGCCTCCGCCGGAAGTGTCGATGGGGGTTTCTCTTGGAGGCGGCTGGCTGGATCTGAAGATTGAGACGGCGGGAATCGACCCGGCGGAGCTTTTGCAGGTACTCAGTGAATACCGCCAAAAAAAGAAATATTACCGCATGAAAAATGGCGAATTTTTGCAGCTCTCGGGCGGCGGCCTGCAGGCGCTTGACAGCCTGACTGCGGATCTGGGACTGACAAAGAGTGAATTTCAGGCGGGAGAGGCGAAGATACCTGCCTACCGTGCTTTTTATCTGGACAGTCTCTCGGGCGACGGCAGGATGAAACTGTTTCAGCGGGATGAAGCCTACGGGATGATGGTGCGCGATCTAAAAACGGCGCAGAGTGTCAGCTATGCGGTTCCGGCGGTGCTGGAAAAGACGCTGAGGGAATACCAGAAGATCGGATATACGTGGATGCGGACGCTGGCGCGGTATCATTTCGGCGGGATCCTGGCAGATGATATGGGACTGGGAAAAACGCTGCAGGTGATTGCGCTTCTGACGGCATTTTATCAGGAAAAAACCGAGCAGAAAGCGGCTGGAAATGAAGGCAGTGGGTCAGAATTACCTCTTCCGTCTTTGATCGTCTGCCCGGCGTCGCTCGTCTACAACTGGGGACAGGAATTTGCCCGGTTTTCGCCGGAGATCCGCGTGCTTCTGATTGCCGGGACGGCGAAAGAACGGCAGGAACAGCTGGAGGAGCAGATGCGGATGGAGGCGTCTGAGGGGGCGCAGGTGATCATCACGTCCTATGATCTGTTGAAACGGGATCGGGCGGCGTATCTGGGACGCACGTTTGAATATGAGATTATTGACGAGGCGCAGGTCATTAAAAATGCAAAGACACAGGGAGCGAAGGCGGTAAAGGAGATTTCGGCGAATGTCCGTTTCGCCCTGACGGGAACGCCGGTGGAAAACCGGCTCAGCGAGCTTTGGAGCATTTTTGATTTCCTGATGCCGGGATTTTTATACAGTTACCGGAAGTTTCGTGAGCGGTATGAGCTGCCAATCGTGAAAAATCAGGATCCGGAAGCATTGACGGCATTGCGGCGGATGACGGGACCGTTTGTCCTGCGCCGCTTGAAAAAGGATGTGCTGCGGGAGCTTCCGGGCAAGGAAGAGAGGATCGTTTATTCAGCGGCGTCTGGGCGGCAGCAGAAGCTTTATACGGCGTCGGCGTTGAAACTGAAAGAGGCGCTGGCTGGCGGCGCGTGGTCGGGTAATGGGAAATTGGAAGTGCTTTCCCAGCTCATGCGGCTGCGCCAGATCTGCTGCGATCCGGCACTCTGTTTTGAAGATTATACGGGGGAATCGGCGAAGCTGGAGACCTGTGTTTCGCTGATCGCATCGGCGTCTGCGGCGGGACATAAGATCCTGCTCTTTTCCCAGTTTGCCTCGATGCTGGAGCGGATTCGGGAACGCCTTTTACAGGAGGGCATTTCGTCCCATCTTCTGGTCGGCGCGACCCCGAAGGAAGAACGCAGCCGGATGGTGCAGGCGTTTGCCTCGGATGAGGTTCCGGTGTTCCTTATTTCCCTGAAAGCCGGGGGAACGGGACTCAACCTGACGGCGGCAGATATCGTGATTCATTACGATCCGTGGTGGAATGTGGCAGCGCAGAACCAGGCGACCGACCGCGCGTACCGGATCGGGCAGGAAAAGCCGGTCACGGTATACAAACTGATCTTAAAGGATACGATAGAAGAAAATCTTTTGAAGCTGCAGAATGCGAAACTTGCGCTGGCGGCGCAGGTGGTTTCAGAGGGAATGGTTTCACTGGGCGATTTGAGCCAGAATGAACTGATGGAGCTGTTTGAACAGAATCCATAAAAAAATTTGCAGAAATAACGGGCAGGAGGAAAAAGCGTGAAGCAATGGAAACGATACAAATCATATATACTGCCATATAAGAGCGCCTTTATTCTGGGACCGCTCATGATGGTAACGGAGGTGCTGGGTGAGATTCTGCTGCCCAAATTTATGTCGATGATTATTAACCATGGCGTGGCGCAGAAAGACGGCGGATACATTCTCAAAATGGGACTTGTGATGGCGATTACCTCCTTTTTGATGGCGGCAGGCGGCATTCTGGGGGCATATTTTGCAGCGAAGGCGTCGATTTCCTTTACCAGCGATCTGCGCCGCGACTTATTTGCCAGAGTGCAGCAGTTTTCATTTAAAAATATCGATACGTTCAGCACGGGATCGCTGGTAACCCGTCTGACGAACGATATTCAGCAGGTACAGAACCTGATTATGATGGGACTTCGGATGATGCTGCGCGCGCCGGGCATGTTCCTGGGGGCGCTTGTGATGGCGTTCTGGATGAATGCGGAACTGGCAGCTGTCATCCTGGTGGTGATTCCGCTTCTGACGGCGGCGATCGTCTGGATCCTACGGACTGCCTACCCGCGGTTTACAGCCATGCAGAAAGCGCTGGATATGCTCAATAGCGGCATCCAGGAGGTGCTGACGAACGTGCGGGTGGTGAAATCCTTTGTGCGGGAAGACTACGAGGAAAAGCGGTTTGCCGACACGAACCGGGAGCTCAAGGAGGCAGGGCTGCGGGCGCTGAAGATCGTAATTGCGACGATGCCGGTCATGATGTTCGCGATGAATGTGACGACACTGGCAGTTGTCTGGTTCGGCGGAAACCTGATTATCGGCGGACGGATGGCGGTCGGGGATCTGACGGCATTTACGACCTACATTGTACAGATTCTGATGTCACTTATGATGCTCTCAATGGTATTTTTGCAGAGTTCCCGCGCGATGGCGTCCATCCGGCGAATCGATGAGGTGCTGGATGAGCCGATTGATCTGAGCGATGAAAATGCATCACAGAAGGACCGGAAGGTTGAGAAAGGACGTGTGGAATTTAAGGATGTTTCCTTTTCATACCGCGAAGGCGGTGAGCCGGTTCTATCCCACATCAGCCTGACGGCAGAGCCGGGAGAGACGATCGGCATCCTCGGTGCGACCGGAAGCGGAAAAACGTCGCTGGTACAGCTGATTCCCCGCCTCTATGATGTGACAGAGGGGAGTGTGCGGGTGGATGGTATCGATGTGCGGGAGTATTCCCTGAAAAATCTCCGGGACGGCGTTGGCATGGTTTTACAGAAAAACGTCCTGTTTTCCGGCACGATCGAGGAAAACCTGCGCTGGGGTGATGAGACGGCGACGGAGGAAGAAGTGCGGCGGGCAGCAGTGTATGCGCAGGCAGATTCCTTTGTGAATTCGTTTGCCGAAGGCTACAAAACGGAGATGGGACAGGGCGGCGTCAATGTATCTGGCGGTCAGAAACAACGGCTGTGCATCGCAAGGGCACTCTTAAAGAAGCCGAAGATCCTGATTCTCGACGACAGCACCAGTGCGGTCGATACGGCAACGGAGGCGGCGATCCGGACGGCATTCCGGGAAGATTTGAAAGATACGACGAAATTTATTATCGCACAGCGGCTGAGTTCGCTGGAATACGCGGATCGGATTCTCGTCCTTGAGGACGGCAGGATTATCGGAGAGGGAACGCAGGAGAAGCTGCTGGCATCCTGTGAGGCGTACCGGGAGATCTATGAGACGCAATATGGAAAACGGGCAGACGGGGAGGGGATGGCATGATGGATGAAAAACAGATTGAAAGCCTGAAACGCCGATATGGCAGCCGCATAGCCGACGCGCCGAAACGCCGCCGGGGACCGGAACGGATGGCGGTCATGAAGGGCGGAAAGCCCAAGGCGGGCGGTCAGACGATGCTGCGCCTGCTTTCATACTTAAAACGCGACCGGATGGCGATGACAGTCGCCTTTTTCTGTGTGATCCTGGGGACGGTGACGAATCTGGCGGGCGCCTATATGCTGCGCCCGATCATCAACCGGTATATTGTGCCTTTAGATGGCAGCCGGGGCGATGTGGCGGGGCTGTTCCGTTCCCTGTGCGTGATGGGATCGGTTTATTTAGTCAGCGTTGCCGCTGCCTATATGCAGTCGCGCATCATGCTGCAGGTGGCGCAGAACGCGCTGCAGCGGCTGCGGGAAGAGCTGTTTAACCATATGCAGACGCTTCCGCTCCGGTTTTATGATACCGGCAGCAACGGCGATCTGATGAGCCGTTTTACAAACGATGTGGATACGATCGGCATGATGCTCAGCAGTACGCTGGTGCAGCTTTTATCCGGCGCACTCAGTATTGTGGGAACGCTGGTGCTGATGATTTACACGAACGTGTGGCTGACGGTGATTACGCTTGCCATGATGCCGGTGATGCTGCGTGCCGGTAAATTTGTTGCCGGACGGAGCCAGAAATATTTCTCTGCCCAGCAGGCGGCGCTTGGCGCGATGAACGGCTATATTGAGGAGACTGTGCAGGGGCAGAAGGTCGTCAAGGTATTCTGCCATGAGGAGATCGCAGAGGAAGAATTTGGATGGCTCAATGCGGATCTGAAAGAAAAACAGATCCGGGCGCAGTTTTTCGGCGGTGTGATGGGACCGGTCATGAACAATTTAAGCCAGTTAAATTATGGACTGACAGCCTGCATTGGCGGTCTGCTCTGTGTGTTCCGGAACTTTGATGTCGGTGGACTGACCGTATTTTTAGGTTTTTCGCGGCAATTTTCCAGACCGATCAACGAGCTTTCCATGCAGGTTGGAAACGTATTTTCGGCGCTGGCAGGCGCGGAGCGCGTGTTTGCAGTGCTGGATGCGGAACCGGAGGCGGCAGATGCGCCGGATGCGGTTTCGATCGCGCCGATCCGCGGTGAGGTGGTGCTTGACCATGTGACTTTCGGCTATGAGCCGGGACAGGTGATTTTGAAGGATATTTCGCTCTATGCGAAGCCGGGACAGAAGATCGCCTTTGTCGGCTCGACGGGAGCCGGAAAAACGACGATCACGAATCTGATCAACCGTTTTTATGATATACAGGGCGGCTCGATCACGGTGGACGGCGTCGATGTCCGCCGGATGCACCGGAAGGAGCTGCGGGAAAATATCGCGATGGTTCTGCAGGATACGCATCTTTTTACCGGCACGGTACGGGAAAATATTCGATACGGGCGGCTGGATGCCACGGATGAAGAAGTTGTTGAGGCGGCAAAAACGGCATCGGCGCATTCCTTTATCATGCGTCTGCCGGATGGGTATGACACGATGCTGGAGGGCGACGGTGCAAACTTAAGCCAGGGACAGCGCCAGCTTTTAAACATTGCGCGGGCAGCAGTTTCTAAAGCGCCGATCCTGATTCTGGATGAGGCGACGAGTTCGGTCGATACGCGGACGGAGAAGCACATCGAGCACGGCATGGACCGGCTGATGGCGGACCGGACAACCTTTGTCATTGCCCACCGGCTTTCGACAGTCCGCAACGCCAATGCCATCATGGTGCTGGAGCACGGGCAGATCATCGAGCGCGGCGACCATGAAGATCTGCTGGCGCAGAAGGGGCGGTATTTTGAGCTGTATACCGGAAAGAAGGAGCTGGAATAAGGCTTTAGATGAGAATTTATTTCCTGTATGCGTGAATACCCCTATATTGAAAAACGGATAGATCTAGTGTATAATGGGAACACTTGAAATTTTTAAGTAAAATCGAGTCACGGAACCTGGAAAATAGAGATGGATCCGTGGCAAATTTCGTACCGTGAGGAGGAATATCTATGAGTATCCGAGTTGGAATTTTAGGATATGGAAATCTGGGACGCGGCGTGGAGTGTGCGATCCGCCAGAATCCGGATATGGAACTGAAAGCAGTATTTACACGGCGTGCGCCGGAAACGGTCAAGATCCTGACCGAGGGCGTACCGGTTTATCATGTAGATGAGGCAGAGGCGAAGAAAGACGAGATCGACGTTTTGATTCTCTGCGGCGGTTCGGCTACGGATCTGCCGGTCCAGACTCCGAAATATGCACAGTGGTTTAACGTAGTGGACAGCTTCGATACCCATGCAAAGATTCCAGAGCATTTCGCAGCAGTCGATGAGTCCGCACAGAAATCCGGAAAGGTTGGCATCATCTCCGTTGGCTGGGATCCGGGTATGTTCTCCCTGAACCGTCTCTATGCAGCTGCATGCCTGCCGGAGGGCGAAAATTATACATTCTGGGGCAAGGGCGTCAGCCAGGGACATTCCGATGCGATCCGCCGGATCGAGGGCGTCAAGGATGCCAGACAGTACACAATCCCAGTTGAGAGTGCACTGGAGGCAGTCAGAAGCGGCAGCAGCCCAGAGCTGACCACCCGCGAAAAACACACCAGAGAGTGCTTTGTTGTGGCAGAAGAGGGAGCGGATCAGGCAAAGATCGAGAATGAGATCAAGACCATGCCGAACTACTTTTCTGATTATGACACAACGGTTCATTTTATCACCGAAGAAGAACTGAAACGCGATCACAACCGTCTCCCGCACGGTGGTTTCGTACTCCGCAGCGGTAAGACCGGCTGGAACAAAGAGAACCACCATATCATCGAGTACAGCTTAAAGCTGGATTCCAACCCGGAATTTACTTCCTCCATCATCGTGGCATACGCACGCGCGGCATACAAGATGAACCAGGAAGGCCAGAAGGGCTGCAAGACCGTCTTTGATGTGGCACCGGCGTATCTGTCGGCAGAGAGTGGGGCAGATCTGCGGAAGAAGTATCTGTAATAATTTCAAATTTTCCTTTCAACTTGTATTGTCGCTTAAAATGAAGTAAAATGTAAGACAGATTTGCATGATTTGTACCTGTGCAGCACTGGCAAAATTCGTTAAAGTCCGCGCAATGAGTGAACGTAACTTTACGTTTGCGGGAGCTGGCGGGTAGGAGAAAAGCGAAAATACATACAGGAAGGACAATATACGATGAATAAATGGAAAAAATCCGTGCGTTCCCTCTCCCTGGGAATGGCACTTATGATGTCTGTGTCATGGACGGCATTTGCTGCGACAGACGGGGCGACCGGTCCGGGACAGGCGGCAGGAGGCACGGTCTCCGGCGCAGTTCCTTCGGGAGCAACGGTTACTTCACAGAATGCAGCTCAGCCGACGGTGGCAGCGCAGGGCGCAGTGCTCTATGATGCGACGCACAACCAGTTCCTGTTTTCCAAGAATGCGGATACGCAGTATTATCCAGCCAGCATCACGAAGCTGATGACGGCGCTTCTGGTAGCGGAAAACTGTAATCTGAGTGATACGGTAACCTTTTCCCAGACGGCAGTTTCGAATCTGGAATCGGGCGCGGTGACGCTGCAGGTCAAGGCGGGCGATACCTTTACGGTTAAGGACTGTCTCTATGGTCTGCTTTTAAAATCGGCAAATGAGGTGGCAAACGGACTGGCGGAGCATGTGTCCGGCAGTGTCAGCGCGTTTGCGGATAAGATGAATGAGAAGGCAGCGTCCTTAGGATGCACGCATACGCATTTTGCAAATCCGAATGGTCTGAACAATGCGAACCATTTTACAACCGCACATGATATGGCGCTGATTGCAAATGCTGCATTCAATAATGCGACGGTGCGTCAGGTTGCATCGACCCTGCATTACGATTTCCCGGCGACTGCCAGCGTGCCGACGGTGCGGACGCTTACGATGGGACATAAGATGCTCAATCCGGCAAATTCCCAGTATTATGAGGGAATCATAGGCGGAAAGACCGGTTATACCTCTCTGGCAGGCAACACGCTGGTAACGTGTGCAGAGCGGAATGGCGTGCGCCTGATTGCAGTTATTTTAAAGAGTTCGCAGACCCATTATGACGATACAAAGAAGCTGCTGGACTATGGTTTTGCAGTGGCGGGAAGCGCATCCGGCACACCGGCTGGCACGAACACCTCGGTATCGGATGCGGCGAACAACAGTACGTCAAATTCCAGCAAGCCGTCCGGCAATACGACCAGCAAAAATACCTCTTCTTCCGGCAGCCAGGGTGGACCGGGTAGCTCTGGAGCTGGCAATACAGCTGCTCAGGGCGACGGTGCGTGGCAGCAGTTTGGGAATGAATGGAAATACCTGAAAGCAAACGGAACCTACGCGGCAAATGAGAGTCTCCTGATCAAGGGGGAGACATACTATTTCAATGCAGATGCGTGGATGGCGCGTGACTGGCAGATGGTAAACGGCTCCTGGCATTATTATACCGAAAGCGGGGCTATGGCGAAGAGCCGCTGGATTCAGACGAATGGATACTGGTATTATGTGAGTGCTGACGGAGCATTGTTTGTCAATGGAATGACACCGGACGGATATAGAGTCGATGCGAATGGTGTCTGGATTCAGAAATAAAGAAGAGCATAAAACGGAGCCGACCGGCAGAAAAGACTGGGGCGGCTCCGTTTTTCACAGCTCTGCGGCCGCAAAAAGACCGGCGGCACAGCTGGCAGATGGGGGCGATGTTATTATAGTGTGATCAATTCATACTCCCGGCTTCCCAGACCGATCTTCTCCGCGTGTGCCAGGCAGCTTTTCCACTCAGATTCTGGTGTGGAATTTGTGAAATGGTCATGGTGATCGTGGAAATCCGGATCAGCAAGATGTTTTGCAAGCTGGCTGCCCGGCATCGGAGCAGCGGCCAGACAGGCGTCCACACAGGCCTGATCGAGTGCCAGCGGATCGAAAGAAGCAAACATACCAAGATTTGGAAGGATCGGTACGTCATTTTCACCGTGGCAGTCGCAGTTCGGGGAGACGTCAACGACCAGGGAAATATGGAAGTTTGGACGTCCATCCACAACGGCTTTTGTGTATTCCGCCATACGGCAGTTTAACAGCTCGTTGGCTGCGTTGTTGTCAAATTCGATCGCGTCAAAGTTGCAGGCGCCGAGACACCGTCCGCAGCCGACGCAGTGCTCAGCATCCACGTGCATTTTTCTGGAGGCTTCATCGAAAACGAGACCGCCGTTGGCACATTCCTTCTGACAGCGGCGGCAGCCCCGGCAGAGCTTTTCCTTGACGTGTGGTTTTCCACTGCTGTGCTGATCGGTCTTACCGGCGCGAGAACCGCAGCCCATGCCGATATTTTTGATCGTACCGCCGAAGCCGGTCATCTCATGTCCCTTGAAATGGGTCAGGCTGATAAAGACATCGGCGTCCATGACGGCGCGGCCGATCTTAGCTTCTTTGATGTATTCGCCTCCGGCCACCGGAACAGCGATGTCATCGGTGCCTTTTAATCCATCACCGATGATGATTGGACATCCGACAGTCAACGGGGTAAAACCGTTTTCCCAGGCGCATTCCAGGTGCTCAAGCGCATTCTTGCGGCTTCCAGGATACATCGTATTGCAGTCTGTTAAAAATGGTTTGCCGCCCAGCTCTTTGATGACATCAACAACGGCTTTGGCATAAATCTCCAACAATTGCCGCATATTACGCTCCAAATCACTCTCCTCTGCCTCAAAATCAAAATTCAGTAC
>ENA-UEYG01002112-UEYG01002112.1-human-gut-metagenome-genome-assembly--contig:-NODE-2112-length-13111-cov-9.635262_pt1 | contig 13111 bp, 12 predicted proteins | sample MGYA00242933_ERZ507934 | MGnify/ENA primary metagenome ERZ507934 (study PRJEB26167, sample SAMN06115527) | human gut metagenome | host: Homo sapiens | place: China:Zejiang | collected 2015-11-10... | reverse complement strand
GATCACGCAGCGTTCAGTGATAACCAGTGAATAGCGACTCTAATACCCGGTCGCTCTGCAATGTATCAGCGCCTGCGACCGATGCTATGGATATTGATTTTTCTACCGATAAAGAACCAGCAATACGGAATTTAGACTGGCCCCCTGAATCTCCAGACAACCAATATCACTTATTTAAGTGATAGTCTTAATACTAGTTTTTAGACTAGTCATTGGAGAACAGATGATTGATGTCTTAGGGCCGGAGAAACGCAGACGGCGTACCACACAGGAAAAGATCGCAATTGTTCAGCAGAGCTTTGAACCGGGGATGACGGTCTCCCTCGTTGCCCGGCAACATGGTGTAGCAGCCAGCCAGTTATTTCTCTGGCGTAAGCAATACCAGGAAGGAAGTCTTACTGCTGTCGCCGCCGGAGAACAGGTTGTTCCTGCCTCTGAACTTGCTGCCGCCATGAAGCAGATTAAAGAACTCCAGCGCCTGCTCGGCAAGAAAACGATGGAAAATGAACTCCTCAAAGAAGCCGTTGAATATGGACGGGCAAAAAAGTGGATAGCGCACGCGCCCTTATTGCCCGGGGATGGGGAGTAAGCTTAGTCAGCCGTTGTCTCCGGGTGTCGCGTGCGCAGTTGCACGTCATTCTCAGACGAACCGATGACTGGATGGATGGCCGCCGCAGTCGTCACACTGATGATACGGATGTGCTTCTCCGTATACACCATGTTATCGGAGAGCTGCCCACGTATGGTTATCGTCGGGTATGGGCGCTGCTTCGCAGACAGGCAGAACTTGATGGTATGCCTGCGATCAATGCCAAACGTGTTTACCGGATCATGCGCCAGAATGCGCTGTTGCTTGAGCGAAAACCTGCTGTACCGCCATCGAAACGGGCACATACAGGCAGAGTGGCCGTGAAAGAAAGCAATCAGCGATGGTGCTCTGACGGGTTCGAGTTCTGCTGTGATAACGGAGAGAGACTGCGTGTCACGTTCGCGCTGGACTGCTGTGATCGTGAGGCACTGCACTGGGCGGTCACTACCGGCGGCTTCAACAGTGAAACAGTACAGGACGTCATGCTGGGAGCGGTGGAACGCCGCTTCGGCAACGATCTTCCGTCGTCTCCAGTGGAGTGGCTGACGGATAATGGTTCATGCTACCGGGCTAATGAAACACGCCAGTTCGCCCGGATGTTGGGACTTGAACCGAAGAACACGGCGGTGCGGAGTCCGGAGAGTAACGGAATAGCAGAGAGCTTCGTGAAAACGATAAAGCGTGACTACATCAGTATCATGCCCAAACCAGACGGGTTAACGGCAGCAAAGAACCTTGCAGAGGCGTTCGAGCATTATAACGAATGGCATCCGCATAGTGCACTGGGTTATCGCTCGCCACGGGAATATCTGCGGCAGCAAGCCAGTAATGGGTTAAGTGATAACAGGTGTCTGGAAATATAGGGGCAAATCCAGCCTCCGAAGTGAGTTGTGCTTTATTTGATATTAATATTGCTGTTATATGACTTTCTTAACCGGTACTGAAATAATATTAGGGGAGCCCCCCCTTCATCAGGGAAGAGCATCCACAACGTTAATTAATTCACAGTAATTATTTCTTTAATACTTTTGCCTGCTCAAGAAATACTGATTCCTGATATCTGCTATGGTGGTTAAATTCATGTCAGAACCGTTCTTTCGCCTGAGGGGGCTCTCTGCCGCGCGTCTCCAGATGCTGGAGCACGGCCGCCTCTCCGTTCCGGTTGCCGTGCTCTCCGTCTGCCTGCCCCTCAGCGTTCAGGCAGCTCCGGTGCTCCAGAATGCCGGCTCCCTCGGTAACCAGCTCCGTCAGGAGGAGTCCCGCAGCGTGCACATCCCTGAGCTTGCGGCACCGGATGTGGCCTCATCTGCGGAGACGGCTCAGCCTTTCCGCGATGCCTCCTCTGAACGCGTCATCCTGAAGCATATCCGCCTTTCCGGTGCGCCGTCCTCGCTCTCCGTGCCGGTGGAGCCGGTGCTTCGTGCCTGTATCGGTAGGCCCCTCTCTTTTGCCGACCTGCGCTCCCTGAGTGCTGAGCTGACGGCGCTGTACCGTGATGCCGGCCTGATGGCGGCCCGGGTGATTATTTCCCGCCAGGTTATCCGTGACGGCGAGCTGAACCTGACAGTGCTGCCGGGTACAGCTGACCGCGCCACCGTCAGCAACACAGCCCCGGTTCGTGACGACTTCCTCACCAGCATGGTCAGTGCGGCCACCCCGGAAGGTCAGCCGGTGCTGCGTAAACAGGCTGAGCGCCTCTCCCTGCTGCTGAACGAAATCCCCGGCGTGGAAGCCAGCATCTCCCTGAGCCCCGGTAAGAAGAGTGGCACCACGGCGGTGGTGACCGATGTGCGTCCGGGGCGGCGTGCCGGCGGGTATGTGGGGCTGGACAATCAGGGCTCGCAGTCTACCGGACGGAGCCGCGTCCTGGGTGGCGCGTATGTTAATAGCCTGCTCGGCACAGGTGATCAGCTGCGTATCGATGGTGCTGTGGGCTACGAGCATGGCGGGCTGGTGAACGGCCGCCTGGATTACAGCATGCTTGTGTCCGGTTATGGCACCCGCGAGGGGGTGGCATACAGCCGTCTGGACTACCAGTATGACTTTATGCAGGAGCGCTTCCTGGGGTATTCCGACGACTGGGAGCTCTATGTAAGCCATCCGCTCGTCCGCACCGGCACGGCACAGGTGAACCTCCGGGCCTCGGTCGGTCAGTCCTTCCTGACCGACAAATACCCGCAGAAGTTCTCCCTCTCAAGCGGCAGGGAAGGCAAAAAATCGGCCACCACCGGGACACTGGGTGTGGCGGGCAGCATGGCTACGGTGCCGGGTGGGGTGACCGGAGCGAGCGTGGACCTGACGGTGGGCCGGATGCTCTACCAGGATGACACCTCCCGCTTCTGGAGCGGCAGCGACGTGCGCGGTACGGACAGCCACTTCTTCACGTTCAACTACCAGTTGCAGCATGACCAGCAGATTTACGGGCCCCTGCAGGCCTCCGTTCGTCTGAGCGGTCAGGAAACCAGCCGTAACCTGGATGCGTCCCGCAAGTTCCTGCTGGGCGGGCCGTCTGCGGTACGTGCCTATGACGTGGGTGCCGGTGCGGTTGACCGCGGTGTTGTGGCCACTGCGGAGGTGAAGTCGACCTGGTCTCTGCCGGCCGGTACCCGGGTCGGGAAAAGTCCGTTTGTCTCGGTCGGGGCATTTTATGACCACGGTAATGGCCAGCAGAACAGGGATAATGCCACAAAAACCGGCCTTCGCCTGACGGATAAAAACGAGGTGAATCTGGGAGGCGGCGGTCTGTTCGCCACCGTGGGTGACCCGGGGAACTACGCCGCGACGGTCACCTGGGCCCGCGCGTCTTCCGGTAAGGACCCGGTCTCCGGTACCCGGGATGACAACCGCGTCTGGCTGTCAGCCCTGAAAACGTTCTGAGTCCGCTGATGCCGGACATAAGCGATAAACAAGTAATTAATGCCGTGAAACAAAAGGGGTTTGTTTCCGGGCCTTCAGAGAGAGAACAGCATGAACCGTATATATAAACTGAAGTTTGACAAACGCCGCAACGAACTGGTGGTGGTGAGTGAAATCACCACCGGCGTGGGTAATGCAAAAGCCACGGGCAGCGTGGAGGGCGAAAAGTCCCCCCGTCGTGGCGTGCGCGCCATGGCGCTGAGCCTGCTGTCGGGTATGATGATAATGGCCCATCCGGCGATGTCAGCAAACCTGCCGACCGGTGGCCAGATTGTGGCAGGTTCAGGCAGTATCCAGACGCCTTCCGGCAACCAGATGAATATTCATCAGAACAGCCAGAACATGGTGGCCAACTGGAACAGCTTTGACATTGGTAAAGGAAATACGGTGCAGTTTGACCAGCCCAGCAGCAGTGCAGTGGCGCTGAACCGTGTTGTGGGTGGCGGTGAATCGCAGATTATGGGTAACCTGAAGGCGAATGGTCAGGTGTTCCTGGTTAACCCGAACGGCGTGCTGTTTGGTGAGGGTGCCAGTGTCAGCACGTCAGGTTTTGTGGCATCGACCCGCGACATTAAAAACGACGACTTCATGAACCGTCGTTACACCTTCAGCGGCGGACAGAAAACCGGGGCAGCGATTGTGAACCAGGGGGAACTGACCACAAATGCCGGTGGCTATATTGTGCTGGCAGCAGACAGGGTCAGCAACAGTGGCACCATCCGTACGCCGGGCGGCAAGACCGTCCTGGCGGCCAGCGAGCGCGTCACGCTGCAGCTGGATAATGGTGGCCTGATGTCCGCGCAGGTGACAGGAGATGTGGTTAATGCCCTGGTGGAAAACCGCGGTCTGGTCAGTGCCCGGGATGGTCAGGTGTACCTGACCGCACTCGGCCGGGGTATGCTGATGAACACGGTACTGAACGTGAGCGGGGTGGTGGAAGCCAGCGGTATGCACCGTCAGGACGGTAACATTGTACTGGACGGTGGCGACAGTGGTGTGGTGCACCTGAGCGGTACCCTGCAGGCGGACAATGCGTCCGGTCAGGGCGGTAAGGTTGTCGTGCAGGGTAAGAATATTCTGCTGGACAAGGGCAGCAGCATCACAGCAACCGGTGGTCAGGGCGGCGGTGAGGTGTATGTCGGTGGCGGCTGGCAGGGTAAGGACAGCAACATCCGTAATGCGGACAAGGTGGTGATGCAGGGCGGCGCCCGCATTGACGTTTCTGCAACGCAGCAGGGTAACGGCGGTACGGCTGTGCTGTGGTCAGACAGCTACACCAACTTCCGTGGTCAGATTAGCGCGAAGGGTGGTGAGACCGGCGGTAACGGTGGTCGGGTGGAGACCTCTTCGCACGGTAACCTGCAGGCATTTGGTACGGTCAGTGCATCCGCAAAGAAAGGCAAGGCGGGTAACTGGCTGCTGGACTCGGCGGATATCACCATTGTGAATGGTAGCAATGTTAGCAAAACTGAGACGACTCAATCGCCGCCGCACACGCAATTTGCACCCACCGCTGCGGGCTCTGCGGTCAGCAATACCAGTATCAACAATAGGCTGAACAACGGGACCAGTGTCACTATTCTGACCAATCACACAATAACAGGCACAGCTCAGGGCGGGAATATTACCGTTAATGCGGCAATTAACAAAAGCAACGGAAGTGATGCCAACCTGACGCTGCAGGCTGGCGGCAACATCACGGTAAACAACAGCATCACGTCCACCGAGGGTAAGCTGAATGTTAATCTGTCGGGCGGCAGGACCAGCAATGGCAGTATCACCATTAGCAATAACGCCAATATAACGACCAATGGTGGGGATATAACTGTTGGGACGACAAATACTTCAAACCGTGTGAATATATCTATTAACAACACTACCCTGAATGCGTCAAATGGCAACATCCAGTTGACCGGGGCCGGGACCGGGAACGATAGCGGGATTCTGTTTAATGGCTGCAACACGCTGACGGCCAGTAACATTACTCTTACCGGGAGCAGTACGAGTGGGAATGCCATCAACCTTACAGGCACTGCCACGCTGAATGCCACGAATAACATTACTCTTACCGGGAGCAGTACGAGTGGGAATGCCATCAACCTTAAAGGCAACAACACGCTGACGGCCAGTAACATTACTCTTACCGGGGAAAGTACGAGTGGGAATGCCATCAACCTTACAGACACTACAGGCACTACCACGCTGAATGCCACGAATAACATCACTATGCAGGGGACCCGTGTTCAGATTAAACACTCCAACATCACCGCGGGCAACTTTGCGCTGAATGCGACAGCGACCGGCTCTGAAATCAGCAATACCACGCTGACGGCCACCAACAACATCAACCTGACGGCTAAGACGAACAATCTGAACTCTGGTGTTTACCTGAAAGATGCAAATATTACATCTACCAATGGCAATATCACGGCTAACGGTACTGCCACAGCAAACGGCAAGGCCACGCATCTGGACGGCAACGTCACCCTGAATGCGTCAAATGGCAGAATCAAGTTGACCGGGAACGGTAGCACCTCCGGGATTCTGTTTGCTGGCAACAACACGCTGACGGACAGTAACATTACTCTTACCGGGAACAGTGAGGTGTACTGGCAATAGCGGACACTACCCGAAGGTGGTCAGGTGCTGGAGACCTCCGGTTACCGCCCTGAGCCGCAGACGCTGAACATCAGTGTGTGATGAAGAGGGCAACTGTACCCGCAGCACGGTGTCGTCAGCAGGGGCTGATGTGCAGCCGCCTCACCGTCACACCGGCGTGGTGGCCAAACCGCTGTCCTCCGGCAGTGCGAAAACCCGTTAATCCTTGATGTTCAGATAAATCACCAGCGTGCGCTGCAGGGCGCACGCTACCGGTTAATTTTTCGTATTCAGGAGTGTAATGATGAGTCATAAAACAGACACAGCCCCTGTACAGGAGCAGGCAGGTCTGACGTTTCGTCTGGAGACCTTTGAATGGCAGGTGCACCAGGGGCTTAACGAAGAGGCGGCCCGGTCCCTGATATCGCTCTTACAGTTGCTGGACCGACATTATGCGCAGTGGGGGGAGGGCTTTTCCGCCTGGGCGCCGGAGATGACGGCAGAGGAGATAAATCCCCATCTGTGCACCCGTATTGCCGGGGCCATCACGGCGCTATTCTCCCGTCCGGGGTTCCGGGTCAGCGACGGCGGTTTTGCGGAGCTGATGGACTATCACCGCTGGCTGGCCATTATTTTTGCCGTCAGCGACTACCGCCACGGCGACCATATCATCCGCAACATCAACGCGGCCGGGGGCGGGGTGGTTGCCCCCCTGACCCTGAACGCGGATAACCTGCGGCTGTTCTGCCTGAGTTATTACCCGGATTCACAGATAGCCCTGCAGCCGGAGCCGCTCTGGCAGTATGACCGGCAGACGGTGGTCCGGCTGTTCTTTGCCCTGCTGAGCGGTCGCGCCCTGCCGACGCCGGCGGCGCACCAGAAGCGCGAGCATCTCCTGGCGTGGCTGCCGGAGAGGCTGAAGGAGATTGATTCTCTGGCGTTTCTGCCCGGGAAGGTGCTGCACGATGTTTACATGCACTGCTCTTATGCAGATTTACCGGAAAAGCACCGCATCAAGCAGGAAATCAACCGGCTGACGGCCCGGGCACTGGAGCAGACTTACGCAGACTGTCTGCCGGTACGCGCGCCGGAAGCGGGGCGTCAGAAACCGGTGCTGGCGGTGGTGCTGGAGTGGTTTACCTGTCAGCACAGCATTTACCGGACCCACTCCACCTCCATGCGCGCCCTGCGGGAGCACTTCTACCTGCTGGGTATTGCGCAGCCCGGAGCGACGGACGAGATTACCCGGGAGGTGTTTGATGAGTTCCGGGAGCTGTCGGCGGAGAACGTTGTCGGGGATGCCATCCGCTGCCTGAGTGAGGTGCGCCCGGACGTGATTTACTACCCGTCCGTGGGCATGTTCCCGCTGACCGTCTACCTGACGGCCCTGCGCCTGGCGCCGTTGCAGCTGATGGCGCTGGGACACCCGGCCACCACCTGGTCTGAGCATATTGATGGTGTCCTGGTGGAGGAAGACTACCTGGGGGACCCGGCATGCTTCAGCGAGACGGTCTGTGCCGTCCCGAAGGATGCGATACCGTATATTCCGCCGGCCAGCACGGAGCGTGTCCTGCCGGAACGCACACCATTCCGTGACCGGGCGAAGGCGGCGTGGCCTGCGGCCCTGCCGGTGCGGGTGGCTGTCTGTGCATCGCTCATGAAAATCAACCCGGGCTTCCTGGATACCCTGCGGGAAATCAGCGACAGAAGCCGGGTGCCGGTTCAGTTCTGCTTCTGGATGGGCTTTGCTCAGGGGCTGACGCTGGACTACCTGCGCCGGGCTATCCGTCAGGCGCTGCCGACGGCAGAAGTGAATGCGCACATGCCGGTCCAGGCATACCAGCAGGCGCTGAACAGCTGTGAGCTGTTTGTGAACCCGTTCCCGTTTGGCAACACCAACGGCCTGGTGGATACCGTGCGCCAGGGACTGCCCGGGGTGTGCATGACGGGGCCGGAAGTCCACACCCATATCGATGAGGGGCTGTTCAGACGCCTGGGCCTGCCGGAGACCCTGATTGCCCGCGACCGCGAGGAGTACATCACGGCGGTACTGTCCCTGACGGAGACGCCACGCCTGCGCGAGCGTCTGCAGAAATACCTGACGGAAAACGACGTGGAGAAGGTGCTGTTTGAAGGGCATCCGGATAAATTCGCGGAAAGGGTATGGCAGTTGTGGGAGGCGCGCAGCCATCGTCAGGAGGAGGGTGCCGAATGAGAGCCTGGCGGGTGGAGGATTTTGACAGCCATGGTAACCTGCGCGTGCGCAGGGGAATGTGGTGGGCGCTGTTCCTGCTGGCCCATCCGTGGTGGCTGCTGGCATTTGAGACGTCTGTTGAGCAGGGGGAGGGCCGGATACTGTCGGCGCTATATCTGACCACGGAGATGTTGACGGCCGGCCTGGCCTGCAGTGTGAGCGTGTTTATCTTTCTGTTTATTTACCCGTTTCGGCATGACGTGAGATTCCTGATGGCGACCGTATACACACTGGTTCTGATGAGCTGTGCCGGAATGATGGTCAGGGCCTGTATACAGATGTATCACACGGTCGGCATGCATGATGAACTGCTGTGGCTGTCGATGTGTTTTCTGACGCTGGGCTGTCTGATTGAGGTCTGGCCGGATAAACGAAACAGGGAAATATTCTATTCAGGTATAACGACAGAGTGGAGAATGACAGGAGGACGGGATGCTGAACATTCAGAATGAGTATTTCCATTTATCGGTGGATTTGGCAAGAAGCCACCTGACGCCCAGAGAGAAGGATGTTGTAGCCCTGTTGCTGACGGGTTGCAACGTGACAGCTGCGTATTACCGTGAAGGAGATCGGTGAGTAACATCGATGGAGATCGGTTCGTGTCACTTTCACAGAACCACGGCAGCCTGGCGGCTGCAAATCGGGGTGTGGCAGAATATGAGCCTTCAGAGTAACCATCCAGAATGAGTCCCCATGTCACACAACCTGGAACACCAGAAAGTCCACACCAGAATGGTGAAAGAGGTTCTGAAAGCCGTCGCCAGAGCCAGTAATCACCCTTATCAGTCCGTATTTACAGACTTTATCGCCGGTCATGAGCCTGTACATAGATTTGTGTAATTGCCTGATTTTGATATGTTCAATCCAGCATCAAATGAAGGTTAATTTATGGACGAAAAACAGTTACAGGCTCTGGCTAACGAACTGGCCAAAAACCTCAAAACCCCTGAAGACCTCAGTCAGTTTGATCGGCTGCTGAAAAAGCTCAGCGTTGAAGCCGCTCTCAATGCAGAGATGACACACCATCTTGGGTATGAGAAAAATCAGTCCAGACCAGGAGCTAACTCCCGCAACGGTTATTCCACAAAGACCGTTATCACAGGCGACGGTCCACTGGAACTGCGTACTCCGCGCGATCGTGACGGTACCTTCGAACCACAACTGGTAAAGAAAAATCAGACCCGTATTACCAGGATGGATAACCAGATCCTCTCGTTGTATGCTAAAGGGATGACCACCCGTGAGATAGCCGCTGCGTTCAAAGAACTGTATGACGCAGATGTTTCACCGGCACTGATATCAAAGGTTACCGATGCCGTGATGGAGCAGGTTGTAGAATGGCAAAACCGACCACTGGATGCTGTTTACCCCATTGTTTATCTTGACTGTATCGTCCTGAAAGTTCGGCAGGACAGTCGCATCATCAACAAATCGGTGTTCCTGGCACTGGGCATCAATATCGAAGGTCAGAAAGAACTGCTGGGTATGTGGCTGGCCGAAAATGAAGGGGCGAAGTTCTGGCTCAATGTGCTGACTGAACTGAAAAACCGCGGTCTGAACGATATCCTCATCGCCTGTGTGGATGGCCTGAAAGGCTTCCCGGATGCCATCAACACAGTATATCCGAAGGCCCGCATCCAGTTATGCATCGTGCATATGGTGCGCAACAGCCTGCGCTTCGTGTCATGGAAGGACTACAAAGCCGTCACTCGCGACCTGAAAGCGATTTATCAGGCTCCCACGGAAGAGGCAGGCCAGCAGGCACTGGAAGCGTTCGCTGCGGCCTGGGACAGTCGCTATCCTCAGATAAGCCGAAGCTGGCAGGCTAACTGGCCGAATCTTGCCACGTTCTTCGCTTATCCAACGTGTCAGCGCCAATGATATAAGACAGTAATTCACCATTTGGATTGTCCGCTCCACCCAACATGTTGTTTCCTTAAGGTTCTCACACCAAAAAGGACATCAACATGCTGAGCAGAGAGGACTTTTACATGATAAAGCAAATGCGCCAGCAGGGCGCGTACATTGTCGATATTGCGGCTCAGATTGGTTGCTCTGAACGAACGGTCAGACGCTATCTCAAATACCCTGAACCGCCAGCCAGAAAAACCCGCCACAAAATGGTTAAGCTGAAACCGTTTATGGATTACATCGACATGCGCCTGGCAGAGAATGTCTGGAATAGCGAGGTTATCTTCGCGGAGATTAAGGCAATGGGCTATACGGGCGGACGTTCCATGCTGCGTTACTACATCCAGCCCAAACGTAAAATGCGTCCGTCAAAAAGAACAGTTCGCTTCGAAACTCAGCCTGGATACCAGCTCCAGCACGACTGGGGCGAAGTTGAGGTGGAGGTTGCAGGGCAACGGTGCAAAGTTAACTTTGCGGTTAATACGCTGGGGTTCTCCCGGCGCTTCCATGTCTTCGCCGCACCAAAACAGGATGCTGAGCATACCTACGAATCACTGGTTCGCGCCTTCCGCTACTTCGGTGGTTGTGTGAAAACAGTGCTGGTTGATAACCAGAAGGCTGCGGTGGTGAAAAATAACAACGGGAAAGTCGTGTTCAACTCCGGATTCCTGTTGCTGGCCGACCACTATAACTTCCTGCCACGGGCATGCCGTCCACGCAGGGCCAGAACAAAAGGTAAGGTTGAGCGGATGGTGAAATACCTCAAGGAGAACTTCTTCGTCCGGTACCGCAGGTTCGACAGCTTCACTCATGTCAATCAACAACTGGAGCAATGGATAGCCGATGTGGCTGACAAACGGGAACTTCGCCAGTTCAAAGAAACGCCGGAACAGCGCTTCGCACTGGAGCAGGAACATCTGCAGCCGTTACCGGATACGGACTTCGATACCAGTTACTTCGACATCCGCCATGTGTCCTGGGACAGCTATATCGAGGTTGGCGGTAATCGTTACAGCGTTCCCGAAGCGCTGTGTGGTCAGCCGGTATCGATACGAATATCGCTGGATGACGAGTTGCGGATCTACAGTAATGAGAAACTGGTGGCCTCACATCGCCTCTGTTCGGCATCGTCTGGCTGGCAGACAGTGCCGGAGCATCATGCCCCGCTCTGGCAGCAGGTCAGTCAGGTGGAACATCGACCACTGAGTGCCTATGAGGAGCTGTTGTGATGCATGAGCTGGAAGTCCTGCTGAGCCGCCTGAAAATGGAGCATCTGAGTTATCACGTTGAAAGCCTGCTGGAACAGGCAGCTAAAAAAGAGCTGAATTACCGGGAGTCCCTGTGCATGGCGCTACAGCAGGAATGGAACGGCAGGCATCAGCGCGGTATGGAGTCCCGGTTGAAGCAGGCTCGTCTGCCGTGGGTCAAAACGCTGGAGCAGTTCGACTTTACCTTCCAGCCGGGCATCGACCGTAAGGTTGTCCGGGAACTGGCTGGTCTGGCGTTCGTGGAGCGCAGCGAAAACGTGATCCTGCTGGGACCTCCTGGTGTCGGAAAAACGCATCTGGCCATAGCTCTTGGCGTAAAAGCGGTGGATGCGGGACATCGGGTATTGTTTATGCCACTGGACAGACTGATCGCGACACTGATGAAAGCGAAACAGGAAAACCGGCTGGAGCATCAGCTACAGCAACTGAGTTATGCCCGGGTGTTGATCCTGGATGAAATAGGTTATCTGCCGATGAACAGAGAGGAAGCCAGCCTGTTCTTCCGGCTACTGAACCGTCGATATGAAAAAGCGAGCATCATACTGACGTCAAACAAAGGGTTCGCAGACTGGGGAGAAATGTTCGGAGATCACGTGCTGGCAACAGCGATCCTGGACCGGCTGCTACATCACTCAACTACGCTGAATATCAAAGGAGAGAGTTACCGGTTAAAAGAGAAACGTAAAGCAGGAGTGCTGACCAAAAACACAACGCCAATCAGTGATGATGAAATGGTGGAAAGCGGACAGCATCAGTAACGAAAGTATCTTAGCGGGCATGAAAATGGCAAATAACGGTTAAAAATCGTGGCGTTGACACTGACACATTAACTGAGTTCACCACCACAGGCCGGGCAGCATTCTTCTTCCGGCCGGATAACCCGGGTTTCACGGGGAAGTGAGGCCGGTAACGGTTTACGGGCTGAAGACTGGCGCAGTGCAGATGGCAGTGCCGGGTCATATTGCTCACCCAGCGTTTCCGCCATTTCTTCCTGAAGTGCGCTGATTCGCTCCTGTGCATCCTGTATCTGCCGTTCAGTTTTTGCACGAAGTTTTTCTGAGCTTTTACCGAACTGCATACGCTGCAGTTTCGCAACCAGCGCCTTCAGTCTGTTGATTTCGGAAGCATAAGCCGCCACCCGCTGTGAGAGCAGGCGGTTGTATTCAGCCATCTGGCGGATGGTGTCCTGTTGCGTCTGCAACAGTGCCCGCAGGCGGGCATTCTCATGAGCAAGTGAGGTGTCCATGTCCTCACTTTACAACGGGTTATATGCGGATTCCAGCGCGTTCCGTTTATTTTGGATACTTGGCGGTCTTAGCCCGGTACAATATCGATTGAGTCAGGCTGCATAAGTTGTCCAGGATCTGGGCGCAGTTCAAAAATGATGGACATTATTTTTGTGGAGCCGGAGGAAACAGACCAGACGGTTCAGATGAGGCACTTACATATAATATAAAAGCGTTGTTTTTTATTATGATTTTCTCAGCACCAATACATATAATATAGAGGGAATCAAAATAAAGATTCCCTCTATGCTTTTTAATAACATCCAGCACAGGCAGGATTACAACAAAG
>ENA-UEYG01002097-UEYG01002097.1-human-gut-metagenome-genome-assembly--contig:-NODE-2097-length-13171-cov-5.840232_pt1 | contig 13171 bp, 9 predicted proteins | sample MGYA00242933_ERZ507934 | MGnify/ENA primary metagenome ERZ507934 (study PRJEB26167, sample SAMN06115527) | human gut metagenome | host: Homo sapiens | place: China:Zejiang | collected 2015-11-10... | reverse complement strand
GAGCCGCTTCCGAGAGATGAGCTACGAAGAAATTTCTCAGGAACTTGACATCTCCGTCAATACGGTTAAATATCACATAAAGAACGCATTAGTAGTACTCAAGAAAGAATTTGGAACTTTTTTATGCATTTTTCTCGCTTTTTACCCTACCCTCTTATTCTAAAAAACTGTAGTATATATAAAGGCAATCATTATTTATGGATGAACAATCACTACATACAGACACAGTCCACGATTGGATTACCGGATATCTGACCAATAGCCTGACACCGGAAGAAATGCAATCATTTCAAGAATGGCTGAATGCCTCGGAAGAAAACAGAAAATATTTCTCCGATATACAGGAGGTATGGATAGCCGCCTCGAATGAGGCAGACGATGTTCATAGCTTCAACAAAGACAGAGCTTATCAACTATTCCTGAGACGAACCGGAGAAACTACCCAACAAGGTATCAATAAACGCAAGGCTTTCCAACTTCGCCCATGGATGTATGCTGCCGCGATGACTATCATTGTCTTTATTTGCGGAACGATTGCTTTCCAGACAGGAAAGAGTGTTATCCGCAAGCAGTTAACCCAAATTTCCATTGAAGCCCCATACGGCTCAAAAACCAAATTATATCTTCCGGACGGGACGCTGGTCTGGCTCAATGCCGGTTCGAAGATGAGTTATGCGCAAGACTTCGGTATCAACGAACGGGCACTGAATCTTACCGGAGAAGCTTATTTCGAAGTAACCAAGAATAAACATATTCCTTTTAAAGTACATACTGATGAACTGGACGTAAAGGTATTAGGAACCAAATTCAATTTCAGAAATTATCAGGATGATCTGGAAGCGAAAGTTTGTTTGCTCGAAGGTAAAGTGGCTCTCAGCACCCAACAAAAGGAAACGATACTTCACCCGGATCAGCAAGCCCTATTAGACAAGAAGACCGGAAAATTATTGATTTCAAATACTAAAGCTGCTTACAGTGCCGAATGGACAAACGACCGTCTCTATTTCGACGAAGCGCTGCTCCCCGATATTGTGAAGGAACTGGAAAGAAGCTACAACATAAAAATCACTATTGCAGACGCTGCTCTAAACTCCGTCCGTTTCTATGGTAATTTCCGCAGAAGGGAACAGAGTATCCGGGAAATTATGGATGTACTATCATCTACCGATAAAATGACTTATACCATTGAAGGAAAAAATATTGTGATCACACTTCCTGAATGAGACTGAATGTTAAACCTTTTAAAACTTAAAAGAATATGAAAAGCAACTTTGAAAAAACATGATTTTACTCTCCCTGATAGAAATAAAAAAAGGTCAGGTTCCTTTCCAACCCCTGACCCCTTTTGACTTTCTGTCTTAAAAGCCACAGTGACTTTATTGATGAAAGTTTAGGCAAATATAAATAAAATCCTAAACTTCTCATCCTATTTATCAATTATTTATTCATTGACTTATGAAAACTAAGAAAAAAGTTTTTTTCATGGTCCTGCTCATGCTATGTCTTCATCTGAACTCATTTGCACAGCATATCAGTATGCAGTTGAAGAACGTGACTGTAAAACAGGCCATTGAAACCATACAGAAGCAAAATGGATATTCATTTACATTTGCGGCAAGCGATCTGAATACCCAGAAGATTATTACGGTAACAGCAAGGAACCTACCCATAGAGAAGGTAGTGGAACAGATTTTAATAGGACAAAATGTTAGTTATACAGTTCAAGGTAAAGACATCATTATAAAAAAGAAAAGTAACCAAGCCACACAACAGAAGAAAAAAAGTACAATCAGCGGAATCATCACAGACAATTACGGGGAACCGATCATCGGTGCCAATATCAAAGAAAAAAATGGTACAAATGGGACTATCTCCGATATTGACGGAAAGTTTCAGCTCACTGTTGACGAAGGTAGCAGCGTACAAATATCTTACCTGGGATATCTGACGCAGGAAGTGAATACCAGGAACAAAACGCATCTGGCTATCTCAATGAAAGAAGACGCGCAGGCGTTGGATGAAGTTGTCGTTGTAGGGTACGGAACGATGAAGAAAAGAGACCTGACCGGTGCCATTTCTTCTATCAAAATGGATGAAACTCCCGTGCAGACCTTCACGACGGTCAGCCATGCGTTAGCCGGAAAAGCAGCAGGTCTGCAAGTAGTGCAGACGAGTGCACAGGTAGGCGGCGGCAGTAGTTTCAATATACGTGGAGCAGCCTCTGTCGGCGCCGGGAACGATCCGCTTATCATCATTGACGGTTTTCCCGTTTCTTCCAGTTCTACGCTTGGTTCGGGCAATCGTTACGAAGCGGGGCAAACCGATAATATTCTCGAATCTATCAATCCGAATGACATTGAGTCGATAGAGGTTCTGAAAGACGCCAGCTCTACCGCTATTTACGGTGCAAGGGCCGGACACGGTGTGATTATCGTTACTACCAAACGGGGAAAAGAAGGAAAAGCAAGCGTCAACTACTCAGCCAATGTCTCTGTGCAAAGAATGAAAAACTCATTCAAGATGTTGAACGGGCAGGACTATATGTATCAGACCAACCGATATTATCACGAGCTATGGCTGAAAGAAAAAGGAGAAGGCATTTACGAGGATTATATGATTCCGAATGATGATGCGGCGGACTTTAAGCCCAGATACTCGAACGACCAGATACTCAACGCGCCGACAGTTCCTTGGTTTGACGAAATCACACGTACCGGACTTATGCACCAGCATAATGTTTCTATAAACGGCGGAACGGAAAAAACGAAATATATGGCTTCTATCAACTACCTCAACCACTCCGGTGTAGTGAAAAATAATGACATGGAGCGCTTCACTGCAAAAATAAATCTGGACCAGCAGATTTCCAAGTACGTAAAGGCCGGATTGTCTTTCAATATTAGCCGTAATAACTACGATAATGTACCTTTGGGAAACGGCGAGAATGAAAATTCCGGTATCATTACTGCTGCTGTTGCTTTCAACCCGACTGTTCCCGTCAGAGATGAAAAAGGAAATTATTCGACCAATCCTCAGATGCCTCAACTCCCGAACCCGGTGTCTCTCCTCGAAATTAATGATAAAACTGTAAAGGAACGATTGTTGGGTTCGGCTTATATAGAAGTGGAACCCATCAAGGGACTGAAACTAAAAGCCAATTTGGGTATCGACCGAAAATATCAGAAACGAAAAACTTATCTTCCGAAAACCACTCAATACGGGGCGGCAGTCAACGGTCAGGCATATTTAGCCCAGGAAGATAACAACGACTATTTAATGGATCTGACAGCCAATTATCAAAAAATATTTGGTGAACATAGTTTCAATGTTCTTTTCGGTTATTCCTATCAGAAGTTCAACACCGAAGGAATGAGTGCAGGTAATCAAGATTTTATCAATGATTCATTCCTGTACAATAATCTGGGAGCAGGAAACTATAGTCGACCGCCGGTAGGTTCGTACGCTTCGGTAAGCAGCTTGAGTTCTTACTTCGGACGTTTCAATTATTCGTGGAAAGAAAAATACCTGCTCACTGCCACCATTCGTGCCGACGGCGCCTCCAACTTTGCCAAAGGACATCAATGGGGTTATTTCCCTTCCGTATCCGCCGGCTGGCGCTTCTCCGAAGAAAAATTTATCAAGAGCTCTTCCTCTGACTTTCTTTCGAATGGTAAACTACGCTTAAGTTGGGGACAAACCGGTAATTATAATGTAGGCAACGGAGCTCTCGACTATTATGGAGCAGACCCGTGGTATGGCAGCCAATTCGGTGATTCACAGCACGTAGGTATCTATGTATCACAATTAGGTAACCCGAACCTGACATGGGAAACGACAACCGAATTTAATATCGGTCTGGACTTGGGATTTTTCAACAATCGGATTAACCTGACTGCCGAATATTTCCAGCGTACGATCTCCGATTTGCTGGTGAAGAACAAAACGATTCCCCATTATAATGAAGTGAAAACCATTGCAGCCAACATTGGTTCGACTCAAAGTAACGGTGTAGAACTGACTCTGAACACGCAAAATATACAGACTAAACAGTTTACATGGAGTACTGATTTAACTTTCTCAACGTATAACGACCGTTGGAAAGAACGAGATCCGAACTGGAAACCTGCTGCCTATCAGAAGGAACAAGACCCGATTCGCGGAGTCTTTGCCTATGTAGCCGACGGACTGTTACAACCTGGTGAAGAAGCCCCCGCCCACCAGCCGCAACTTCTTCCCGGACAAGTGAAACTCAAGAATATAAATGGAGATGATAAACTGAATGAGGAAGATATGGTCTTAATCGGACGCAATGACCCCAAATTCATTTTCGGTTTCAACAACAATTTTTCTTATAAGAATTTCGACCTTAATATATATATGTATGGACAGGTAGGTAAAATTGCCGGAGCAAACAGTTATTACGACGCCTGGGGATCTTACGGAAACCGCATCAAACTGGGACAGAATGTACCTGTCTCTTTCAAGGATGCCTGGAGTTCGGACAACCAGACAAGTACACGCCCCAGCTTCATCGAGTCGGCTTATGGTACCGGTGATCTGTTCCTCCAGAAAATTTCATTCCTGCGTATCAGAAATATCACATTAGGCTACACCGTACCAATCAGTAAAAGTATCTGTAACCGACTGCGAGTATATGCTGACGTCAACAATCCATGTGTATGGACCAACTGGAAAGGCCAAGATCCGGAAACGGACAGTAACACGAATGCATATCCCAACGTCACTAGTTTTAGTATCGGAGTAGATATTTCATTCTAAATAAACCTAAAAAGAATTGAACATGAAAAGAATTACAAAACTTATATATCTTGCTCTCGGAAGCTGCCTCATCGCAGGAATAAACGCTTCGTGTGAACTCGTCTCCGAGAACTATGGTGATATCAATACCAGTATCTTCCCCCAAACGGCAGAAGACGCTGACGCTATCACAACGTCTGCCGCATACGCCACCTTTAAAAATAGTGGCTATGGAGGTCTGTTCAATATAGCAACAGGCATACAAATCGTTAGCGACGAAGCAAGCGATTACGGAATGTGCAACTGGGGTTGGGACCACATCAACTATGCCAACTGGAACACCCTCAAGATATCCGGTTCCGGTAGCTGGCTGACTGTTGAGAGCTACGCCTATGTAAACGATATCAGTAAAATGACTCTGACTATCGACCGGTTGAACGATATTGAAATGGACGATGCCCTCAAACAGCAATACATCGCCGAACTTCGTATGGGCAGGGGGTGGCTGGCATACCTTCTCTATGATTTCTACGGTCCAATCCCCATTGCCGACCTGGAAACACTCAAGAATCCTATGGCTGAGAAAATTCTCCCCCGACTCAGCGAGGAAGAAATGCAGACATATATCGAGACTGAACTTACAGAAGCAAGCAAAGTACTGCCTGCCAACTACAAAAAGGGAGATAAGAACTATGGTCGTTTTACAGCCGGATTGGCACATACTGTTTTGCTAAAACTCTATATGCTGACCAAGCAATGGGACAAGGCGGAAGCAGAGGGACGCGAACTGATGAAACCTGAATATGGTTTCGAACTTGTGCCCGAATACAAAGATATATTCACGCTGGCAAATGAGAAGAACCCGGAAATTATCTGGGCTTGCCAATGTGCCAAAGGATATCAGGAACACAAATGGCAACCTCATGTATTACCCAACGACTATAATTTCACTTCTTATCTAGATAAAATGACCAAATGGAACGGATATAAAATCTCATGGGATTTTATGCAGACCTTTGATCCGGCAGACAGACGTTTGCTGACGATTGCATACGAATATACCAGTAAAGACGGAGTGGTACATAATGAAAAGAATGACAGACCGGATCCTTCCGCTCAATTATATTTAGGAGCAGTTCCATTGAAATATGAATTTGATCCGGATTGTACGGGAGAAGATTCACAAATAGACTGGATTATCTACCGGTATGCCGATGTGCTCACTTTGACAGCAGAGGCTATTGTACGCAACAAGAATGCCGTAACGCAGGAAGCTGTTAATTTGCTTAATGAAGTGCGTACCCGATCGCTTCCGGGCAAAGGATACAGCCTACAAGATTTGAACAGTGTGGACAAATTTCTGAAAGCTGTATTGGACGAAAGAGGTTGGGAGTTATATTTCGAAGGAAACCGCCGCCAAGACCTGATCCGCTATGGATTATTTGTGGAAGCTATCAAAAAGAAGGCTCAATCAATGGGTAAACAAACGCTTGTGGATGAAGACCGTTACCGCTTCCCTATTCCACAAGATATTATTGATGAAGGTAAGGGAATAATCAAACAGAACCCCGGTTATTAATCACTGAAAAGAAAAAAACATGAAAAAGTTAATTTATAGCATCATCGGGCTACTAATGTTCGCCGGTTGCGAAGATAATTATAAGACCAATATCACAATTCCAATGTCGGGCATATATCTGAGTTCTCCCGCCGAAGGAGCAACTATGGACTTAAACGATGAAAGTAAAGATTCATACGAATTTACTTGGGATAAGGCTTCGGAACAAGGTTCCGTACTGATATTCAGCACTACCAAGGACCTTGTGAAACAAGTTACCGTAGAAGCAGGGACAGGAAAAAATTGCAATATATCAACACTGGTTATCAACCAATTACTTTCCAAGTTAGATATTAAATCCGGAAATGAAAGACTCATTTACTGGACTGTAAAAGATAAAAATAACCAGACTGCCGCCGCATCAGAAGTTCGTACGCTACAAGCCAGACGAATGAAAAGTATCTTGCTTGCTCCTGAAGATATGTCGACAGCCACTTTGTTGGCAGACGCTACACAAACCAAAATAAAATTTGAATGGGATGCTTCAGGAATCGGTAATGATACAGAGTGTACGGTACTTCTTTCTTTAGATCCGGAAATGGACAACTTCGTAGAACTGCCGACCAAAGGAACAGGAAATATATCGATCACCCACGAAGAAATGGAACAGACAATCGAAAAACTGTCTATCAAGCGTTACCGGACCAATACTATTTATTGGAATGTACGTAACAATGCAGATCAGTCACTTATTTCGCGTGTCGCCAACACATTATACACAAACGACATGATGCGTTTGGTTGACAAACGTGGAGATGAGACGATCACTTATCCCGTAGTCCGCGTGACATTCTCCGACGGAACTTCGCAAGTGTGGACAGCCCAAAATCTGAATACAACCAGATATCCGGACGGCACGGAAATCGAAGCCGAATATTACAGATATGCTCCCGAATCCCTTGGAGAAGACTGGATCAAAGCAATCGGTACCTATTACAGTTTCGTAATCCGCGACCGAATTATACCCGAAGGTTGGAGAATACCAACAGAAGCCGAATGGAATTATTTATTCTCTGAAGCCGGAAAGAATGGCGGGTATAATGTTCTTAAAGATCCTGTCTATTATTATAAAGATCCTACCGGTCAGGAACATTTGAATGAATGGGGACTGAGCTTTACTTCAGCAGGTACATGGAACTTGGATAGGGACGCAATCGAACTGGCTCAGGAAAAATTCTACTTTATGGCCGCCGACTTGGGCGATCCTGCAACCTGGAACGATCCCTGGCGAGCTTTAATCCATGACAACAGCGAAACATTATGGGTATCCTGGGCTAAAGGAACCGTCATGCGCTATATCTATGCAGAATAACTAATAAAACATGAATCATTATGAAAAGATATTACTTTCAAATATTACTGGCGTGTTGTCTGACGCTATTTGCTGGATGTTCCGATTCCGATTCGGAATCCGGTCAGAACGGCATACCCAAAGGTTCAAAAGCTATTGACCTGCAACAAGACAGAAGTGGTCTGCTACGTAATCCCTGCATGGGTTGGGGACTTTATGACGATGCAGTCGGCAATGTAGCCAACGCAGAAGAATATTGGGCTGCACAAGATGAAGCTGCACGCAACTATGCATCTTTCTTCTATATACGCTGGCGTTGGTCGGAAATGGAACCGGAGGAAGGAAAATATGCCTGGATCTACGACGAGAACTATAAAAAGCTGATTCAAGGAGCGCTCGACCGGGGATTGAAGTTATGTTTCCGTATCTATGACAACGGACAGGACAACATCCGCCAAGGTACTCCCGAATATGTCCGTGCCGCAGGTGCCCAAGGATACGAAGTCGAAGGACAAAATAACGCCAAACTATGGACTCCTTATGCCGACGACCCTATCTTTCAGCAGAAATATGAAAAGTTTGTCGCAGCATTCGCCAAAGAGTATGATAACCCGGATATCGTAGATTTTATCGACGGGCACTCTTTAGGCTGGTGGGGCGAAGGCTCACATATCAAGTACCTGAATTCTGACAAGAAGAAAGAGACTTTCGACTGGTTTACAACGATGTATTCCAAGAACTTCAAGAATATCATTCTGGTATTACCTTATAATAGCGAAATCGGATTCAATACGGAAAAAGAAATCGCTATCGACCAAAAAGGGTATGGATTGCGCAGAGACGGTCTGGGAAGTATGTGGTTTACTGAAAATGACGAGAAAGTAGCGAACGAGATGTATGGAAAAGTTTTAATGGTGGGCGAATGTGCTTACTGGGGAGGATATACGGCTGCTTACGAACCTTTCAAAAATGACACAAAATATTCCTTCAAATCATGGAAGGATGTATATAATCAGAGTTTCGACCATGCCCAGACTTATCATTTCAATACACTCGACCTAAGGACGATTACCGAAACAAAGGGCTGGACGGGACTGGCACCGGAACTTGTCCGCAAATTTGTTCTGAACGGCGGATACAGGGTATATCCTACTTATGTAATCATGCCTTATGAAGCCTCAGCAGGCCAAACCGTATCTATCTCCCACTCATGGAGAAACACCGGATATGGTTACTTGCCGAATAACATGAAGAATTGGAACTATAAGTACAAACCGGCCTTTGCCTTGTTCGACGAGAGCGGCAAACTGGTAAAATCATGGATTGACGAGGATGCCGAACCTTCGCAATGGTTGTCTAACCAACGGAAAAACTATACTTACGAGGTTTCCCTCGACGGTATTTCCAGAGGCAATTACCAATGGGCGGTAGCTATTGTCGACAAGACCAAAGATAACCAACCAGGTATCAATATCGGTATCAAAGATAAGGAGAAGAAGGATGGGTGGACATTTATCAGTGAAATGACTATTAAATAAATGAACCGATAAAGCATGAAACATATACATTTATATCTATTTGCACTTATCTCCGTGATCCTTACAAGCTGCTCACACGCCTGTCAAAAGGTAGAGTTGCAGGAAGACACCGTATCATTGCTTCGCAACCCTTGTATGGGTTGGGGAGTATATGATGACGCTAATGATGAAGTACAAAACGCGAATATTTACTGGGCTGCCCAAGATGAGGCAGCCCGTCAATACGCTTCTTTCTTTTATGTACGTTGGAGGTGGTCGGACATGGAACCGGAAGAAGGCAAATACGCCTGGCTGTATGATGAAAATTACAAAAAACTGATACAGGGTGCCTTAGACCGTGGATTGAAACTCTGTTTCCGTATTTACAACAACGGACAGGATAACCTGCGTGCCGGAACTCCTGACTACGTACGCCGTGCCGGAGCAAAAGGATATACCGTAAAAGGATTGAAAGGTGATCTTTGGACACCTTATCCGGATGATCCGATTTTTCAGGAAAAACTGGAAAAGTTTGTCGAAGCCTTTGCCAAGGAATATGATAATCCGGATATTGTAGACTTTGTAGACGGATATAGTCTTGGTTGGTGGGGAGAATGTCACCATGTGATCCTGCAAGACCAAAACAAATTCGAGCAAGTGTTCGACTGGTTCACAACCCTCTATTCCACTCACTTCAAAAATGTGCTTCTTACGCTCCCCTTCGGCAGCCAAATCGGTTTCGACACCGAAAAACGAATTGCAATTGACGGAAAAGGATATGGCATGAGACGAGACGGATTGGGAAGCATGTGGTTCAGTGATGAAGAAAGGAGGATCGTCGCGGATATGTATGGAAAGACACTTCTTGTCGGAGAATCCTGTTACTGGGGATGTTCCACCGATGATTGCACTCCATTCACCTCGGATACACGTTATCGGATGAATACATGGAGAGATGTATACAAACAGACCTTCCAACACGCCATTGAAGGACATTTCAATACGTTGGATTTAAGAGAGCTCCCCGAAACAAAAGGGTGGACCGAACGGGCAAATGACCTGGTAGAAAAGTTTATTATCCAAGGAGGATACCGGATATATCCATGCAGCGTATCATTGCCAGTCCGTGCCAAAGCCAAATCGACAGTCCTCATTTCACACGAATGGAAAAATACAGGAAATGGTTATTTACCTAACAATATACCCAACTGGAATTATAAATATAAACCGGCTTTTGCATTGTTTGACCTACAAGGGAATCTAGTGCAAACATGGGTAGACGACAACGCAGAACCTTCGGACTGGTTGCATAACACAGTGCATTCTTATACTTATCCGGTTACTTTCACGGATATTCCGAAAGGTACTTATCAATGGGCTGTAGCTATCATCGACCAAACAAAAGACCAACAGCCGGGAATTAAACTGGCAATCAAAGACAAGCAAGAAAAAAAAGGCTGGTTTCTACTTAATGAGATCGTTATTCAATAAAAAACAATTATATGAAAAATTACAAATTTTCTAAAGAAATAAAGGGATTATTCTCACCGCAGTGAGAATAAATTCTTATCGCTATGAGAAAAAGTTCTCACCATAATGAGAATTTTTTCTCATCACGGTGAGAATACTTTGAGAATTATTTCATCTTATAAACCAATGTTCCTCCCTTGACAATATCTTCATGAGAGATAGTATTCTTCGTATAAGGTTCACCATTCAAAGTAATGCTATCCACATACTTATGCTCTTTCGACAGGTTCTCTGCGATAATAGTAAAAGTCTTGCCACCAGCCAGATGCAATACCATTTCAGGCAACTGGGGCGCCCCGAATACATACTCGCCACTCACCGGATTCACCGGATAAAATCCCATTGCACTCAACATATACCATGCAGACATCTGACCACAATCGTCATTTCCGCAAAGTCCGTCAGGTTTGTTTCGGTATTGAGTATCGAAAATCTCACGGATTAACTCTTGTGTACGCTCCGGACGACCGGCTAACGCATATAAATAAGTTACGTGATGACTCGGTTCGTTACCGTGAGCATATTGTCCGATCAATCCTGTTACATCAGCCAGACCTTCACCTTCCAAAGTAACGGTAAACAAAGAATCCAATTTATTCAGGAAAGGTTTTTCACCACCAAAGAGCCGGATTAATCCCGGGACGTCATGTTGCACGTGCCAGGTATATTGCCATGCATTTCCCTCCGTATAATCTCCCCCTATACTTTCCGAATGTCCCAAAGCACTCGGATTAAACGGAGCCTTCCATGTTCCATCTGCTTTGCGCGGACGCATAAACTGGGTTTCAGTATCAAAGAGGTTCTTATAATAATCGGCACGTTTTGCAAAGTACGCCGCATCTTCTTCTTTTCCCATACGGCGTGCCATGTCGGCAGCAGCATAATCGTCATATACCGACTCTAATGTGGAAGACACCGATTCGGCTTTTATCAGGTCGGTCGGGAAATAGCCGTATTTCGTATATACTTCCCAGTTTGACTTCAACGGATGTGAAACAGTCTGCGTCTTCTTTATAATATTGAAAGCACGCTCCGCGTCAAAGCCACGGAATCCCTTACGATAGGCCTCGGCAATCACAGAAACCCCATGATTACCTATCATACAGTAGTTCTCCTTTCCCCATAATGCCCAGATAGGCAGGAATCCCTGCACTTCACCTTGTTCTATCAACGAATTAACAAAACCGTCGACACGTTCGGGAATTATCAATGTATAGAAAGGATGAGCGGCACGATAAGTATCCCACAAAGAGAACGTAGAATAAAAAGTCCCCGTTCCCGCTTTCACAACGGAGTCGGCAGCGTTACGATACATACCATCGACATCCGAAATCTCATTCGGTTGAATCAAAGCATGATAGAAACTGGTATAGAAGTTTGTCTTTTCATCATCGGTACCGTCTATTTCGATACGGCTCAGATAACTATTCCATTCATTATGCGCAGCGTCTCTCACTCCGTCAAAGTTCCAGGCAGGAATTTCCGCTTCCAAGTTCTTCTTGGCTCCGGCTACGCTCGTAGTGGAAAGGGCCACTTTCATCATCAACTCGTCTCCCGGCTGTATGTCGAAAGTAGCAACAATGCGTTTCCCTTTCTCCGTCTCTCCCATCGGAAGGTAAAGTGAGTCTGCAACAGGACGATTAAATTTTATCACAAAGAAATAATCCTGATTCACCCATACGGCATTATTGACATGTCCGGTCAGCGTTTGGGCGTCTTCCCAATTCACCTCACAACTCTTCACGTGTGAATGATATTGTTCTTCCCTCCAGGCAGGACCATGCTGAAGATCTATCAGCAGAGAAGCGGAGTCTGCTTTGTTGTAGGTATATCGATGCAGGGCAGCATGGATAGAAGCCGTCAGTTCCGCTTTCACCTGCGGATCGGAAAGTTCCACAGTATAGTAACCCGGCGCAGCCGCTTCTTTATCTTTCGGGAAATGACTGCGATAAGCGTCCCAGGCACGGGTACGTGTACCGGTAACAGGCATTACCAGAATATCACCCAAGTCCATACATCCTGTTCCATTCAGATGCGTCTGCGTGAATCCCCAAATCAGAGAATCCTGATAGGTATACTCGGAACAATAGCGCCAGCCGACTGCACCCGTCACAGGGCTGCTCTGGATCATTCCGAAAGGATAACAAGCCCCCGGAAAGGTATGCCCATTATCGGCCGCACCGATGAATGTATTAACGTATCGGGTATAATCTTTTGTTTCCGCTTTTTCTGTCGGAGAACAGGAAGAATAGAAAAATAAACCTGCCAAAGCAGCAGCCATAAGAGGGATTCTTCTTTTCATAGTAAATATAATGTTAAATTAATGTCGCATAATGACAGCGACAAAGATAAAAAAAATCCATCTCATGACAGCCGTACGATTCGTTTATTTCCAAATGAAATCTATCGTTTCACTGTGATAAAACAAGAAATCATGCGACTTATTGAATAAATACA
>ENA-UEYG01002095-UEYG01002095.1-human-gut-metagenome-genome-assembly--contig:-NODE-2095-length-13178-cov-5.466606_pt1 | contig 13178 bp, 8 predicted proteins | sample MGYA00242933_ERZ507934 | MGnify/ENA primary metagenome ERZ507934 (study PRJEB26167, sample SAMN06115527) | human gut metagenome | host: Homo sapiens | place: China:Zejiang | collected 2015-11-10... | reverse complement strand
TATCCGGCCTCTTTTTTCGCGATAAGATCATACACCGTACACCGGTGTACGATGCAAGAACTTTTTTGAACTTCGGAAGAAATCTTACGAAACCCGGCGAAAAGCAGTTTTTCCTTAATGACACTCTGTTCGATTTGCTGCGGCAGGGATAAGCTACATGGCATCTGTATCCACCTTTTCGGGGGATAAATGGGTTTTTGCCTCATTAAAAAAGCATCGAGAGGGCTTATAGCCCCCTCGATGTTTTGTGTCATAATGCGCAAGCGCAGAAATTGTTTTCCCAAAAAGCCCAAAACAAATTTTTCAAAATCAGCTTTCCGCTTTTGTACAGCACGAGAGCTTAGATGGTACTTCTCGCACAAAGCAGCCGTGCTGGAGCGTTTCGCCCCGGGCAAATTCTGCCATTGAAAACTGGTTCAGTGGAGAGAAAAGACTTTTTTGACACGCTAAAAGTTATCCCGGCTCGGAGCGAGCAGCGATGCCTGCCGCTGTCTACTTAATGGACGGCTCCCGCTCAGTCCTCGTAGATCGTGGTGGAGGTGACCTGCCCGTCCACACATTCAAAACTCACAGCGTCGGAATAGGCGTAATTGCCCGCCGGGTCCCGCATTTCAATGACCATGGAATAGGTGCCGTCGAACAGCGGTGCCTCGCCGAAGGCGGTGTCGGCTGTCACCGTCACCTCGTCGGCGGCATACATTTCAAATTCGTCGTCCCCGCTGAGGGTGGCCAGCTTCCAGATGGTCGTGACCACGTCTCCCTCCTTCAGCAGCCGCCGTTCCTTGCTGGCCATGCCGGAGGGGTCCAGACCCTGGGTGGCTCCCAAAATGCTCCATTCCTCCGTGTCGAACTCGTAGGCCACCTGCAAATTGTAGGCCTCGCCGTTCAAGAGGATGGGCACGGAGTAGAGGTTGTAGTCCTCGCCGTCGAAGGACAACTCCATGTACACCAGATTGCCGTCCAGCGCGCCCCAGACGCCCCGGAAGTTGTCGTAAAACACGCCGTTGTCCCAATCGGCGTTCATGTCGTTGTCCGTTCCCAGCAGGAGCATTTGATCCGTCTCCTCGTCCACATAGAACAGGGAGAAGCCGATCCCAGCCAGCACGGAGTTGGCCTCCGGGCCAAGCTCCAGATAGGAGATGCCGTCATCGGTGACGTGAATGGGCGCGCCGTCCCAGCCTGTCTCCGGCAGGGTCATGCGCTCCGGCAGCTCCTGGATATCCAGCTCCGCCAGATAGTCCTCGCCGCCCTCCGCCACCTCGCCGGTCAGCTCATAGGCGTAGAGATACTTGAAGGCAAGGCCCTCGCCCACGGTGAGATAACCGTTGAGATCGTCCATGTCGCCGTTATAGGAATAGTAGCAGCTCAGGCCGGTGGCCTCCGCCCGGTAGGGCCCGCCCACCTTGTAGAGCACGCAGTCCGCCAGCGCGTCGGAAACGCTTTGGGCAGAGGGCAGCAGCCACGCCGTCTGCCGGGCCAGATGGCCCATGTCCACCATGTTGGTAAAGCCCTGCTCCCGGGTGTTGCCGCCGTAGTTCTCGCTCTGGGCGGCGGCGCGGCCCAGCTCCGCGAAGAAGGCGGGGTCCTCCGCCGCGGCCGCCAGCGCCTCCTGACCGAAGGTCTCGTAGGCCTCCAGCAGCGGTGTCAGCTTTCTCAGATCCGTCAGGGAGAGGGTGGTCTGATCCTGCGTCCCCACGGCCTCGCAGCCCTCGTAATAGCTGTCGCAGATGGCGCGGCCCAGCCGGGCGCCGTCCATGGCCGGGTCCTCTGCCAAGGCCCCCAGCCAGCTGGAATACAGCCAGCCGTTGGCCGGCTCCACTTCCTCGGAGGCCACTAAGTATTTCGCGAAGTTCTGGAACACGGCGGCCACGTCCACCGTGGCCATCAGGCAGGTGTCAAAGCCGATCAGTTCCAGCGCCGGGTCGTCCTTGTCAGCGGGCCACACCGCGTCAAAGGCCTGATACATCTCGGCAAGGTCCAGAGAATCCAGCCCGTGCAGCTCGTCAAAGGCCGCGCCGCTGACGCTGCCGCCGCCGTGGTTCCAGAAGGTCACGGCCACCCGGTCGGCGGGATAGTTGGTGTTGGCGAAGTCCAAAAACTCGTACAGCGTCTGGGCGTCGCCCATGTTGGCGGTCTCGCTCTCCTCCAAAAGCTGCAAGCCCTCGCTGTTATAGAGCCAGCGCTGCAATTTGGAGGGGTCCACCTCATCGTTCTGCCAGACGGACGCGCCGCCGGTCTCGATGACCACATTCACATTCTCCGGCAGTTCCACTTCCATCATTTCGGAGAGATCCATGGTGGCAAAGCCGCCGTTGCTCTCCAGATCGCTGCCGCAGAGGTACCAGTAGACCGCCCAGCTCTCCCCCTCCGCTCCGGCGCTGTCGGAGACATCCTCCGACCCGCCGCAGGATACCAGGGACAGGGCCATAGCCATGGCCAACAGGCAGGATAAAAACTTCTTCATGCGTTCCTCCCTCAAATTCCCAGAAGCTGACGCTTCTTGGCGGAGAATTCCTCCTCCGTCAGCACGCCGGCGTCCAGCAGCGCCTTGTACTTCTGGATCTCGCTGACGGCGTCTGTGGGAAGCGTCACCGTGGGCTGGGCCGCCTGTACGCTCTGCGCCCCGCCGCCGATCCGGGTCTCCCCCGCGTTGGGGTCGATCATCCGCATCAGCTTGGAGGCCAGCAGGTGCAGCTCCTCCGTCTGCTCCCGGTAGGTCCGCAGGTAGTCCTCGGCCCGGGGATAGTCCCGGTCAAATTCCGGGGCAGAGATCTTCTCGTCAAAGGACTTCCAATAGGGGTGGTCCAACGTCAGCTCAACACGGAACTCCTTGACAGGGGCGGGCACGTCGAACCGGGGCCGGTAGAGATCGTTGGTCCGCTCCCGCTCCCGGCGTTCCTCGTTAGTCTCGTCCATGCAGCGGTGCAGGCCCTCCATGGCCTCCCGGCGCTCAAACTCCTGCTTTTCCATGTGGAACCGGGCGATGGTGTCCGCCATGGCGTTCACCCGGGCGGGAACGTCGCTGGCGGTGCACTTCAGCGTACCGCTGCCGCTTTCAAACAGGGGGCTGCGATCCTCGGAAATGCGGAAGGACTTCAGCTCCTTGCCCTGAAAGACCCAGCCGCTGTCCTCCTTCATGCGGAACAGGCCGTGGGTCTCATCCAGAAACACGGAGCAGCCCCAAAAGCCGATGTTGAAGCGGTAAGTGGTGGTAAACTCGGCCTGCAAGGCCTGATTGTCCTGAAAATCGACGAGATACTTCTTGAAGTCCGTCAGTGACATCTGGTTCACGGCCCCGGCGGGCAGATCGATCTTGCTGTCGCACTCCTTGCAGATGGGCTGACCGTCGATCTTTGTGGGCAGCAGCCGGGGCGTCGGATTGCCGCAGATCGGGCAGAGCTTCTTATTGTTGCTGAATAATCCCATAGTGATTCTCCTATTCCTGTATATTTGCCCCATGGGGCAGAAAAAAGAACATCTGGTCAAAGGCGGTCAGCGGGTCCCCACGCTGCCGCCGCCGGAAAAGCCGCCGCCACCGCCAAGGGAGGCAAAGCCGCCGCTTCCCCCGCTGCGGGCCACCTGAGCCGCCTGCCGCTGCCGCGCTACGGCGGCATAGAGATAGTGGTTATATCGATTCGTGCCGCGCAGGCAGCGCTGATACCGCTCCACCTGAGAAAGCTGCCGGGGATACAGGGTCCGCACCTGCTCCAACACCTGCTCGGCGATGCCTAACAGCACCGCGTACACCATGTACTCCTGCCAGAGCACGGTCTCCGACACCGTCCGCTCCGCCAGCAGGGAGAAGTCCAGCAGATAGCGCTTCAGCCCCAGCAGTTCCCGCCACTGGCGCTGTCCCTCCGCCGTCAGGTCCTTTGCCTTTTTGCAGCGCTTGCTTCGGAGACTGCCCCCTCGGAACAAAGTCAGCCGCCCCTCCCGCTCGCAGGAGGTCAGCAGCTCGTCCAGCGCCTTTCCCCGGCGGCTGTCCTCGCAGAAGCGTTCCAATTCCCGCTCCTGTAAAACGCTGTCGCCGCCAGCGGCTGATTCCAAAAAGGTATAGAACGCCTCGTCATAGGCATCCCCGCCGTGAGGCTCCCGCAAAAGCCGCAAAGAGATTTGGTCCTGGCCGTCCGTTTCCGGTTCCAGACTGCCCAGCGTGACCAAACGCAGCAGCCGGGCCGCCATATAATGCTCCGGGGTGCACAATCCCAGACCGCTACCCAGAGCGTAGGAAACATTCAGATCCCCGCCGTTGGGCAGATCCCGGAAGTAGTCCACGCTGTTGAGCCGTTTTTTCTCTCTGGCCTTTTTCCGGGCCTTCACCAACCGGGAAATGCCCAGCACGATGCCAATGACCGCCGCCAGAGATCCCACCATCCAGAGAACGTCCGTCGCGGTGATGGGCTCCTCCTCCGTATCGTAGTCGCTTCCTTGAAGGGCCGTATCCACAACGGCCTGAAAGACCCCCGTCTCCTGCCGCTCGGGCAGAAGGCAGCCCTTTTCCAGCCGGACCATGACGGTCATGTACCGGCTGCCCTCCAGGGGTGTCTCCGTCCATGCCCGGATCACGCCGTCCTCAAACTGGATCTGTCCGTCAAAGCCAAAGGCCCAAATATCGCAGGTCTCGTCCGTCAGGGGCGTACCGTCCTCCATGCGGACGGTGACGCTGGCTGATGTGGGGAAAATGGACTGGTCCGGGTCGATGAAGCGGTAGTTGAAGCCGTCGGCGTCGGAATAGGCCCCCGCGAGGCCGCCGATGTCGTAGGACACCGTATAGTCATGTCTGCCGTATTCCGTGATGCCCCAGCACAGCTCCACGCCGCCGTCGATCTCCAGAAGGCCGCACTTCCCCGCCTTTTCGTCAAAGGAGGCGTCGATATCCCACTGGCCATCCGGCAAAACGGCGTAGGGGCCGTTTTCGTCGGAAACGGCGAACCGTGAATACGTGAGACAGCCGCTGTCCATGCGATCCACATAGAATTCCGTGCCCTCCGCCGTGTCGGCGGAAAATACCTGGGTCACATGGGCCGAGCCGTCCGCCCGGAGGGCTACGTCGGTAGTCAGTGTCTCCACCCGGTTCGCCGCCAGAGCGGGCGCGGCGCAGAGCGCCGCCGTCAGCAGCGCCGTTAGAAGGATCGTCAGCCGTTTCATCACTTCATGCTGGGCATATCTGCCTTTTCTTCCCGCTGCTCCAGATAGTCCCGCATACGGAAGCCCAGAAGTCCGGCTACAAGGCTGGTAGGGAACAGCCGCAGCTCCCGGTTCAGCTTGGTGACGGAATCGTTGTAGATCAAGCGGCTGGTACGCACCATTTTCTCGTAGCTGTCCACGGCGTCCATGCACTTTGCGTAGCCCTTGTCCGCCTTCAGTTCCGGGTAGTGCTCCGCCACCATGGAGATCCGGCCCAAAGCTTCGGAAATGACTCCCTCCTGCTTCAGCACGTCCTCCGGGGTGGACTTGGCGGTGATGACGCTACGGCGGGACTTGATGGTCTCGATCAGCGTCTGGGATTCGTGGGCCGCGTACCCTTTGGCCAGATCCAGCAGTGCGGTCAGCGCGTCAAAGCGGGAGGAGAGCTGGACACCGATCTGGCTCATGGCGTTGTTTACGTTCTCGTCCATGACCACCAGCCTCCGCTGGGTGGAAATGATCCAGCCGGCCAGCAGCACAAGCACAAGCACAATCACGATGATCGTCATAGAAAATACCCCCTGTTCTTTACTAAAAAACGGATGGCCGCCGGAGCCGCCCTCATTGGACAATGCCCCGGCAGCCAGCCGCTCTCATTCGGTTGATTTAGCCCGCCTCGTAGGGGACGGAGACACGCTCGCTCAGCTCCTCCAGCGCGGGGGGAAACTCGTTTTCCAGGTAGTCGATGAGCGCGTCGAAGTCGCTGCCGTCCAGCAGGGAAATGTCCTCGGTGAGACCCTTGCCGATGAAGCCCAGCGTGTCACTCAGCGCCTTCATCTCAGTGGCGGTCTGTTCGTCGTTCATCCAGCCGTTTTCATTGACGGCGGTGGCGATTTCGTTGTAAGGGACGGCCACGTTGTTGTAGGCGGCGGTCAGGTCGGCGAGCTGCTCGTCGGTGATCCGCCCCTCGGGGACTTCCTCGTCCTCAGCAGGTGTCTCTGCCTCGTCGGTCACGACGGGTTCCTCGTCCACGGCGGTGTCAGTGGTGTCGTCGCCGCCGCAGGCTGCCAGAGACAGAACCAGCATCAGGCTCAGCAAGAGTGCAAGAATCTTTTTCATCTTTTTTTCTCCTTAATCTGTGTTTTTTCGTGGGGTTTCTTGCTGTTGTTATCATACACCGAGAAAAAGAAAAAAGGGGCGTCTCTGCATGAAACGTCCCCAAAATGACATGAAATGTAATTTGGCCCTCAAAGTGAGGGTTGCAGGACAAACTCTCCCTCCCTCACAGAGAAGCTGTAAAGCCCGCTGTACCGCTCCACAATGGCGCAGATGCTGCTCACGCCGATGCCGTGGCCCGGTCGGTCCGTTACCGGAATTCCATCCTCGAACCGCACGGCCTTCCGGCAATCGTTGACCACCTGCAAGAAGAATTTTCCGTTTCTCTCGTAGGTCTGTACCTCGATGCTGTCATCTGCCCCCTTGCAGGCGTGAAGGGCATTTTCCAGCGCATTGGACAGCAGCACGCACAGATCGCTCTCCGAGATGGGCAGGATGTGCGGCAGCACCGCCTGCAGGGAGAATTTCACGCCCTGAGCCTCCGCCCGGGCCGCGAAGGCGGAGAAGATGAGGTTCGCCGCCTCGTTCTCGCAGTAGGTCACCACGCGAGCCGCCTCGATTTCCGCGTTGATCTCGTGGATGTACCGCTGGGCCTGCTCGTACTGTCCGTTTTCCAGACAGCTGGACAGGTATTGCAGATGGTGCCGCAGATCGTGCCGGTAGGCTCTGGTTTTCTGCTGGGATTCCCGGAGAGCTTCGATCTCCCGCACCGCCTGACCGACTTGCAGATTCAGGCTGTTTTGCAGCTGCTCCAGATGGGCCCGGGCCTCCTGCTCCTTCGACAGCCGCGCCAGAAACATCAAATACGCCACGCAGCACACAAAGGGCATGAACTCCACCACAGCCGGGTCTCCGTCGGCAAGGAGATTCGTATAGACCCGGGTCAGGTAATCAAAGGCGTAATACAGGGCTGGCGTGCAGCCGAACTGGCACTGGACGGTCACTGAATAGCGGGAAATAGACCGCACTGCCGGGGCCGTCCGCAGCAGCAGGAGCAGCAGCGGCAGCGTCACGATCAGCTCCACCGCATACTGCATCCGATCGCCCCCGGAAAAGGCCCACACGCACACCAGCGCCAGCCACCGCCGGAGCTGGCAGCAGAGATACGCCGTCAGCACAGAGATCACCGGCCAGAGCCGCTCGTGGCTCAGCAGGCAGAGGGTGATCGCCAGAGGAAGATGAGTATGGAGGGGGTAGAGATACGGCCCCAGCGCCGGGTCGATCCCCAGATAGACGATCCCCTGGATCAGGAAAATGGCCAGGGTGGAAGCAACCATGCAGCAGACGTTCCGCCGGGTCCACCGGATGTTGCAGAAGGCGGCGGAGAGCACGATGCCGAACAGTCCCACCGCCACGGTATTACATGCATAAAGGATCGCATCCGCCGTCATGTCAAAAACACCTGCTTTCTGCGGAAGGCGTATTCCAAATACAGATCCTTCAATTCCGCGTATTTTCCCCGTGGGACGGGCAATTCCGCCAGAGAATCCATGGTGATGGCCTTGGGCACGATGGACTTGATGTGATCCAGATTCACCAGATAGGACCGGTGGATCCGCAGGAAATTGTCATGTTCCGTCAGCTGCTCGCAGAGATGGTCCATACCGCCGCCGCTCTCCAGCACCGTGCCGTCCGTCAAGTGCAGCCACAGGGCCCGGCCCAGCACCTCGCAGTATTCCAGCTTGTCCAGTTCCACCCGGGTGATGCCGCTTTTGCAGCGGAGGATCAGGCTCATACTGCCGCTTTTGGCACATTCCGCGATCACGGAGTCCAGCAAGCGGGAAAAACTCTCCTGCCAAATGGGCTTGAGCTGGTAGAAATAGGCCCCCACGGTGTAGGACTCCACGGCGAATTCCGCTGAGGAGGTAAGGAAAATAATTTTCATGCTCTGGTCATACCGGCGGATCTCCCGGGCGGTATCGATCCCGTTCTCCCCCGGCATCATCACATCCAGCAGCAGAATATCAAAGCGGGTCCCCCGCTCAATCTCTGTCAGCAGCTCCAAGGGACTCTGAAAGGCTGCGGAGGCAATTTCCACGTTCCGCTCCACCCGGTAGCGGTCCAGCAGCACCCGTAGCTCACTCAATATGGATAGATCATCGTCGCAAAAGCCAATTTGTATCATGAACGCTCACCTTTTCGGTCTGTGTCGGTTTCTCTTGATATACTGTAACACCTCCCCTTTCATCCGTCAACGCAAAAACCTCGGAGATCCGCTTGTGCGGTCCCCTCTCCGCAGGAGACACACAGACAGCTTATTCAATCGTTGTCAATATCGCCGCACAGGTCCTGATGGATACGGTTCTTAGCCGGTTTTTAGGGTTTTTGACGTTCGCCAAGCGGCATTAGATTATGCCAGTGTTATCCGCATCTTTTTCCAGAAAAATGCAGAATTTTGCGGCGTTCAAAAAAAGATGAGGATGAAACGTTCCGTTACGATTGTCTCTTAGCTGCCGCCTGCTTTGACGCCTGCCCTCCCCGGTTCATTTTGAACCGGGGAGGGATTTTATAAGAGGTCTTGATCTCACTTTTCCGTGTACAGCCGTGCCAGGAACGCGGCGATCTGCGCTCTCGTGCAGGCGCCGGTGGGGTCAAAGCGACCGCCGCCCACGCCGGTGGTGATGCCGTTCTCCACGGCCCAGGACACCGCGCCCGCATAGTAAGCGTCAGCGGAAACATCGGTAAAGTTCGCCGTACCGCCCGCCGCGGGCTGGCCCACGGCACGCCACAGCATCGTCACCATCTGGGCACGGTTGATGGCGGTGTTGGGGTTCGCGCCGTCGGAAACGCCCTTGTCCTTGGCCCAATTCTGGGCCTTTTCGTACCAGATGCTGCCGCCGTTCAGATTCGCGTCGTTCTGCCGCGCCAAAATCGTCCACAACTGGGCACGGGTGGTGGAGGCGTTGGGAGCGTAGATCGTGGCGCTCATGCCGTTCACCAGTCCCCGGGCACTCACAAAGTCGATGGCGTCCTCGGCCCAGTGATTTCTCGTGTCGATAAAGCCCTTGGAGTTGTCAACGATCTTCACCGTGGCATTGCCGTCCACGGTCAACTGGATGCCGTCCTCGGTGGGAATGGAGTTTTTCAAAATCTCCTCCGTGCCGTCGGGGTGGACGAGGACCGCCACCGTGCCGGACTTCACGTTGGAAACGGGAATTTCCACCTTGGTCTCGCCGGAGTTTCTGGGCAGTTCCACCTTCACCACAGGCGCGGTGCTGGAATCGCGGGAAGCCTTGACCTCCACGGGAGCCTTCACCGCCTCGCCGTTGCGCTTGGCGTCCTCCACGGCCTTGGCGCTGACCTTCGTCTCCGCCGTGGTCTGGCCGTTCTTGTCGGTTTTCACCGTGCCGGTGGAGCCGTCAGCGGCCTTGTTTTCGGTGACGGAACTGCCATTAGGCTTGGTCTCCGTCTTGGAGGTGCCGCCGTCCTTGCCGGTGGTGGTCTGGGTCACGGAGCCGTCTCTCCGGGTCTCGGTCTTGGTGGTGGAGCCGTCGGGATTGTTCTTCGTCTCCGTCTTGATGATTGGATTGCTGTCGGAGCTGTCCCGGTCGGAGGAGGAACCGCCGCCACCGCCGGAACTGCCGCCACCGTCCGTGGAGGCGGGATACAGCGTGATGCTGCCGGTCAACTCCTCGTAGTTGGAGGTATCATCGGGGGTAAATTTCCACCGGTAGGCGGTGTTCGCCTTGACCTCGGTGCTCACAGCCAGCTCCACGCCGTTCTCGTCCACCCACTTGATCTGACCATTCTCAGGCTTGATGTCACCGGCGGTCAGATTTGCGTCAGCGAGCGTCTTGCCGATGGAGGTGATGAGCGTATACGCGGGCGTGCCGCTGAGTGAGGCCTTTGCAATCGTTACCTTGAGCGACTTCTCCGCTACATCGTTGTGAGAAGCATCACCCACGACCTTATAGTAAACAGTGTAGATGCCCGCGTTGGTCGCGGTGGGAAGGTCGGGGCTGTAAGCGCCGTTGTCCAAGCGGTATTGCATCATACCGCCCTCGACGTGGCTCTCGCTGATGAGCACCTGCGCCGTGCCGTTGTAAACCAGTCCGGTCTTTGCCGTGGGCGGGGTGTATTTCGGGGCTGGTTTCCCGGCGGGTGTCGTGCCGCCGTCGCCCACGACCTGAAGCACGATGGTGCTGCCCTGAACAGCGGTTTCGTATGCGTTATCGTCGGAGACAACGTGGGTGGTAAGTCCGGCGTTGCCCTTGGTATCCGCGATGACCTTCACAGGCTTGCCCGCAGCCGGTTTCGGCTCCGTGGTCACGCCGATGGTGCCGCTCAGACTGCCCGTGCCGATGGCGATGGTCTTTCCGCTGGGCAGATAGACGTTGTTCGCCACGCCCTTTACTGTGTTGTCGGTGATCTTGGCCGCGCCAGAAACATTGAGGATACCGCCTTGGTAATTCCCCACGGAAGCCTCCATATATACACCGCCGCCCTTGTTGCTGGCCGTGTTGTCGCTGACCTCACCGCCGTACATGTTGACGGTTCCGCCGTTATACACGCCGCCGCCAAATCCAGCACTGTTGCCGGTGATCTTGCCGCCGTACATATTGAATTCACCGAATTGGCCAACGCCTACGCCTCTGTTGGTGTTGCCGGTGATGGTGCCGCCAAACATATCCAGCGTGCAGAAGCCGAATATATCTACGCCGCCGTTGCCGCCGCCTTTGATCGTACCGCCGCCTACGCAGTCGGTCAGGGTCAGATGCGCTTTGTCATTGCCAAGGACCCAAATCACATAGTCGATGCCCCCAGTTTTGTTTGCACGATCAATGGTGTGTCCGTTTAGACAGAGTTTGACATCACCGTTGATCAGGATAGCCGCATCGCTGAGAGTAATGTCCCCGTACAGATAATACTCGCCCTGCGAAAGGACATAGCCTCTTTGTTCTCTGCCACCATCAGCGCGGTTAACCATGCTCTTTATCCACTCACGACCACCCTTCATTAGCTTGCCATTTTCCATTTTCAGTTCCGTGGCAAAAGTGACTTCCTGCTCGGTCTGGTGGTCGCCGATGGCGGTATGCGTCTTTCCGCAGAGGCAGTGCGTGTGCGTCTCGGCGGACGTGTCCTTCTCTGCCAGCACCAGCTGGTTGTCTTTGTACTTGACCTCACGCGTTTTGTCGTCGCTGAAGAATTTTCCGCTGTAATCCGTACTCACATTTTTGGCAATGACGCCGTTGTCGACCCCCTTCTTCTTGGTCACGCCGATGCTTGCGCCGTCGGTCAGACCGTTCTTGCCAATGGTGATGTAGGCGCCCCCATTCAGATACACATTGCTGGCAGCATTTCCCACAGTATTTTTCACTGTGTTCCCCGTGACGGTCGGCGCACTGGACACGGTGAAGGTGGCGCGCTCTCCGACACACACACCGTTGCCGGTGTTGCTCTTGATGCTGGCGTTGCCGTTCATGTTGAAGGTGCCGCTCTTGCTGACATACACGCCGCCGCCGTTTGTCGCCTTGTTGTTGCTGACACTCGTTGCCTCGCCGTTCATGTTGAAGGTGCCGTTGCTGCTGACATACACGCCGCCGCCGTAGGTGGTGTTCTCCGATTTGCTGTTCGTCGCCGTGTTGCCGCTGACGCTGGCGGTGTCGTTCATTTCGAATGTGCCGCTGTACACATACACGCCGCCGCCATTGCCTTGGTCCGCCGTGTTGTCGGACGCCGTGTTGCCCGTGACGCTGGCGCTGTTGTGCATTTCGAAGGTGCCGCTCTTGCTGACATACACGCCGCCGCCGTTGTTTGTCGCCGTGTTGCCGCTGATGGCGCCGCCGTTCATGATGAAGGCGCTGCCGTTCGTGGCGAAGGCGCTGCCCGTACCGTACACACCCACGCCGCCGCCGTTGGTCGCCGTGTTGCCGCTGATGGTGCCGCCGTTCATGGTGAAGGTGGCGGTGGTGGAGGTGGTGTACACACCCACGCCGCCGTCAGTGGAGGTCGCCGTATTGCCGGTGATGCTGGCGTTGTCGTTCATGGTGAATGTGCCGTCCACCACATACACGCCGCCGGTGCCGTTGTCCCGGTCGGTCGCTCTGTTGCTGGTGACGCTGGCGTTGCCGTTCATGGTGAAGGTGCCGCCGCTGACATACACGCCACCGCCGCCCTTGGTCGCCGTGTTGTCGGTGATGGTGCCGCCGTACATGTTGAAGGTGCCGTTTTTTTCCACATACACGCCGCCGCCGTAGCGATCCTTGTTCTCGCCTTGCTTTTGCCCCTTGTTTTCGGCAATCCGGCCTTCGTATAGATTGAGGGTGCCGCCGTTCACATACACGCCGCTGTTGCTGTCGCACTTAATCCGGCCTTTATCTGTGCAATCCGTCAGGGTCAGCGTGCCGCTTGTAACCTCGAACACGGGGCCTACGAAGCCTGTACGATCGTCTACTTTTTGAATCTCGTGACCGTTCAGGCAGATGGTGACGTTGCCCTCGATCTGAATGGGATGCGCGATCTTAACATCCGTTTTCAGATAATAGTTACCGCCGTTCAAAACATACTTACCGTCCGTTACGGTCTGCGAATCTCCGTCTGTTTGACTAGTACTGCCTTTTCCGCCAACAACCAGTGTATACTCCGTGCCTGACCTGTAGCTCAGCCACTGATCAAAGGTAATCTGGTTTTCCGCATCATGGTTGCCGATATTGACATGCTGCGTCTTACCGCAGAGGTAGTGCGTGTGCGTGTCCTCCTCCGCCGCCTGTGCCGTGGCTGGCAGCAGCGTCAGGCACAGGGCCAGCGCCATCAAACAGCTTAAAATTCGTTTTTTCATAGGTGTCCTCCTTTGGTTTTTCCCCGCCCGGGTCCTATCTCCCGCGGGCAGAGTGGTATCCCGTAGGGGTCTCCCCTACGGGTCCGGGGGGCGTCCCCCGGGCACTTTTACAGGTTTACGAACTTAGTGTACCAGCTTTCCCGCGCTTTGTGGGGAC
>ENA-UEYG01002089-UEYG01002089.1-human-gut-metagenome-genome-assembly--contig:-NODE-2089-length-13196-cov-3.274106_pt1 | contig 13196 bp, 10 predicted proteins | sample MGYA00242933_ERZ507934 | MGnify/ENA primary metagenome ERZ507934 (study PRJEB26167, sample SAMN06115527) | human gut metagenome | host: Homo sapiens | place: China:Zejiang | collected 2015-11-10... | reverse complement strand
GGAAGAGGAAGAAGAGGATGGCCAACAGCAGCAGGTCCCCGGAATCCACACTGCTCAGGTGAAACTGGTCCAGCAGATGCCGGAGCAGGCTGCTGAGGCTGTCCGGCCCATTCTCGCCGGAGGGGGGAGGATCAGGGCGGGGCGGGGGGGCGCTGTCCGAATGTGGAGGCTGCGGCCCGACGCAGGATGGCGGGTGTTCCGGCTGACCGGAAGGGGAGGTGCCGCCCTGTGTATGCCGGGGTTCCTCCTCCGGGATACGGGTGTAGGTGCCCTGGTCGTTGCGGATGTAGCGGTTATACATGTCTCACCCCTCCCATCCAGCCAGAAATTTCCGGCCCAGGTGGAACAGGCGCGCCAGCTGGAGAGCCCGTTCCACCTTCTCCTGCCGCTCCGGCTTGAGATAGGGCCGCAGTGCGTACAGCAGCTGCCGGGCGTTGGAGTCCCGTGCTCCTCCCAGCTCCTGGATCAGGGGCAGGAACCGCAGGAGCAGCTGCGGATCCAGCCCACCGGCCAGGGCGGAGAGAGGATCGCCGCCGGATGGCGGCGGAGTCTGCGGCTGCTGGCCCCAGCCGGGAGAAGAACCGCCCGGCTGGGACGGGGGAGGGGGCGGCGCATTGGCGGCGTTGTTTCCTCCGGTCCCACCGGAGAGAGACTGGGCCAGTTGCATGATCTGTGCCATGGCGTCCGGGTTGGAGAGAATGCTGTTCAGTTTATCGTCGAATTCCGCCACCGCCGGTCCGCCCCCTTTCTGTACTTGCCGTTACCGGCCGTTCATGGTCTTGTTGATGCGGTCGATCAAAGCTGCGCCGTCCGGGCTCTGCATCAGCTGGTTCACCATGCGGACCATCTCCGCCGGGTTGCCCTTGGCGGCGGACTGGGCCGCCCGCTGGAGAGATGCTCCACGGTCTCCCCCGGAGAGCATCTGCATCAGCGCCTGCCCGTCCCGGGACTGCATCAGCGCCTGGAGCATGGCGGGGTTGCTTTTCAGCTGTTGGATCATACGGGCCGTCTGTTCGTCCATAGTGCCTCCTTGTGCCGTCTGTCGGATGGATTTCATCTCAGTATATGAGGGAAGACAAAAAAACGTGCCTGCGCATTGCGCAGACACGTGAAGTTCCAGAGTGATTCCAATGCTGTCAGCCCCGTCTGGCGGCTTTGGCGGTGTCGCAGTCCTTTGCCAGGGGGCAGCCCTCGCACTTGGGGGAGCGGGCGGTGCAGGTATCCCGGCCGAAGAGCACCATCCGGTGGCAGAAGTTGTTGGACTCCTTGGGAGGGATCCGCTCCCGCAGCTGCCGCTCCACCTGAAGGGGATCCTTGGAGCCGTCGGTGATCCCCAGCCGTCCCGTGATGCGGATGCAGTGGGTGTCGCAGACATAGGCGGGCTGGCCGAACACGTCCCCCAGAATCAGATTGGCGGTCTTGCGCCCCACGCCGGGAAGGCCGGTCAGTTCTTCCATGGTGCCGGGGACTCTGCCGCCGTATTCATTCACCAGCTTCTGGGCACAGGCCACGATGTCCCGGGCCTTGCCGTTGTAAAAGCCGCAGGAGTGGATGTATTCGCCCACCTCCGCCGGATCCGCCTCGGCAAAGCTCTCCAGCGTGGGGAAGCGGGCGTACAGCGCCGGGGTCACCTTGTTCCCACGCTCGTCTGTGCACTGGGCGGACAGGCGCACCGCAAACAGCAGCTCGTAGTCCTTTTTATATTGTAAGGAGCACAGCCCGTCCGGGTAAATGCCCTTCAGTGTCTCAATGATGCGGTTCACCGCAGCCTTGGATGTCATGTCGCTCACCTCGGGGACAGGATACCACAGATTTCGACAAAAAGCCAGAGAAAAATTGCCGCGTCCGGATGCCGGCGCATACGCCGGACGGGATACAACTTGACATTATTCCCCTGAAAGAGTAAAATCTCTTTATTATTCTATTGTGTGAGGAGAAGGAGAATATATGACTTACATTGTTGCGATCAGCGCCTATCTGGTGCTGCTCACGATCTTCGGGCTGATCGTGGCCCGGAAGAAAGTCAAGACCTCGGATGACATGGTGACCGGCGGCCACCGCATCCCCTTCATCATCCTGGTGGGCACACTGCTTGCTACTTGGTGCGGCGGCGGCGGAATCACCGGCTCCGCCAGCGTGGTGTACACCGGCGGCCCCTGGGTGGGTCTCATCACCTTTGCGGCGCCGCCCATCGGCATCATCCTGCTGTATTTCATCGCCGGCAAGGTCCGCAAGTCCAACAAGGTCACGGTGCCGGAGATCATGGGCGCCCGTTACGGCAAGGCCGCCAGCATCATCGCCGCCCTGTGCGTCATGCTGGCCTATGTGGGCGTGCTGGCCACCCAGCTGAAGGCTGCGGCGGACATCATCGTGCTGCTGTGCGCTTCCAGCGGGATTGAGATCTCCCACGGCTTGGCCCTGACCATCTGCACAGCCCTGATCGCCATCATCACCGTGGGCGGCGGTCTGGTGTCTGTGGCCTATTCCGACGCCATCAGCGCCCTGCTGATGATCGGCGGCTTCTTCCTGGCGATTCCCTTCCTGATCGGCGTGGCCAACTCTCAGGGCGCCACTCTGCCTCCGGAGAAGATGACCATTACCGGCGGTATGTCCGGCTGGGAGCTGCTGGGCTACTTCCTGCCCTCCCTGGCCCTGATGCTGGGCGACCAGAACATGCTGCAGCGGTTCGCCTCTGCCAAAAACAGCGACGAGGCCAAGAAGTCCAACATCGGCATGTTCATCGGCGAGATCCTGGTCATCATCAGCATCGTCCTGGTAGTCACCCAGGCAGCCAAGCTGTATCCCACCCTGGACGTTCCCTCCAATGTGATCTTCCAGGTAGCGGTGGACTACCTGCCTCTGGCCTTCGGTGCGCTGGTGATGTGCGCCTGCATGGCCTTCATCGTCACCACGGCGGACAGCTATCTGCTCTCCTCTGCCACCAACCTGACCAACGACATCTATGTAAAGTACATCCGCAAGGATGCCACCGACAAGCAGAAGATGCTGGTCCTCCGGGGTACCATCATTGTGTTCAGCTTCATCGCTGTGGCGCTGACGCTGTATTTCCCCACTGTGCTGTCCCTGCAGATGACGGCCTACACCATGTACGGCGCCGCCATCACCCCGGCGATCCTGTTCGCCCTCTTCTCCAAGAAGGTGACGCCCGCCGGCGGCATGGCCGGTATCCTGGTGGGCGGTCTGGTCACGATCATCTGGACGCTGATGGGCACGCCCTACGGCATCCAGTGCGCCATTGTGGCGGTGCCTGCCTCGGTGATTGCCATACTGATCGTCAGCGCCGTGACCCGCTGCAACGATCCCAAGCGGTCTCTGGAAGCCCTGTACCAGGACAACTGATTCCAGGCGGGGCAGAAGAGATGCTCTTCTGCCCCGTTTTTTCTGTGCGGTGACGCGCAAGGACTGAAAGGAAAGAGAGGAACCACCATGGAAGATCCCCGTATCCGCAAATTCGCCCAGTTCCTGATCCGCAGCGCTGTGGGCCTGGAGAAGGGCGAGAAGATCCTGATTGAGCTCCACGGCAGTGAGACCGGATTGATGAAGGCCCTGGTCCAGGAAGCCTATGCTGTGGGCGGCAAGCCCTTTGTCCACATCTTCGACTACGCCGTAGAAGGTGCCCTGGTCCAGGGAGCCGACGCGGAGCACATGGAGGAGATCGCCTCCTACGAGCTGGAGCGGATGCGGGACATGGACGCCTATATCGACATCCGGGCCACCACCAATATCAGCATGTGGCACAACGTCAGCGACGAGGCCCAGAAGCGTTACCGCCAGTATTACTGGGGCCCCATCCATCTGGCGGAGCGGTGCAACCATACCAAGTGGTCCGTGCTCCGGTACCCCAACGATGCCATGGCCCAGCTGGCGGGCGTTTCCACGGAAGAGTATGAGGACTTCTATTTCCGGGCCTGCCTGGTGGACTACGACAAGATGGGCCGGGCCATGCAGCCCCTCCAGGACCTGATGGCCAGGACTGACAAGGTTCGCATCGTCCCTCCCGGCACAGACATCTCCTTCTCCATCAAGGGCATCCCCAGCTTCGGGATGCACTTCAATAATGACACGGCGACCACCGAGATCTACACCTCGCCCGTGAAGAACTCCGTCAACGGGCACATCACCTACAACGTGCCGTCCCCCTATGACGGCTTTTTGTTCCGGGACGTGTATCTGGAGTTCAAGGACGGCAAGATCGTCAAGGCCACCAGCAACAACACGGACTATATGAACGAGATCCTGGACATCGACGAGGGCGCCCGGTACATCGGCGAGTTCGCCTTCGGTGTGAACCCGGAGATCAACCACCCCATCGGGGACATTCTGTTCGACGAGAAGATCGCCGGCAGCTTCCACCTGACCCCCGGCAACAGCTACGACAATGCCTCCAACGGCAACCATTCCGCCGTCCATTGGGACCTGATCCAGATCCAGACGCCGGAGTACGGCGGGGGCGAGATCTGGTTCGATGACGTGCTGATCCGCAAGGACGGCCTCTTCGTGCTGGACGAATTGAAATGCCTGAATCCGGAGAATCTGCTCTCCAAGGAAGAATAAGGAGGAATCTAGAACATGGATACCGTTGTTGACCGCCTGATCCGCTACGCCAAGGTGTACAGCGAGAGTGACTACCACGCCGGCCGCACTGTCACCCCCAGCACGGACCGCCAGTTCGACATGGCCAAGCTGCTGGTAGAGGAGCTCCACGGCCTTGGCATCGAAAACGCCCGGTACGATGACAAGTGCTACGTCTACGCCACCCTGGATGCCACGCCGGGGTGCGAACAGCTGCCCGCCATCGGCCTGATCGCCCACATGGACACCACCCCGGACATGACCGGCAAGGACGTGAAACCCCAGATCATCCACTACACCGGCGGGGACGTGGTGCTGAACCGGGAGCAGAACATCGTCATGGAGGCCGCCCAGTTCCCGGAGCTGCAGAAATTCGTGGGTCAGGAGCTGGTCTGCACCGATGGCACCACCCTGCTGGGGGCGGATGACAAGGCGGGCATCGCCATCATCCTTCAGGCGGTGGAGGAGCTGCTGGCAGAGAAGGCTCCCCACGGCAAAATCTGCCTGGGCTTCACCCCGGACGAGGAGATCGGCATGGGCGCCAGCTTCTTCGATGTATCCGGCTTCGGCGCGGACTTTGCCTATACCCTGGACGGCGGCGATATCACCGACTATGAGTACGAGACCTTCAACGCCGCCAAGACCGTGGTGACCATCAACGGCTTCAGCATCCACCCGGGCACCTCCAAGGACAAGATGCGCAACGCCCTGTTGATCGCCATGGAGTACAACGCCCTGCTGCCGGCGCTGGAGACCCCCGCCCACACGGAGGGGTACGAGGGCTTCTTCCATCTGCAGGAGATGCACGGCAAGGCGGAGAAGGCCACGATGGAGTATATCGTCCGGGACCACGACATGAAGCGGTTTCAGGAGCGCAAGGCCATGATGGACAAGGCCGCGGAGCAGATCAACCGCCGCTGGGGCGACGGCACCGCGGTGGTGGACACCCACGACCAGTACTACAATATGTACGAGGTGCTGAAGGACCACATGGAGATTCTGGAGCTGGCAGAGTCCGCCATGAAGGCCGCCGGCATTGAGCACCCCACCCATTCTCCCATCCGGGGCGGCACTGACGGCAGTGTGCTGACCTACAAGGGCCTGCTGTGCCCCAACCTGCCCAGCGCGGGCCACAACGCCCACGGCCGGTACGAGTATGCGCCGGTAGAGTCCCTGAAAACCGGCGTCAAGACCGTAAAGGCTCTGGTCTCTCCGGAGCTGGTGGAGACCATTATCGGAAAAAAAGAGGGGTGACATCATGTATCAGGAGCGAATCAGCCGCGTACTGGCCGCCATGGAACGGATGGGCCTGGAGCAGATGCTCGTGTCCGATCCGGACAGCATCTGGTATCTGACAGGGTACGATGTGTTCCCGTTTGAACGGCTGTACGCCTTTTACCTGCGGAAGGACGGACAGCACAAGTTATTTCTGAACAAACTGTTCCCGGTGCCGGAGGCACCCTATGAGCAGCTGTGGTTCTCCGACACGGACGACTATCTCGCCATTCTGGCAAATGCCGTGGACGGGGAAAAGGACATGGGCGTGGACAAGGACTGGCCCGCCCGGTTTCTGCTGCCCCTGATGGCCCACAATCCCAGCTGCAAGTATGTGCTGGCCTCCGACTGCGTGGACGACGCCCGGGCCTGCAAGGACGCGGTGGAGCGGGACCTGATGCGGGAGGCCTCCCGCATCAACGACGTGGTGATGGAGCGGGCTGCCGCCTACATGAAAGAGGGCATGACCGAGCGGGAGGTGGCCGACTACATCGTGGCCCAGTATGCCGCCGAGGGCTGTGACTCCACTGCGTTCCTGCCCATCGTCTCCTACGGCGCCCACGCCGCGGACCCCCACCACGAGGCGGACCAGACCCGCCTGAAGGCTGGGGACTGCATCGTCATCGACATGGGCTGCCGGAAGAACCGCTACTGCTCCGACATGACCCGGACCTTCTTCTGCAGGGCGGCGGATCCCAAGTACGCCGCCATCCACGACCTGGTGCGGGAGGCCAACGAGCTGGCGGAGTCCATGCTGCGGCCCGGCGTGCCCCTGTGCGACCTGGACAAGGCCGCACGGGACCACATCTCCGCCGCCGGATACGGAGAATACTTCACCCACCGGCTGGGCCACTTCATCGGCCAGACGGAGCATGAGAAGGGCGACGTCAGCGCCACCAACACCACCCTGGCCAAGCCGGGTATGATCTTCTCCATTGAGCCCGGCGTGTATCTGCCCGGCGAATTCGGTGTCCGGGTGGAGGACCTAGTGCTGGTGACGGAGGACGGCTGCGAGATTTTGAACCACGTGGACAAGCACTGGAAGACCGTTGGCTGAGTTTACAGGCCGAAAGCCGGGAGGACGGACTGTCTTCCCGGCTTTTTGGCGTTTTCCCGGTGGAAATTTCCAATGGGCCATGCTATAATGAATGTTCCGAGATCAACAGGGAAGGGGGTGCCGCCATGCAGCGGCCTCTTGCGGATGAGATCCGCCCCAAAACATTGGACGAGGTGGTGGGCCAGCGGCATCTGCTCTCCCCCGGCGCCGTGCTCCGGCGGCTGATCGACAGCGGCACGGAGGCGAATATGGTGTTCTACGGCCCCTCCGGCACCGGAAAGACCACCATCGCCAACATCATCGCCCGGCAGACCAATAAGACCCTCCACCGGCTCAACGCCACCACCGCATCCTTGCAGGACGTGAAGGACATCATTGCCGACGTGGGGACGCTGCTGGCCCCAGGGGGCATTCTGCTGTACCTGGACGAGATTCAGTACTTCAATAAGAAGCAGCAGCAGAGCCTGCTGGAATTCATGGAGAACGGCTCTTTGACCCTCATCGCCTCCACCACGGAGAACCCGTACTTTTATGTGTACGGAGCCCTGCTGTCCCGCAGCACGGTGTTTGAGTTCAAGGCCGTGTCGCCGGAGGAGGTGGAACCCGCTGTCCTGCGGGCACTGAAGATCGAGCAGGACCGTTCGCCTCTGCCCCTGGACTGGGAGCAGGATGTGCCCCGGCAGATCGCCACCGCTTGCGGCGGCGACGTCCGCAAGGCCATCAATGCGGTGGAACTTCTGTGCCAGGCAGCCATGCCCAGAGAGGGGAAGCTGATGCTGACCCTGGACGACGTGGAGCAGGTGGCCCAGCGCAGCGCCATGCGGTACGACAGAGGCGGCGACGCCATGTACGACGCCGCCTCCGCCCTGATGAAGTCCCTCCGGGGCAGCGACCCGGATGCGGCGCTCCACTACCTGGCCCGCTTTCTGGAGGCGGGGGACCTCATCACCCCCTGCCGGCGGCTGCTGTGCTCCGCCAGCGAGGATGTGGGGATGGCGTACCCCCAGGCGGTCTCCATTGTGAAGGCATGTGTGGATACTGCCATGCAGCTGGGGCTGCCGGAGGCCCAGCTGCCCCTGGCCCAGGCGGCTATCCTGCTGGCCACGGCCCCCAAGTCCAACAGCGTGACAGCCGGTATCGGCAGGGCCTGGGCAGATGTGAGGGCAGGCCGCACCGGGGACGTGCCCCGGGAACTGCAGAACGTTCACGCGGACTCCGCCGGTATGGAGCGGGAGCAGGGCTACCTGTACCCCCACGACTTTCCCCGCCACTGGGTACAGCAGCAGTATCTGCCCGATGCCCTGAAGGGTGTCCATTACTACGAATACGGCGATAACAAGACGGAGCAGGCCGCCAAGCACTACTGGGACGAGATCAAGGGTCCTCAGCCGTGAACACCGTCTCCACGGCCGGCTTCTCATACCCGGCAGGGGAGTAGACCCACCGGTCCAGTACCCCGTCGGTGATCTGATAGCGCAGCGGCTCCGGCTCTGCCAAGGGCGGCAGCTTTTCGATCACCTGGAGCTTGATCTTCATCCGCTCCGGACGGATGGACTTGATGTAGACAGAGACGCCGTCCCCCGGGCGCAGGTCCTCTCGGGCGTCTGCCAGGCCGGAGAGGTTGGGGGCCAGCTCGATGAAGCTGCCGTACTCCTTCACGCTGCGGACCTCGCCCCGGACTGTCTCGCCGGGATGAAACCAGCTGGCATTCTCCATCCAGGTGCCCAGCAGCTCCTTGTGAGTCATGGTGATCCGGCGCTTCTCCCGGTCTATGGACCGGACGGCTGACAGAATCTTCTGCCCGGGCCGGAACCGCTCCTTCGGATGGGAAATGCGGGAGACGGAGATGTGCTCGATGGGCAGCATAGCCACGATGCCGCAGCCGATATCCAAAAAAGCGCCGAAGGACTCCAGATGCGTCACCACCGCAGTGACCACGGAGCCTGGGCGCAGGTGCTCCAGGAAGAAGTCCATGGCCCGCTCCTGAACGGCCCGGCGGGAGAGCAGTGCCGTGGGCGCGCCCTTTTCATCGGCCCGGAGGGCCGTCACGAGAAAACAGGCGGGCTTTCCCACCCGGGAGAGGACGGCGATGTCCCGCTGGGCACCGCTGATCCAGGGGGAGAGGACCTCCTCCCGGGGAATGCGGGCCTGGATGCCTCCCAGGGAGAGAAGCAGGTTGTGTCCGGCATCACACCGGAGGACCCGATCCTCCAGCACCGTGTTCTGCTCCATGGCCTCCCGCAGGCTCTGGAGCGTGAAAGAAGAGGGAGGGCGCAGGCCCTCCGGCGGATACAGCTTGTTTTCCGGCATATTGTAATCGCATCCTATCTGCCGCAACGGCGGCGTGTTGTTCCATACCGTTACTATATGCAGCCCGGGAGGCTGCTTTGACAAGGAGGCCAATATGGACCTGCATCTGCATGACAAAGTGGAGCTGAAGAAAGCCCATCCCTGCGGCAGCACCCAGTGGGAGATTCTGCGGGTGGGCATGGACATCAAGCTCAAGTGCCTGGGCTGCGGGCATGAGCTGATGCTGCCCCGCAGCAAGGCGGAAAAGAGCATCCGCAAGATCCTGACGGAGGAGGGAAACAAGTGAGCAACAAGCACAGACTGTTTGCCGCGATCCTGGTGGTCATTCTGGTGATTTCCATGCTGGCATCGCTGATTGTTCCGTATTTATCATTGCTGTAAAGTTATTTCCCATCACAGTATTTCCATGCCGCCGGAGCCGCAGCATTTGTGCTGCGGCCCCAATCGGCTGCCGGGGGGACGCACCTTTTTACAGGGCGCGTCCCCCTTTTGCGACCGTATTTCTCTGCGGTCTGCCCTATAATAGTCCCACGGAACGGAAGGGAGGCGGAGCGCTTGACCGTGGTGTATGTGGACAGCGTGTTTGTGCTGAACGCGCTGATGGACTATCTGCTGGTGCTCTGCGCCGCGCGTCTGGCGGGCATTCCCCTCCGGCGGAGACGCTACCTTCTGGCGGGCCTGCTGGGGGGCGCCTATGCCGTGGCGGTATTTCTGCCGGGGCTGGGCTTTCTCTCCGCAACGCCGGTGAAGCTGGCGGCAGGCATACTGCTGGCGCTGGCGGCCTATGGAGGAGAGGCAAAGCTGCTGCGGCTGACGCTGCTACTGTTCGCCGTCTCCTGTGCCATGGCCGGGTGCGTGCTGGCCCTGGGCCTGGTGGCGGGGGGCGGCGTGCCGATGGTGAACGGCGTGTTCTACACGGACGTGGATGCAAAGGTGCTGCTGACCGCTGCGGCCGCGGCCTATCTGGTGCTGACAGTGGTGTTTCGTGCGGCGGCGGGAAAGGGCGTCCGGGGCGAGCTGGTGCGGGCACAGGTGTGTCTGGCCGGGCGGACCACGGCGTTTACCGCTTTCTGCGACACGGGAAACGCCCTGCGGGATCCGGTCTCCGGAGCGCCGGTGCTGGTGGTGTCTCCGGGGCGGCTGGACGGCGCGCTTCCAAGAGAGGTCCGCTCTCTGCTGGACCGCGGATCGCTGGAGCGTCCCGCAGAGCTGCTGGAGCCCATGATGCGGGCGGCGCCGGAGCTGCGGTTCCGTCTGATCCCCTACCACGCGGTGGGAGTGGCGGGCGGACTGCTGCTGGCGGTGCGCAGCGACTGGACGGAGGTGGCGGGGGAGCGGTATGCCGGACTGCCGGTTGCCTTTTCCCCCACAGAGCTGGGGACGGGATACAGCGCCCTGTGGGGCGGCGCGGCTGGAAGGAGAAGAAACCATGAAGGACTGGATGAAACAATGGCGGCTGCTGCTGGTGCGGGTGGGGCTGCTGCCGCCGGCGGAGCTGCACTACATCGGGGGCAGCGACACCCTGCCACCGCCCCTGAGCCGGGAGCGGGAGGCGGAGCTGCTGGAGCGCATCGGGGAGGAGGACGCCCGCAAGGAGCTGATCGAACATAATCTGCGGCTGGTGGTGTACATTGCCCGGCGGTTCGAGAACACGGGAGTGGGGATCGAGGACCTGATTTCCATCGGCACCATCGGGCTCATCAAGGCGGTGGGCACCTACCGGACGGACAAGAACATCAAGCTGGCCACCTATGCCTCCCGGTGCATCGAGAACGAGATTTTGATGTACCTGCGCAAAAATGCCGGGCGGAAGGGGGAGGTGTCCTTCGACGAGCCGCTGAACACCGACTGGGACGGCAATGAGCTGCTGCTCTCCGACGTGCTGGGGACTGAGGCGGACGTGGTGATGCGCCCCATCGAAGAGGATGTGGAGCGGGACCTGCTGGCGGCGGCCATCAACGTTCTCTCGCCCCGGGAAAAGCAGATCATCACGCTGCGGTTCGGCCTGGGGGGCGGAAAAGAGCAGACCCAGAAAGAGGTGGCGGACCAGCTGGGCATCTCGCAGAGCTACATCTCCCGGCTGGAAAAGCGCATCATCTCCCGGCTGAAGAAGGAGATCCTGCGGCTGAGCTGACGCTTGACAATCGAACCGGGGTATACTATACTAAAATAAAATATGGCAAACTGCGAGGAAGGGAAGCAGTATCCGGTGGGCAGCGGCCAAGAGAGAGAGCGGTTGGTGTGAGTTCTCCCAAAGCCGCCGGAGAAGTCGTCCCGGAGCACCGGAGCCGAAGCATCAGTAAGCCCCGGCGGAGGCCCACCGTTGACAGGGCAGGCGCAAATGCGCCGCAGAGTGCGGGTTTTCCCGAATCCAGGTGGTACCACGGACATTTGTTCGCCCTGAGCCGAAAGGCCCAGGGCGTTTTTGCTGTGTAAGCGCGCATAAAGCATTCTGCTGGAGCTGAGCTGCGATCTGGCGAACGGCAGGGCGGTGCGGACCGGCGCCCCAGTCATGACAAAAAGGACGAAAGTTCAGAGAATAGGAGAGATCGAACGTATGATGAAAGAACTGCCCAAGGTGTATGAACCCCAACAGGTGGAGTCCCGTATCTACCAGATGTGGGAGGACAACGACTGCTTTAACGGGGATCCGGATCCCAAGAAGAAGCCCTTCTCCATCGTCATGCCGCCCCCCAACGTCACGGGCCAGCTCCACATGGGCCACGCCCTGGACTGCACATTGCAGGACATCCTGACCCGCTTCAAGCGGATGCAGGGCTACTCCACGCTGTGGGTCCCCGGCACCGACCATGCCGGCATCGCCACCCAGATCAAGGTGGAGGAGGAACTGCGCGTCAAGGAGGGCCTGACCCGCTATGATCTGGGCCGGGAGAAGTTCCTCCAGCGGGTGTGGAAGTGGAAGGAGGAGTATGGCAACCGCATCGTGGAGCAGCAGAAGAAGATGGGCGTCTCCTGCGACTGGAGCCGCTCCCGCTTCACCATGGATGAGGGCTGCTCCAAGGCCGTGCGGGAGACCTTCTGCGAGCTGTATGAGAAGGGTCTTATCTACAAGGGCAGCCGGATTATCAACTGGTGCCCCCACTGTGTCACTGCCCTCTCCGACGCGGAGGTGGAGTATCAGGACAAGCCCGGCCACCTGTGGTATATCCGCTATCCTCTGACCGATGGCTCCGGCGATCTGGTGGTGGCCACCACCCGGCCTGAGACCATGATGGGCGACACCGGCGTAGCGGTGAACCCGGAGGACGAGCGCTTCAAGCACCTGGTGGGCAAGACCTGTATCCTGCCCATTATGAACCGTGAGATCCCCATTGTGGCCGACGAGTATGTGGAGCTGGGCTTCGGCACCGGCGCGGTGAAGATGACCCCTGCACACGACCCCAACGACTTCGAGGTGGGCCTGCGCCACAACCTGGAGACCATCCGGGTCCTGGATGACAACGGTGTGGTCAACGCCAACGGCGGCAAGTACGAGGGCATGGACCGCTATGAGTGCCGCCAGGCCATTGTAAAGGATCTGGAGGAGCAGGGCTATCTGGTCAAGACCGAGCCGTACAGCCACAATGTGGGCACCTGCTACCGCTGTCACAACGACGTGGAGCCCATCATCTCCGCCCAGTGGTTCGTCAAGATGAAGCCTCTGGCTGAGGAGGCCATCCGGGTGGTGGAGCAGGGGGAGACCAAGTTCGTCCCCGACCGCTTCTCCAAGACCTATCTGAACTGGATGGAGAACGTCCACGACTGGTGCATCAGCCGCCAGCTGTGGTGGGGTCATCAGATCCCCGTGTGGTACTGCGCCGACTGCGGCAAGATGACCGTCAGCCGGGAGGACCCCACCCAGTGCCAGCACTGCCACTCCCAGCACATCACCCGGGATCCCGATGTGCTGGATACCTGGTTCTCCAGCGCCCTGTGGCCCTTCTCCACCCTGGGCTGGCCG
>ENA-UEYG01002086-UEYG01002086.1-human-gut-metagenome-genome-assembly--contig:-NODE-2086-length-13200-cov-87.621276_pt1 | contig 13200 bp, 10 predicted proteins | sample MGYA00242933_ERZ507934 | MGnify/ENA primary metagenome ERZ507934 (study PRJEB26167, sample SAMN06115527) | human gut metagenome | host: Homo sapiens | place: China:Zejiang | collected 2015-11-10... | reverse complement strand
GCTTTCCCGTCCCGGTTTCTCACTGCGGATCTCTTGATGTAGAACGAGGTCGCAAACGTACTTCTCTTTGTTTCCATTGTATAATTTTTAATCGTTATATATTTGCATAAAGTTTCAACATCAAAGTGTGGAATAAGACCGATGTTTCCTTGGTCATAAAGGCCGTGAGTTATGTTTCGTCCCCACACTTTTACATCAGAAACCGGATAGTTCAATGGGCTTTCGACCCCGTATTCGCAATGATGGCTCACGATGTACAGATGTTGTCGTTCAATAAATCATTAAGACTATGACCTACGTTGGAATTGATGTCAGCAAGGCGACTTTCGTAGTTGCTTATTCTTCTGCCAAGAGCAGCAAGACCAAAACATTCAAGAACACTACCAAAGGCGTTCATGAGTTCATTCAAACCTTGTCAGCCAGTGAGCATCATTGCGTGCTGGAAGCAACCGGCAATTACAGTTCCCTGCTCGTCTATCTTCTTTCGCAAGTGGGAATCACTGTCAGTTTGGAGAATCCTCTCAAGATAAAGAATTTCGCCCGTGTGATGCTTTCCGTCACCAAGACGGATGAAACGGATGCACGTCTGATAGCTCTTTACGGAGAGAAGATGCAGCCTGCCCCTTATAGGCTTCGTAGCGATGCCATTCTCACCTTGAAGCAGAAACGGACAGTCATACGTCAACTCAAGAAGCAACTTATAGCCACCCGTAACTTGAAAGGTTCCATGGAAGCACTTCCCTTCTTCGACCCCAAGTGCAAGAAAGCTATTGAAAAGACAATCGCTTTCCTTGAAAAGCAAGTCAAGAACTTGGAGGAGGAACTGGCGGTTTTGGCACAATGCGAGTACAAGAAACAGATGGACTTGCTCATCTCTATCAAAGGTATCGGTGTCACGCTGGCGGCAGCCTTGATAATGGCTACGGGAGGCTTCACGTACTTTGATAATGCCAAGCAACTCACCCGATACTTGGGCTTATCTCCTACTTACCAACAATCCGGTACGTCAGTCAATGTCAAAGGTCACATCAACCGCAACGGTGATTCTTCCTTACGTGGTCAGCTTTATATAGCTGCCATGGCATCTCTGCGATGCAATGCCGAATGCAAGGAATGTTTTGACCGATTGCGTTCTAACGGCAAGCCGGGAAAAGTGGCGGTTGTTGCAGTCGCCAACAAACTCGTAAGGCAAGCCTTTGCGGTAGTCTCTCAAGAAAAGCCATATGTCGATGGATTCAAGTCTGAAAAGCCATAATAGCTCCTGCGGAGGGAACGCCATGCGGCAAGGGGCTACGCAGTCAGCCCCGACGAGCTTCCGTGAATGAGATAATTGCATATTTATGCTAATTATCGTTAACCGTAGTCAGTTTTCGTATTATAGTTCATAACTCTATTTTTTTATGTTGCAAAATTACTTGATATAGAGTTATTTACAGTTATGAAAATTATAGCGGAACAAAGAATAAAACCCCGGATGCCGGTAACATAACCTGTATTTCCATGAAAAACGGAAAAAAACGGTTATCTTTACGGGCAAAATATAGGGTTCTTTGCATGGTGAACGGTAAAACCGCAGGTGGTCAAGCGTTATTTTGCCGGATTATCCGGGGCTAAAAAAGGTAACGGATAAGTAGCAAATCTTTCTCTTAACCTTTCATTATCCTGCATTTTAGCGATTTGGAAAGGTATAGAAGAATTTGGCTTAACTCTCCTCAATACCAAACACTTACTTTATTTATCCAAATTTTGCCGTTTTTTTGCGAGTTCTTGTTATATTTGCCGTATGAAACGTCTGACAACCACCCTGGCACTCCTCGCCGCCGCGCTGTATGCGACGGCGCAAGAGGCTACGCTCCCGACACCCGACGCCAAGGCACTCGGCATGGGCGGCGTAGCCATGACGACCCTGTCGGGTTCGCATGCCATCTATAATAACTCGGCGACGGCCATCTTTTCGCAGATGCCCTCGCAGGTCTCCTCGTCCTACTACGGGCAGGGCGAATTCGATTATTATGCCGTGACCGGGTTCTGCCGGTTCGACAACGTCAACCTGGCACAGATCGGCTGGCGGCAATACCTGCGCGAACGGGGCAACAACGACATGGCCGTCGACCTGGGCTATTCGCGCCGCCTGGGCGACAGGTGGGCCGTCGGCATCGTGGGGCGCTACATGCACCTCAAACGCCCCGACGACACGGCCGACGCACTGGCCGTCGACCTGAGCGCGGCATGGTCGATGCCGCTGGAGAACGTCGGCAGCTACTCCACGCTGCGCGTCGGCGGCAAGCTGGGCAACCTGGGCGGATACCTCGGGAAAACGGACTATACGCTGCCGATGGATCTCACGGCAGGCGTGGCGCTGGATACGTTCCTCTCCGATGCCCACGAAATAACCGTCGGGGCGGACTGGGGCTACTATTTCTCCCCGGCACGGGTGCGCGGGTTCCAGATGTCCGTAGGCGCCGAATACAACCTCATGCAGCTCATCCAGCTGCGGGCAGGCTACCACTATGGCGAACGGCGGAATTACTACCCCACCTACGGGTCGGTCGGCGCCGGCGTGCGGTTCCTGCACCTGCGCCTCGATTTCGCCTACCTGATCGCACGCAAGGAGACACTGCTGCACAACACGTACAGCATCAGCTTCGGGCTCGATTTCTAAAGGATTCCCGGAACATGAACGCTCCGGCCAGGTATTTCCGGCCGGAGTTTCGCATTCCGGGCCGCGGTGCCGACAGGGTTTTCCGACAAATGACACCTGCACCCGTCCGCCCGGTATTCCGGCAGCCTATTTCCCGAGGTGCGCGAGGATTCCCTCACAGCCGTCTTCCAGCATGTCGAGCACCAGCTCGAAGCCCTCGGCCCCTTCGTAATAGGGATCGGGAACATGATCCCAGCCGGGGTGACGGCTGAAAAACTCCCGCATACGGAAGATCCTGGCGGCATCCGCACGCGACGGCGCCAGCCGGTGTACGTGCTCGTAGTTGCGGTCGTCCATCACCACGATCATGTCGAATTTCCCGAAGTCCTCCTCGCGGATCTGCCGGGCACGGTGCGTCAGTTCGTAACCGCGGCGCAACGCAGCCCGCCGCATGCGGGCATCGGGCAGTTCGCCCGTGTGCCCGGCATATGTCCCGGCCGAGTCGACCGCAATCTCCGCCCCGAGCCCGCGTTTGCGGACTATGTGCCGCATGATTCCGTCGGCAGCCGGGGAACGGCAGATATTCCCCAGACAAACGAAAAGTATCTTTGTTTCCATGGCCGCAAAGATAGTACAAGACGCGAGGAGTGCCAAATTTATTGGGTCATGCCGTGCCGCTGCCCGTCCAAAAGGCGGAGCCTGTGCCGGTAACCCGCGGTATAACAAGTCCGACACGTCATACATCCTAAATTTATTTAATTTTATGAACCGACACACGAACCACACCCCCTGCGGCGGGGATCCCGAAGCCGCAATCATCGCATTGGAACGGCGGGCACTGGAGCGGTGGAACCAGGGCGACCCCGACGGGTTCCTGGAACTCACGTCCGGCGACGTAGTCTATTTCGACCCGGCTCTCGGACGCAAAATCATCGGCAAAAAAGCCCTCGGAGAGTACTACGGCACGGTCAGGGGCAAAGTCAGGATCGACACGTACCGGATGATCGACCCCGTCGTGCGGTTGTCGCCGGGCGCTGCCGTCCTGGCATACGATTACGAGGCCCTCAGGGACGGGCAGGTGTTCAGGATGCACTGCACGGAAGTTTACACGGCCGCAACGTCCGGCGGTTGGGAGATCGTACATACGCACTGGTCTTTCGCCCGGCAGGACGATTGAGGCGGTGCGGCGTGCCGGATATTCGCCGTGCGGGGGTTTGGAATGCAAATTGCACGGCACGGGGCATGGAAAAAAGAATCGGTGAACGGATCGCACAATGCAGGCACATGGATTGGGCCGTGTTGTACATGCGCCTGTTCGCGGGAGGCATGATGTTCTTCCACAACATAGGCAAAATACAGGATTACAACGAGATCGTCAACTCGTATCCCTCTTTCGCATTCGCCGGCAGCCCGGCCGTATTCGTCATCGTTTCGCTGGTCGAAGTGGTGCTCGCCACCCTGATAATCATGGGTCTGTGGGTACGGGCATCGGCCATCGTCATGGCGGCGGGAATCCTCGGGGTACTGCTCTGGGGCGCCCCGGGCTTCGGGACGCCGGCATTCACCTGGCTGGGGGTCTATGTGTTCCTGGCCATGTCCGGCGGGGGGCTCTATGCGTTCGACACGGCCCTTTTCCCTGCGAAACGAAAAAATTGAACGAAGAGAACAATATTAGATCGCCTGCCGGTCGGTATGTTGGCGGAAATATTGTAACTTTGTCCCGATTTGTTTTCATTTAAAACCAAAAAACAGAATATAATGAAGATGAAAGTAATCGCGATGCTGGCGGCCCTCTCGCTCACGGCATCCGCAGCTGCAGCACAGGAACTGCCGCGCAAAGTGAACAATGTCGAAGTGCTCGACCTCGACGGCAAACCTGCCAAGTTGCCGTACTGGGGCGAGAAGAACCTGATGATATTCTATGTAGACCCCGACCGCCACAAGCAGAACAACGACTTCACGGTCGAGCTGGAGGAGAACCACCGCGCACAGGGGGACAACATCTACGGCTTCGGGGTGATGAACCTCAAGGACGCACCGATGGTTCCCAACGGCATGGCCCGCAACATGGCCAAGAAGCGCACGGCCAAGAACGGCGCGCTGGTACTGGCCGACCAGGATCGCATCCTGAGCACGGCATGGGAGCTGGGCGACTGCAACAACCAGTTCGTGCTGATGATCGTATCGAAGGAAGGCGAGCTGGTATTCCTGCGCAAGGGCGTGCTCTCGGAGCAGGACAAGGCCGATTTCTACGAAACAATCGAGAAGTACAAATAGCCGGATGCTGCGCAGGATAGCCGTTGTATGCTTTGCCCTGGGTTTCGTTCTGCACGGACGGGCACAGGAGCAGGAGGTATACATCAACGGCAGCGATACGCTGCACTATACGTACACCCCGCTTCCGGGGCAGGAAGAGGAACCGCAGGCCGAAAAGCGCCCGCCGTTCCTGCGCCGCGTCGTAAAATATTTCGAAGGTTCGACCACCGACCGCACGTTCGAAAAGAAGATCGACTTCACTTTCGCAGGGGGCCCGAGCTACTCGAAGAATACGAGCCTCGGCATCGGGCTGCTGGCCGCGGGCCTCTACCGCATCGACCGCACGGACTCGGTGACGGCACCCTCGGACATCTCGATCTTCGCCAATGTCTCGATTTCGGGATTCTATGCTCTGGGGGTCACGGGCAACAACATCTTCGCCCGCAACAGCAAGCGCATCGACTACACGGTAATGTTCGCCTCGGCGCCCCGCGACATGTGGGGCATCGGCTACCACGACGGACGGTATAACGAAGAGGGGTCGTACAACGAGAAACGCTACCTGGTAAAGGGGCGCTACCTGCACCGCGTGCTGCCCAGCACCTATGTGGGCGGCATCCTGAGCTTCGAGCACACGCAGGGCAAGAAATTTGACGCCCGCAGCGAGGGCTACCTGCAGGAGTACGGGCAGAAAACGCACTACACTGCCACCGGCATCGGAGCCATCCTCGAGTACGACTCGCGTGACTTCATCCCCAACCCGTACCGGGGCATCTATGTCAGCCTGGAGGAGACTTTCTACGCCAAGGGGCTTGGCAACTGCGGCAAGTCGCTGTGGCGCACGACCTTCACGGCCGACTGGTACCGGCAGGTGTGGAAAGGGGGACTGATCGCCACCGACCTCTACGCGGAGTTCAACTCCGAAGGCACCCCGTGGCCGATGCTGGCCCGCATGGGCGGTTCGCAGCGCATGCGCGGCTACTACCAGGGGCGCTATACGGACAACGACATGATTACCTTCCAGGTAGAGTTGCGCCAGCGCATCTGGCGGCGTATCGGCTGCACGGTATGGGGCGGTGCCGGCAACGTATTCGAGAGCCTCGACCGGTTCGACTGGTCGGAAACGCTTCCCAACTATGGCGTCGGCCTGAGGTGGGAGCTGAAAAAACGGGTCAATGTGCGGCTCGATTACGGCTTCGGCAAGAAAACCAGCGGGTTCCTGCTGAGCCTGAACGAAGCTTTTTAGGTTAGTAAAGATATGAATGCTGATCCGAATAAAAATAACAGGCGACGGACGGTCAAAACCCGCAGCCGTTTCACCACGCTGCTGACCGTCTATTTCTTTGTCGCGCTGATTATCCCCAACTGCGTGCTGGCCAACACCGAACCCTACTCCGTATGGACGGTCGAGGCGCTGATACTGATGCCGTTGGGATTTTATATGATGTGGAGCGTGGCACTGCGCCGTTCGGGCATAATGATCTGGCTGGCGTTCCCGTTCATTTTCCTGTGCGCGTTCCAGATCGTGCTGCTGTACCTTTTCGGCAACTCGATCATCGCCACGGACATGTTCACCAACCTGGTGACGACCAACCCGGGCGAGGCGGGCGAGCTGCTGAGCAACATCTACCCCTCCGTGATCCTGGTCTGCGTGATGTACCTGCCGCTGCTGTGGTTCGCCGCGCGCGAAATCGGGCACAAACGGCAGATATCGCGCACCACGCGCATGAACGTCGGGCTGACCGGGGCGGTGCTCATGGCGCTGGGCATGCTGGCGCTGTGGCCGGCCTACCGCGTGAGCGAAGACCGGCACGTGCTGCGGGACGAGATCTTTCCGCTCAACGTGCTCTACAACGTACACCTGAGCGCCACGGAATTCTGCAAGGCCTACAATTTCGAGGAGACCTCGGAGGATTTCACCTACGGTGCGTCGCGCACGGCCCAGGCGCCGGGGCGCGAGATATACGTCTACGTCATCGGCGAAGCCTCGCGTGCGATGAACTGGCAGTTGTACGGTTACGACCGCGAGACGAATCCCCGCCTTTCGCAGGTCGATGACCTGATCGTTTTCCGCGACATGCTCACGCAGAGCAACACCACGCACAAGAGCGTGCCGCTGATCCTCTCGTCCGTTGCGACCGACGAACATCCCGAACTCTACCGCCGCAAGGGGCTCCCGGCGCTGTTCAACGAAGCCGGTTTCGAGACCTGGTTCATCTCCAACCAGTCGCCGCAGGGCGCCATGATCGACAAACTCGCCCGCGACGCCGACCACCTGATCTATATCCGCTCGCCGCGCCACGACATGCAGCTGCTGGACGAGGTGCGCCGCGCCGTGGAAGGCAACAAGGCGCAGAAGATGCTCTTCATACTCCACTGCTACGGCTCGCACTTCAGTTACCACCAGCGTTACCCGCGCGAGTTTGCGCAGTTCCGCCCCGACGACGACGTGGCGATCTCGCGGGAACACGTGCAGACGCTCCGCAACGCCTACGACAATTCGATCCTCTACACGGATTTCTTCCTCTCGGAGACGATCCAGTACCTGCGCGGGCTGCGCGGGACTTCGTCGGCGCTGCTCTACTGCGCCGACCACGGCGAGGACATCCTCGATGACAGGCGCGAACGGTTCCTGCACGCTTCGCCCACGACGACGGCCTACCAGCTCTACGTCGCTTCGCTGGCGTGGTTCTCCGACGCTTACCGGCAGAATTTCCCCGACAAGGCCGCTGCCGCCGAGGCAAACGCCACGGCGCCCGCCACGACCCATGCGCTGTTCCACACCATGGCCGACATGGCTTCGATCCGGGGGAATTACATCGACACGGGCGTGTCGCTGGTCAACGCGGACTACGACCGCACCCGGCCGCGCCGTTACCTGAACGACCACAACGAGGCCGTACCGTTCCGCAAGACGGACCTCTCCGCAGAGGATATGAAGGTGTTCCGCAAATTCGGCATCGAGCCCTGACCTGCGCCGCGACCGTGCGGCTTGTCGCGGGAACGATCCGCATACGGCACGAAAACAACAAAGGCTGCCCCCAAGGACAGCCTTTGTTGCGTCTACGTAGTCAGCGATTATTTCGCAGCCTCTACGGAAATCTTGCGGAATTCCTTCATCAGCTTCGAAATCTCCAGTGCGGACTTGCGGGCACGGGTACCGGCAGCCTTGTTGCCTTTCTCCACCTGTGCTGCTGCATTTGCTGCGAATACTTCGTATTCGGCATTGATCTTTGCTACTAATTCTTTCATAACTTTTATATTAATTTGGGTTTGTTATCAACGCAAAGATATAAAAATTATCTAAACATCATCATTTGCAGCCAAAAAAATCAGCCTTTTTTAGCATAAAATCCCCTTTTTAACTAACTCTCACCCTGTTCACGGTACGTTTTTTGTCCCTGCAAGGGCGTAAAACATCCCGGTATGAACAGACTTTTCCTTATCACGGGGCTGCTCGCCGTACTCCTCGCGGGGTGCCGCAGGCACAAGCCCCAAACCGCCATGCCCCCGCTCAGGGTCGGCGTGGCCGAAGCCGTCACGGACAGCGTCCCCAACCGCATGGAGTTCATCGGTTACCTGGCGAGCAATTTCGACGCGGTGATCCAGCCGCGCGTGAACGGCTACCTGCTTACGAAGCAGTTCGCCAACGGCATGCCCGTGAAGCGCGGGCAACTGCTGTTCACGATCGACCCCGACCAGCTCTCGACCTCGATGCTCGCAGCCGAGGCCGCCCTGCAATCAGCCCGGGCACAGGCCGTCGAAGCCCGCAACAACTACGACCGCGCCGTGCCGCTGGCCAGGATCAACGCCATCAGCCAGTCGCAGTTGGACCAGTATACGGCCCAGTACAAAGCCGCCGAAGCCACCGTCCGCTCGGCCGAGCAGACCCTCAGCAGCGCCCGCATGAACGTCGGCTATACGGAGCTTCGCTCGCCCATCGACGGTATCATCTCCAACACCTCGGCACACGTGGGCGACTACGTGGGCCCGGGCACGCAGTTCGGGGTGCTGACGACCATTTCGAACATCGACACGCTGACCGTCGACGTGGCGATCCCGATGGCGCAATACCTGCGCTCGGCGGGGCCGCGCACCTCGATCTTCGACAACGCGGGACTGCTCACCGACATTCGCCTGATGCTGGCCGACGGCACGGAATACCCCTATGAGGGGCTTTACGACTATACGCGCAAGGACGTGTCGAGCACGACCGGGACGCTCGTGCTGGTAGTGATGTTCCCCAACCCCGACCGTTCGCTCAAACCCGGGCAGTTCGCCCGTGTGGAGGCCAGCGTCGGCCCCGTACGGCCGCGCGTGGTCGTGCCGCAGGCGTGCGTGAGCCAGGCGCAGGGCGTCAATTCGGTCTGGGTGGTACGCCCCGACAGCACGGCCATGTACCGCCGGGTGATCCCGGGCGACACGTACGGGTCGATGTGGTGCATCGACGAAGGGCTCATCGACGGGGAACTGGTGGTAACGGCCGGGCAGCAGAAACTGCACAACGGCATGAAGGTCATCCCCGAAAAAAAGTGACGCCATGGAGAAATTTTTCGTTTCGCGCCCGATCTTCGCCCTGTCGCTGGCCATCGTCATCGTCATCGTGGGGCTGATTTCGATCCTGAACCTGCCGATCGAACAATACCCCGACATCACGCCGCCCGTGGTCGAGGTCTCGGCCACGTACGACGGCGCCGATGCCGAGACGGTCAACAACGCCGTGGCGACGCCCGTGGCGCAGAGCGTCATGGGCGTGAGCGACATGCTCTACCTGCAGACCACCAGCGCCAACGACGGTTCGATGGTCATGCAGGTGACCTTCGACATAGGCTCCGCCCCCGACCTGGACGCCATCTTCACGCAGAACAACGTCTCTTCGGCCACCGCACAGCTCCCGCTGACGGTCACCAAGCAGGGCGTCACCACGCGCAAGACCATGACCGGCTTCCTGCTGGTCTTCTCGCTGCACAGCGACGGACGCTACGACGCCGAGTTCCTCTCCAACTACGCTTACATCAACCTCCAGAACGAGTTGCTCAAGATCGACGGCGTAGGCAAAGTGTCGATCATGGGCGCCGGCGAGTACGCCATGCGCGTATGGCTCAAGCCCGACGTGCTGAAATACTACGGCATCCCGGTTTCGGCCGTCACCGCGGCCATCGAGAACCAGGGAGGCATCTACCCCGCCGGGCAGTTCGGGGCCGAACCCGCGCCCGACGGCACCACCTATACTTATACGGTGACCATGCCGCCGCAGATCACCACCCCCGCGCAGTTCGGCGACATCGTGGTCGTCACGACTTCGGAAGGCCAGCAGATCCGGCTGTGCGATGTGGCCGAGGTTTCGCTCGGCAGCCAGAGCTACGGCGTGAGCTCGCTCTTCGAGGGCAAGCCCACGGCCATGATCGTCGTCTACCAGCAGCCCGGCAGCAACGCCGTGGAGGTGGGCAAGAAGGTCAGGGCGGCGATGGCACGGCTCGAAAAACGCATGCCCGACGGCATTGCGGCCACTACGATCGTCGACACCACGACCAGCATCGACGCCGGTATCCGGGACATATTCCACACGCTGGTGATCGCCCTCATCCTGGTGATCTTCATCATCTACCTCTTCATCCAGGACTGGCGGGCGACCGTCATCCCGCTCGTGGCGATCCCCGTCTCGCTCATCGGGGCCTTCGCGCTCTTCCCGCTGCTGGGCTTCTCGGTCAACATCATCTCGCTGCTGGGGCTGGTGCTGGCCATCGGCCTGGTGGTCGACGACGCCATCGTGGTCGTCGAGGCCGCGCAGGTCAATATCGCCGCCGGCATGCGGCCCCGCGCCGCGGCGCTCGAAGCCATGAAGAACGTCGCCTCGCCCATCGTCGCCACGACGGTCGTGCTGCTGGCCGTATTCGTCCCCGTGTCGTTCACGGGCGGCATCACGGGGCGGCTGTTCCAGCAGTTCTCCATCACGATCGCCGTCTCGGTGGTGATCTCGGCATTCAACGCCCTGACGCTTTCCCCGGCGCTTTGCGCCCTGCTGCTGCGCCGCCGCGAACCGCCGCAGAAAGGCTTTTTCGCCGCCTTCAACCGCTCCTTCTCCCGCAACATGGATCGCTATACGGCCTTTACGCCGACGCTTATCCGCCACGTGACGCGCACGGGCGTATTCATCGCCGTGGTACTCGCGGTCATCTTCGTCGTATGGCGCAAGCTGCCCGCGGGGTTCCTCCCCGAGGAAGACCAGGGCTACGTCATGGTGATGGTCTCCACGCCCGAAGCCTCGGCGCTTCCCGTCACGCAGGCCGCCATGGAAGAGGCCGACGCCGTGATCCGCACCCTGCCCGAAGTGGCCTCGACCTCGTTCGCCGCGGGTTTCAACATGATGGCGGGCATCGCCTCGACCGACAGCGGCATCATCTTCGTCTCGCTGGTCGACTTCGCCGACCGCAAACTCTCGGCCATGGAAATCGCACAGAAACTCACCGACGAGCTGTACGTCGCCGTGCCGGGAGCCGAGTGCTATGCCTTCATCCCGCCCTCGATCCCCGGGCTGGGCATCACCTCGGGCGTATCGGTCGAGGTGCAGGATCTCGAAGGGCGCGGCACGGCCTACCTGCTCGCCCAGGCCGGACGGCTGATGGATTCGTTGCGCAAACAGCCCTCGATCGCCTCGGTGACCACGCAGTTCAACGCCGGGGTGCCCCAGCGCCGCCTGCGCATCGACAAGGAGCAGGCGCTCGCCGCAGGCGTCGACCTGGGCGTATTGTACGGCGAACTGACGACCCTGCTGGGCGGCGCCTACATCAACAACTTCTCGCGCTTCGGCAAGCTCTACCAGACCTATATCCAGGCGGCGCCCGAATACCGCCTCGACAAACGCTCGCTCGACAACTACTACGTCGCTTCGTCCTCGGGCGAGAGCGTGCCCGTATCGTCGTTCGTGGAGGTGGTCGACACGGTGGGCGTGGAATACGTCTCGCAGTTCAACCTCTACCGCTCGATCTCCCTCACGGTGACGCCCGCGGCACGCGCCTCGACCACGACCGTCATGCAGGAGATCACCCGTACGGCCGGCGAGGTGCTGCCCGACGACATCGGCACGGCGTGGAGCGGCACCTCCTACCAGGAAGCCAATGCCTCGAAGACGGGCGGGCTGGTCTACCTGCTGGCGCTGGTGTTCGTCTTCCTGGCCCTCGCGGCGCTCTACGAGTCGTGGGGACTGCCGCTGGCGATCCTGATGAGCGTCCCCGTCGCGGTGCTGGGCGCCGTGCTCTTCATCGGGGGATCGCACCTGCTGGACGCCTTCTTCGTCAACGACGTCTACATGCAGATTTCGCTGGTCATGCTCATCGGCCTGGCGGCCAAGAATGCCATCCTGGTTGTGGAATATGCCGACCGGCTGTTCAACGAAAAAGGCCTGTCGCTGATGGACGCCGCGATCGGCGCCGCCAAACTGCGCGTGCGGCCGATCATCATGACCGCCTTCGCGTTCATCCTCGGCGTCATGCCGCTGGTATTCGCCAGCGGGGTCTACGCCACGGCACGCAACATCATGGGCGTGGCACTGGTGGGCGGTATGCTGTTCGCCACGCTGCTGGGCATCTTCGTCTACCCGGCACTCTACTATTTCGTGGGGCGCATCGGGAATTTCGAACGCCGCCGCGAACGCAAAAAACAGGAGGAAAAACTATGAAAACCGGATACCTTACCCTAATCTTCGCACTCGCCTGCGCGGCCTGCACACCCCGTTTCTACCCGCCCAAGGTCGACGTGCCCGACGGCTACCTCTACGGCGAAGGCTTCCCGCGGGACACCGCGGCGCTCGCCTCCGACTGGTGGCGGCTGTTCGGGGACACGGTGCTCGACAACCTCGTGCAGCGGGCGCTGGAGAACAACCGCGACGTGGCCGTAGCGGCTTCGCGCGTGGAAGAGGCGCGGCAGAACCTCGGCGTCGTGCGGGCGCAGTTCCTGCCCCAGGTGGGCATAGGCGTCACGGCCGAGGGGGAATACACGCCGCAGACCAAGATCGTACAGACCTATGCCGTCGAACCGTCGCTCTCGTGGGAGATCGCCCTGTTCGGGCAGCTGCGTAACGCCAAACGGGCGGCCAGGGCGCAGATCGCCTCCTCGGAATGGGCGCTGCGGGGCGTGCGGCTGTCGCTGGCCGCGGAGGTCGCCACGACCTACTTCACGCTGCTCGAATACGAACGCGACCTGGCGATCGCCCGGCGCAGCTGCACCCTGCGGCGCGAATCGGCCGCACTGATCGACTCGATGTTCCGCTACGGCATGTCGGACGGCGTGGCGCTGGAGCAGGC
>ENA-UEYG01002079-UEYG01002079.1-human-gut-metagenome-genome-assembly--contig:-NODE-2079-length-13240-cov-2.777254_pt1 | contig 13240 bp, 13 predicted proteins | sample MGYA00242933_ERZ507934 | MGnify/ENA primary metagenome ERZ507934 (study PRJEB26167, sample SAMN06115527) | human gut metagenome | host: Homo sapiens | place: China:Zejiang | collected 2015-11-10... | reverse complement strand
TACCTTCCTCATTTCTCCACTCGGTTTCTCGGCGTCCGGCGCAGGGAATCCTCCACCAGACGGATATTTCTCTGGGCATGGAGCCGCACCAGCTCCCACGCCAAATGGCCCGGATTATGGCGCACCAGCCCGTTTTCCACCGTGGACACGGGGCGAGTGATGACCTCCACCCCCAGCGCCTCGCAGGCATCCCGGTCGCACAGGATGGGTTCCGCCCCCTCACGGGTATAGCCCCGCATCACCGAAGGTGGGATGGGGGCGTCGTTGACCAGACATAAGTCGAAGAGTCCGGGGCAGCTGTGGTTAAACAGCGCCCGGATATGGTCCGAGGCAGTATACCCCTCTGTCTCCCCCTCCTGGGTCATGACGTTGCAGACATAGACCTTCAGGGCGTCGGACTCCCGGATCGCCTTCACGATGCCATCCACCAGCAGATTGGGGATGATGCTGGTGTACAGGCTGCCGGGCCCCAGGACGATCATATCCGCGTCGGCGATGGCGGAGACCGCCTCCGGCAGGGCCTTGGGCCGGGAGGGGATCAGACGCACCTGGCGGATGCGGCAGTCCTCCTGCTTTTTGCAGTAAAAGATCTTGGACTCCCCCACCACCGTGGCGCCGTTCTCAAATTCCGCCTCCAGCTGCACGTCCGCCGTGGTCACCGGCAGCACCCGTCCGGTGATGGCCAGGACCTGGCTCATGCGGCGCACCGCCGCGTCAAAGGACGGGGAGATGCCGTTCAGCGCCGCCAGAAACAGGTTGCCGAAGCTCTGCCCCGCCAGGCTCCCCTCGGTGAAGCGGTAGTGGAGCAGCTCCCGCATCACCGGCTCCGTGTTTGCCAGGGCCTCCATACAGCTGCGGATGTCCCCCGGCGGAGGCATCCCCAGGTCCTGGCGCAGCATGCCGGAGCCGCCGCCATCATCCGCCACCGTGACGATGGCGGAGATATTCTCCGTATATTGCTTCAGTCCCCGCAGCATGTTGGACAGGCCGTGGCCGCCGCCGATGACGGCCACCTTGGGGCCATGGGCCCGGGGGACGCGGTATTCCTGCTCCCTCACGGCTCAGCCTCCCCGGGTCATGTCCCGGTGGTTCTCCAGCACCTGATAGCCCAGGCCGTGGATGAAGCCCGCCAGGGCATGGGTCACCGCCACGGAGCGGTGGTGCCCCCCCGTGCAGCCCACGGCGATGGTGAGAGAGGTCTTTCCCTCCTCCGCGTACAGGGGCAGGGAGAAGGCCAGCAGGTCCTCCAAACGGCGCATGTAGTCCTGGGTCTGTGGGAAGTGGAACACATAGTCCGCCACCGCCTGGTCCAGCCCCGTCCGGGGACGCAGGTCCTCCATATAGAAGGGATTCGGCATGAACCGCACGTCAAACACCAGATCCGCCTCCAGAGGCAGGCCGTACTTGAAGCCGAAGGAGGTGACGCTCACCGTCATCCCCCCCTTCTCCCCCTCCTGGCCGAAGAGGCGCAGCAGCTCTCCCCGCAGTTGGGCGGTGGAGGTGCGGGAGGTGTCGATAACAAAGTCCGCCCGCTCCTTGACGGGGGCCATCATGGCCCTCTCCTTCTTCACCGCCTCCTCCAGGGAGTCGGTGTCTGCCGCCAGGGGATGGCGGCGGCGGGTCTCCTTGTACCGCTTGATGATGACCTCCGGCGCGGCCTCCAGAAACAGCATCCGGCACTGGGCCTCCATGTCCTTCAGCTTATCCAGCACGTCGAACAGCTCCGTGAAGGAGCTGGCCGTCCGCACGTCGTACACCAGGGCCACCCGGTCGTAGCGGCCGTTGCCCCCGGCGCAGAACTCCGCAAATTTCAGGATCATGGCGGCGGGCATATTGTCCACGATATAAAAGCCCATGTCCTCCAAAAAGGAGGCCGCCTTGCTCTTCCCGGCCCCGGAGAGGCCGGAGATGATGAGGATTTCCATGTCCGCACCGCCCCTTTCTCAGTCGATGATCCGGACCTCCGGCTCCAGCCGGACGCCGGCCTGCGCAAAGACCCGCTCCTGGATCTGGCGGATCAGCTCCTTCACGTCGGCGCAGGTGGCGCCGCCCCGGTTGATGACAAAGCCCGCATGCTTCTCGCTGACCTGGGCGCCGCCCACCGTCAGCCCCTTCAGGCCGCATTGGTCGATCAGCGTCCCGGCGTAATAGCCCTCCGGCCGCTTGAAGGTGCTGCCCGCGCTGGGGAACTCCAGCGGCTGGCTGGCCCTGCGCTTTTCCAGCAGCTCCTTCATCCGGCCCCGGATTGCCGCCGGGTCGCCGGGCGTCAGGCAGAACTCCGCCCGCAGCACCACCGCATCCGGGTGATCCGTCAGAAAGCTGCGGCGGTAGCCGAAGGCCATCTCCGCCCCGGTGAGGGTCCGGATGCCCTCCTCCGGCAGCAGCAGGGTTGCCTCCCGCACCACCTGGGCCATCTCCCCGCCGTAGGCGCCGGCATTCATGCACACCGCGCCGCCCACCGTGCCCGGGATGCCGTGGGCGAATTCCAGGCCCGCCAGCCCCTGCCGGCAGGCGAAATCCGCCACCCGGGCCAGGGAGGCCCCCGCCTCCGCCAGAATGGTCCCCGGTGTCCCGCCGGCCTCCACTCGGCTCAGGCCGGCGGAGGTGTCGATCACCAGCCGGTCCAGCCCCTCGTCCGGGGCCAGCAGGTTGGTTCCGTTGCCCATCACCAGGGGACGGGCGCCGCAGCGGGCGGCCATGTCCAGCAGCAGCACCAGCTGCTCTCCCCGCTCCGGAAAAGCCATGCGCCGGGCCGGCCCCCCGATGCGGAAGGAGGTGTGCCGGTCCATGGGCTCCTCCTTCTCGATCCGCAGGTCCGGCAGATAATCCGCCGCCTGCTGGTCAAATGTGATCCACCAGTCCATTTCTGGACCTCCTCATACTTCAGATTACCCGGCCCAGCAGGGCCGCACCGATGACGCCGGCGTCGTTGCCCAGCTCCGCCCGGAGGATGCGGGTGGCCCGCCCGCCGTGGCGGGAGAAGCACAGCGCCCCGACCCGGCGGCGCAGGGGCTCCAGCAGCAGATGCTCCGGCGCCCCGGCCACACCTCCGCCGAAGGCCACCGCCTCCGGCCGGAGGATGTTGATGAGACTGGCCGTGCCCTCCGCCAGCTCCTCCACATAGGCGCGGCAGACGGCAAGGGCCGTCTCGTCCCCCGCCTCTGCCGCCAGAAAGGGCGTCCGGCCGTCCACGCCGCCGGCCTCTTCTGCCAGACGGCAGAGGGCGCTCTCCGGATGGGCGGCCATGGCCGCCTCCGTCCGGCGAATCAGCGCCGTGGCGGAGGCGTACTGCTCCCAGCAGCCCCTGCGCCCGCAGGGGCAGGGCTCTCCTCCGGCATGGAGCACCATGTGCCCCGCCTCGCTGGAGGATTCGCCGCCCCGCAGGCGGCCGTCCAGAATGATTCCGGCCCCCAGGCCGGTGCCCAGGGTCAGCACCACGAAGTCCCGCAGACCCCGGCCCGCGCCCTGGAAATACTCCCCTACGGCAGCACAGTCCGCGTCGTTGCCCAGCAGCACCGGCAGGTCCAGCCGCCGGCGGAACAAGGCCGCCAGATCCGTCCGCTCCAGGGGGATGTTGGTGGTGTACAGCACCTCTCCGCCGGAGACGGCCCCCGGCAGGCCGATGCCCACGCCCTCCGCGTCCCCGGGCACCGCTCCGGCGGTGGAGAGCACCTCCGCCGCCAGATCCGCCAGGTCCGCCGCAAAGGTCTCCGCCCCTCGGAAGTCCAGGGGGCGACGCGCCGCCGCCAGAAGGCGGCCCGTCTCGTCCGTCAGGCCCGCCTTCAGGTTGGTGCCGCCCACGTCGATGCCGATGAAGAATCCGCTCATTTCTGTTTCCGGCTGCCCTGCTCCGCCCGCAGGTCCACCCGCTGGGCCAGCTCCTGGGCGGCGTTGAAGCCGTAACGCCGGTGGCGGTTGTTCATGGCCGCCACCTCCACGATGCTGGCCAGGTTCCGGCCCGGCCGCACCGGGATGGTGACGCAGGGGATCTCCACGCCCATGATGTCGATGTGGTGATCCTCAATGCCCAGCCGGTCATAAAACTTCGTCTCGTCCCACTGCTCGAACTGGACCACCAGGTCGATCCGGGATTCCTCCATGATGGCGCTCATACCGAAGAGCTGGCGCACGTCGATGACGCCGATACCCCGCAGCTCGATATAATGGCGGATCACCTCCGGCGCGGTGCCGATCAGCTGGTTGGAGATGCGGCGGATCTCCACCGCGTCATCCGCCACCAGCCGGTGGCCCCGCATGATGAGCTCAATGGCGGACTCGCTCTTGCCGATGCCGGAGTCGCCGGTAATCATCACGCCCTCGCCGGAGATGTCCAGCAGTACGCCGTGGCGGGTGACGCAGGGCGCCAGCACCCGGTTCAGATACTCGATGGTGTGGCTGGTGAACTCCACGGTGGTCTCCTCGGTCCGCAGTAGCGTCCGCTCGTGGACCCGGGCGCTCTCCAGGCACTCCGGGAAGCAGTCCAGCCCCCGGGAGATCACCAGGGCCGGGATGTCGTAAAGAAACAGGTCGTCGAAGCACTTGCGCCGCTGCTCCGTCGTCAACCCCTTGAGATAGGTGATCTCCGCCTTGCCCAGCACCTGGAGGCGGCGGGGGTCAAAGTAGTCGTAGAAGCTATGAAACTGGAGGCCGGGACGGTTCACGTCCGTGATAGTGAGCAGCGCCGTGTCATAGTCGCTGCCCCTGTTCAGCACCTCCAGATTGAAGAGGGTGACCAGCTCCGAGATCTTCAGGCCATGTTCTTGCATCGTGTCCTCCCCTTTTCTTGCGGCGCCCGGGACTGGGACGCCGGTTTTCTCCCAGGCCGGGCCCACGCCCGGCGCGGTGGATGGATCGCCGCACCCGCGCTCCGGTGTGCGGAAGTAACTCTATTATATATGAATCTCACCGCTTGCGCAATACCCAGCTGCCGGTTTCCCGGTCGGGCCCTGTGCCCGCGGCCGAATCCGGCCGGTCTGTCGGAGCGGGGCGGGCTCTTGCCTCCGGCCGCCGGTTGTGTTACCATAGGTGCGGCCGGTGGTATTTCCACAGATGACATGAAAAGGAGCGTGGCGTCCATGCTGAACTGTATTGCCGTGGGGCTTAGGGGATTCCTGGGGTCCGTGTGCCGTTATCTGGCTGGGCAGATTCCACTGGGAAGGGACTGGGGCTTTCCCGTCCGGACGCTTGCCATCAACCTGATCGGCTCCTTTCTCATCGGCGCCGTCACGGCGCTGGCCCTGAAGCGGGCCGCCCCCGACCCCAGGCTGGTGCTCTTCCTGAAGGCAGGGGTGTGCGGGGGCTTCACCACCTTCTCCTCTTTTGCCCTGGAAACCGGAGATCTTCTGCAAAGCGGGCGCACGGCGGCGGCCCTGCTCTATGCGGCGGCAAGCCTGATCCTCGGCGTTGCGGCGGTATTTGCCGGGGAAGCGGCGGTGCGCTGACGCCCCCTTGGCGTACAGTTGAAAAAAGCTTGTGTTTTTTTGAAAATTTTACTTGCATTTTCAAAACTTTTCTGTTATGATACCAGTTGTGCCTGCAGATGGCATGGAAGTACGCAACAGCAAGGAGGTGCAACGGATGGCAAAGTGCGAGTTCTGCGATAAGGGCGTTACGTTCGGCATCAAGGTCTCTCACTCTCATCGGCGTTCCAATCGGATGTGGAAGCCCAATGTGAAGCGTGTGAAGGCAATTGTCGACGGCTCTCCCCGCCATGTGTATGTTTGTACCCGGTGTATGCGTTCCGGCAAGGTCACCAGAGCGGTCTGACATGGACAAACGAAATCCCGAACCACCCGGTTCGGGATTTTTTGCTGTATATTCGCAGTCTCAGAAAGGAGCCGTATGGAACAGCCCATTCTCCCCCTGCGGGACGCGCCCGTCCTGGCGGACGCGGCCGCCGTCTGGTTCAGCCGCCGCTGGGGAATCCCGGCGGAGTCCTACCGGGAGAGCATGGAGCAGTGCCTCCGCCGGAAGGCGCCGGTTCCCCAGTGGTACGTGGTCCGGGACGGCGGGCGCCTGCTGGCCGGGGCCGGCGTCATCGCAAACGACTTCCACGACCGGAAGGACCTGACGCCCAATCTCTGCGCCCTGTTTGTGGAGCCCCCCTGGCGGGGCCGCGGGACCGCCGGGCGCCTGCTGGACTTCATCCGGCGGGACCTGGGCGCCATGGGGATCCCCCGGCTCTACCTGGTGACGGACCACACCGCCTTTTACGAGCGGTACGGCTGGACGTTTCTGACCATGGTCACCGGGGACGACCATCTCCCGGAGCGGATGTATACCGCCCCCACCCTGCCCCCCGCGTCCAGCGCCCGTGTGCCGCCGGACACAATCAGCCCTTGACATTCCAAGGGTTTCAGGGGATAATGTACGTTGTTATTTTTTGTAATTTACCCGATATGGAGGTATTTGCATGGCATTGGATCAGAGCTTTTTCCAGGAGATGGAGGCCCGCATCCCCAAGGGGAAGGTCCGCACCCGGTTCGCCCCCTCTCCCACCGGCTATATGCACGTGGGCAATCTGCGGACGGCCCTGTACACCTGGCTCATCGCCCGGCACGCTGGCGGCACGTTCATCCTGCGGATCGAGGACACCGACCAGGGCCGCCTGGTGGAGGGCGCCACGGACGTCATCTACCGCACCATGGCGGAGTGCGGCCTGACCCATGACGAGGGCCCCGACGTAGGCGGCCCCGTGGGCCCCTATATCCAGTCGGAGCGCCGGGACCTGTATCAGCCCTACGCCCACCTGCTGGTGGAAAAGGGCGCCGCCTACTACTGCTTCTGCGAGAAGGCCGCATCCGAGGAGGACGCCGGTGACTTTGACCGCGCCGACGATCCCTGCCGGGATCTGTCCCCGGAGGAGGCCCGACAGCGTGTGGAGGCCGGCGAGCCCTATGTGATCCGCCAGCGGATCCCCCACGAGGGCACCACCACCTTCCACGACGTGTCCTTCGGCGACATCACCGTGGAGAACAAGACCCTGGACGACCAGGTGCTGCTGAAGCGGGACGGCCTGCCCACCTACAACTTCGCCAATGTGGTGGACGACCACCGGAGGGGCATCACCCACGTGGTACGGGGCAGCGAGTACCTCAGCTCCGCCCCCAAGTACAATCTGCTGTACGAGGCCTTCGGCTGGGACATCCCCACCTACGTCCACTGCTCCCCCGTTATGCGGGACCAGCACAACAAGATGTCCAAGCGCCACGGGGACCCCTCCTACGAGGACCTGAAGGCCCAGGGCTATCTGACGGAGGCCATTTTGAACTATGTGGCTCTGCTGGGCTGGGCCCCCAAGGGCGAGCGCAGCGAGCAGGAGATCTTCTCCCTCAGCGAGCTGGTGGAGGCCTTCGATATCGCCGGTATCTCCAAGTCCCCCGCCATTTTTGACATCGACAAGCTCACGTACTTCAACGCCACGTATCTCCGCGCCATGGCGCCGGAGGACTTCGCCAAAGCGGCGGAGCCCTATATCCGTGAGGCCGTGAAGAACCCCATCATTGATGTGAGCGCCGTGGCCGCCCTGCTCCAGGCCCGCTGTGAGAAGCTGACCGAGATCCCGGAGAAGGTGGATTTCTTCGACCAGCTGCCGGACTACGGCGTGGAGTGCTTCACCAACAAGAAATCCAAGACGAATCCCGAGGTCTCCCAGGCCATGCTGGAGGCCGCCATCCCCGCCCTGGAGGGCATCGGCGACTGGACGGCGGACGCAGTCCACGACACCCTGATCGCCCTGGCGGAACACCTGGGCGTGAAGAACGCCACCCTCATGTGGCCGGTGCGGATCGCCGCGGCCGGCAAGCTGGTGACCCCCGGCGGCGCCGTGGAAATCTGCCACATCCTTGGTAAGGATGAGACCCTGCGCCGCCTGCGGCTGGGCCTGGACAAGCTCCGGGCATGAGGCGGTTTCTGGCGGCCCAGTTCGCCCCGGTGCTCCGGGCCTGGCGGAACGGATATGAGGCCGAGGTCCGGCGCGCCGCCATCGCCTTTTTCCTGCTGGTCTTCCTGGCCTTCGGCGTGTGTCTGGCGGTGCCGGAGCTGCGGCTCGGCTTTTCCGCCTATCTCCAGCACCTGTTCCAGGGCATGGACCTGACGGACGGGGCCGGGAACCTCTCCCCGCTTCTGCTGCTGGCCAACAATCTGCGGGCCTGTGCCGTCACCATGCTCTATGGGCTGATCCCCTTTGTGCGTCTCCCGGCCCTGGCGCTGGGCGTGAACGCGGTGCTGCTGGGCGGCCTCGCCGCCTGCTATGCTGCCACGGACACCACCATGCTGCTGTATGCCGCCAGCCTGCTGCCCCACGGGATTTTCGAGCTGCCCGCCTTGATCCTGGCCTTTTCCATGGGGCTGTACATCTGCGGGCACCTGACCCGCCGCTGCCGCCGCGATCCGGCCGCCCTTCCTCTGGGCGCGTGCCTGGGGCTGGCGGCCCGGCTGCTGGTCTTCCTTCTGCTGCCGCTGCTGATCCTGGCGGCGCTGACGGAGGCCTACGTGACGCCCCTCGCCGCGGGGCTGTTCCTCTGAATCACAATCCACAGAAAGGATGCATTTCCGACTATGAGTAAAACCACCATCCCCTCCGGCTACCGGATGCCCCTCAGCAACAACGAGCTCCAGCGGGCCATCGAGCTGATCCACCAGGAGTTTCAGCACAGCCTTTGTGTGCGCCTGAACCTGCACCGGGTCTCCGCCCCCCTGTTCGTGGACGGCCGCACCGGCCTGAACGATGACCTGAACGGCGTGGAGCGTCCTGTCTCCTTTGACATCCCCGATGTGGGCACCGACGGTCAGGTGGTCCACTCCCTGGCCAAATGGAAGCGCCTGGCCCTGAAGCGGTACGAGTTCCCCGAGGGAACGGGCCTCTACACCAACATGAACGCCATCCGGCGGGACGAGGAGGTGGACAACCTCCACTCCATCTATGTGGACCAGTGGGACTGGGAGAAGCATATCTCTCCCAAAGACCGGAACGTGCTGTACCTGAAGGAGACGGTGCGCGACATCGTGGGCGCCATCTGCGACACCTCCGCTGCCCTGCGCAACGCCTTCCCTGCCCTGACCTTCAAGCCGGACCGGGACGTGTACTTCATCACCACCCAGGAGCTGGAGGACCGCTATCCCGACCTGACGCCCAACGAGCGGGAGGTGGAGATCTGCCGCAAGCATCACACCGTGTTTCTGATGCAGATCGGCAAGACCCTAGCCTCCGGCAAGCGCCATGACGGCCGCGCTCCCGACTACGACGATTGGGAGCTGAACGGCGATATCCTCATGTGGAACCCCATTCTGGAGCGGAGCTTCGAGCTGTCCTCCATGGGCATCCGGGTGGACGCCGCGGCTCTGGACCGCCAGCTGACCGCCGCGAACTGCAACCAGCGCCGGGAGCTGCCCTTCCACAAGATGCTGCTGAACGGCGAACTGCCGGAGGCCATCGGCGGCGGCATCGGCCAGTCCCGGCTGTGCATGCTGCTGATCGGCACCTGCCACATTGGCGAGGTTCAGGTGAGCCTGTGGGATGCTGACACCATGAAAACATGTGAAGATGCTGGTATCACGCTGTTGTAAAGCAAAGTTACCATACAGAAAAGCCGCCCGCCGCAGATCACGGCGGGCGGCTTTTTCCGCCCCTTTCGGGCCTTTGAAACGGAAAATGCCCCCACCGGAACTCCGGCAGGGGTATTTTCTCATCCTCTCAGTGGAGCAGCTCGTCGGCAATGGCGTCCGCCAAGGACTCCAGCCCCCGGCGCTGGGCCTCCTTGACAGAGGACTTCAGCGTCACGGTCCCCTCCATCACCCGCATCTCTTTCATCTCCTCCAGGAGCTTGGTCATCAGCATCCCGGAGCGGGCGGCCCAGGTGCCGTTCTCGATCAGGGCCACGGAACGGCCCCGGAGACCGTGGCAGGCCAGATCCCGCAGGAAGTTCTCCATAGGGGTGTAGATCTCCCCGTTATATGTAGCGGAAGCCAGCACCAGATGGCTGCACCGGAAGGCCTCGCTGACAAGGTAGGACACGTCCGTATGGGACACGTCGTACAGGGCGATGTTCTTTACGCCCCTCTCTGCCAGGCGGGCGGCCAGGATCTCCGCGGCGTTCTCCGTGTGGCCGTAGATGGAGCCGCAGAAGATGGCCACGCTCCGGTCTTCGGGGGTGTAGGTGCTCCAGCGCTGGTATTTCTCCAGGAACCACTCCAGATTCTCCCGCCAGATGGGACCGTGGAGGGGACAGATCATCTGGATCTCCATCCCGGCGGCCCGCTTCAGCAGGGACTGGACCTGGGCACCGTACTTGCCCACGATGTTGGTGTAGTAGCGGCGGGCATCGTCCAGCCAGTCCCGCTCAAAGTCCACCTGATCGGCAAAGATGTTGCCGTTCAGGGCGCCGAAGGTGCCGAAGGCGTCGGCGGAGAACAGCACCTTGTCGGCGGCGTCATAGGTCACCATCACCTCCGGCCAGTGGACCATGGGGGCCATCAGGAAGGTGAAGGTGTGGCGGCCGGTGCAGAGGGTATCCCCCTCCTTCACCACCACAGCCCGGTTGGAGATATCACAGTCAAAAAACTGGCTGACCATGGGGACAGTCTTGGCGTTGGCCACCACCTGGGCGCCCGGCCAGCGGCGCAGCAGCTCGCCCAGGGTGGCGCAGTGGTCCGGCTCCATGTGATTCACCACCACATAGTCCAGGGGCCGGCCGGCCAGGGCAAACTCCAGGTTCTCGAAGAACCGCTCCCCCACGGCCTTGTCCACCGTGTCCAGCAGGACGGTCTTCTCATCCAGCACCAGATAGGCGTTATAGCTGACGCCCCGGGGAATGGGAAACACATTCTCAAACTTCGCCAGCTGCCGGTCAGAGCCTCCCAGCCAGTACAGGTCCTCGTGGATGTTTGTCACGCAATGCATAGTTGCTTTTCTTCCTTTCTAACGCGTTAAACGCAGCAAAGCGGTGTAGCGTTATTATCCTACACCGCTTTGCGTATTTCGTCAAGCCTCCCGGAACCGCTCCAGCACTTCCGCGTCCCGCTGCCGCTGTTCCTCGATGGACTGCTGCAGCAGCATATCCTTCACCTTCATCAAACGGGTGGTGGTGGCCCGGTCGTTCTCGTCCAGCTTCATGGTGATATACCGGATGGCGTCCTGGGTGTTTGGGATCACCACGTACTCCAGAGCGTTCACCCGGCGGGTCTTTTCGATCTCCTCCGCCATCAACTGGGCGGATTTCTCCACTTCCGCCAGCTTCAGCATCTTCCGGAACACCTTTCCCAGGGCGTCCACAGCCGTGTCCAGCTCGCCGGAGGTGGCCGCGAACCCGTAAGGGTAGATGTCCGCGTCAGACCGGGTCTGCGTCTGGAAATCATACACCGGCACGTTGACCGACATGATATTTTTGGTGGTCTGCGTCAGCTTCACACTCTGCTTGGGGTCCAGCAGCGCCTGTTCCAGCGCCTGGGAACTCATGAGCGCGGAGGCCACGGTGAAGGCGCCGTGGACTGTCATCAGCTCCTCCTCCACCTCCTGCCGCAGAGCGCGGACCTCCCGCACCGTGTCCAGAAACTGCTTCATCAGCTCGTCGCGCTTGTCTTTCAGCAGCTTGTGGCCCCGCTGGGCAGTGCGGAGCTTGCCCTTCAGGCGGGTGAGCTCCATCCGGGTGGGGTTGACCGTGATATTGGGCATCTGTCAATCGCCTTCTTTCCATCCTGGCCTGGGGGCCCGCGGTCAGCGGCCCGGCGCCTCCGCGCCGCAGCAGACGCGCGGCAAATCCTCATCATGGGCCGCAGCCAAGAGAGGGCGGCCGCCAAAATCCCGGGGTCCCCGGAAGGGGCTCACAGCTCCTTCTTGGGCCAGTACTTTTCGATATACTCCGGCTTGATCCGCTTCAGCTCGCTCTTGGGCAGGATACTCAGCAGCTCCCAGCCCAGATCCAGCGTCTCCTGGATGGAACGGTTCTCCTCGTAGCCCTGGTTCACATACCGCTTCTCAAACTCGTCGGCGAATTTGGCGTACAGCAGGTCCGTGGGCGTCAGAGCCGCCTCGCCCAGAATGGACATCAATTCCTTGTTGTCCTTGCCGGTGGAGTAGGCCGCGAACAGCTGGTTCATGGTGCCGGAGTGGTCTTCCCGGGTCTTGCCCTCGCCGATGCCCTTGTCCTTCAGGTAATTCTTCAACGCGGAGGAATCACTGACGGCGGTGTCATCGACGGCCAGCACGCGGTCACCCGCCTGTACACCGGCGGCGTCGGCACCGCTGCCCTTTGTGACTTCGACAACGTAGACGCCCATTGTGGAGACACCCAGCTGCTGGGCGGTCTGGGCGTCGGTCACATCCACGATCTTGACGCGCAGCGCGGGACGAGCCACGCTGCCGTTCTCGATCAGCTGCCGGCCGATCTCCATGGCTGTGTTGATGGGGATCGCAAAGCCGATGCCCTCGGCCTCACTGTAGCTGGACTTGGCATTGACAATGCCGATCAGCTCGCCGTTCGCATTGAACAGGCCGCCGCCGGAGTTGCCCGGGCTGATGGACGCATCGGTCTGGATCAGCGTCATATCGTTGTTTTGCACGGTGACCTGACGGTTCAGCGCACTGACGATGCCATCGGTGACAGTGTTGGACAGCGTGCCCAGCGGGTTGCCGACGGCAACGGCGACCTCGCCCACGGCCAGGGCGTCACTGTCGCCGATGACCGCCGGGGTCAGGCCCGTAGCATCAATTTTCAGCACCGCGATGTCGGAGGTGGAGTCCTGACCGACGACGGTGGCGTCGTAGCTCTCGTCGCTGCCGTTCAGCTGCACCTTTACGCTGGTCGCGCCGCTGACGACGTGGGCGCAGGTCAGGATGTAGCCGTCCTGGCTGATGATGACGCCGGAACCGGCACCGCTCTGGACGTAGTAGCCGCCGAACCAGGTCTGGCTGCTGCTCATCTGCTCGGTGGTGATGGCGACAACGCTGGGCGAGACGACAGACGCGATCTGCTGCACGCTCATGCTTGTGCCATCGGTGCTGCCTGCGGCGGTGGCGTCCGTGCTGCGCTCTACCTGCTGGACAACCACCTGGTTGCCTGTCAGGCCCGCACGGCTGGCGACCACAGCGCCGCCCAGACCGCCGCCGAAGCCCAGCGCAGCCACGCCGACGCAGGCCAGCACGCGGAGCAGGACCTTGCTGCCCTTTTTCTTCTGGGGCACGGGGGGCTGCTGCGGGGCGCTGGAATAGCTGTAGCCGTTGTAGCCGCCGTTATTGCCATTG
>ENA-UEYG01002064-UEYG01002064.1-human-gut-metagenome-genome-assembly--contig:-NODE-2064-length-13363-cov-2.997065_pt1 | contig 13363 bp, 8 predicted proteins | sample MGYA00242933_ERZ507934 | MGnify/ENA primary metagenome ERZ507934 (study PRJEB26167, sample SAMN06115527) | human gut metagenome | host: Homo sapiens | place: China:Zejiang | collected 2015-11-10... | reverse complement strand
TGCTGCATAATCATGCATGTAGATACCATGTTTACCGTGTTAGCGAAATCTACGCATGGTGTGGACAGATGCCATTCGTGATGTCGATAGCCGCCGACAGGCAACGGTCTTCTCACCATAAACCCAGACATTGCGAACCGAAAATCCCTCTGGGTTGCGGTTTAGTTTGATGGGTAGCGACTCTGAACAGTGATGTTTCAGGGTCAGACAGGAGTAGGGAAGGAATACAGAGAGACAATAATAATGGTAGATAGTAAGAAGCGCCCTGGCAAAGATCTCGACCGTATCGATCGTAACATTCTTAATGAGCTGCAAAAGGATGGGCGTATTTCTAACGTCGAGCTTTCTAAACGTGTGGGACTTTCACCAACGCCCTGCCTTGAGCGTGTGCGTCGGTTGGAAAGACAGGGTTTTATTCAGGGCTATACAGCGCTGTTAAACCCGCATTATCTGGATGCATCACTTCTGGTTTTTGTTGAGATTACTCTGAATCGTGGCGCCCCGGATGTGTTTGAACAATTCAATACCGCTGTACAAAAACTTGAAGAAATTCAGGAGTGTCATTTAGTATCCGGTGATTTCGACTACCTGTTGAAAACACGCGTGCCGGATATGTCAGCTTACCGTAAGTTGCTGGGGGAAACCCTGCTGCGTCTGCCTGGCGTCAATGACACACGGACATACGTTGTTATGGAAGAAGTCAAGCAGAGTAATCGTCTGGTTATTAAGACGCGCTAACACGGAACAGGTGCAAAATCGGCGTATTTTGATTACACTCCTGTTAATCCATACAGCAACAGTACTGGGGTAACCTGGTACTGTTGTCCGTTTTAGCATCGGGCAGGAAAAGCCTGTAACCTGGAGAGCCTTTCTTGAGCCAGGAATACACTGAAGACAAAGAAGTCACATTGACAAAGTTAAGTAGCGGCCGCCGCCTTCTGGAGGCGTTGCTGATCCTTATTGTCCTGTTTGCCGTCTGGTTGATGGCTGCCTTACTAAGTTTTAACCCTTCGGACCCCAGCTGGTCGCAAACGGCCTGGCATGAACCTATCCATAATTTAGGTGGGATGCCCGGTGCGTGGCTGGCAGATACGCTGTTCTTTATTTTTGGCGTGATGGCTTACACCATTCCCGTCATTATTGTCGGCGGTTGTTGGTTTGCCTGGCGTCATCAGTCCAGTGACGAATACATTGATTATTTTGCCGTTTCGCTACGCATCATTGGCGTTTTGGCGCTCATCCTTACCTCCTGTGGTCTGGCGGCAATCAACGCTGACGATATCTGGTATTTTGCCTCCGGTGGCGTCATTGGCAGCTTACTAAGCACTACGCTACAACCACTGCTACACAGTAGCGGGGGAACTATTGCGCTGCTCTGCGTTTGGGCTGCGGGCCTGACGCTGTTCACCGGTTGGTCATGGGTGACCATTGCTGAAAAACTCGGCGGCTGGATTTTAAACATTCTCACCTTCGCTAGTAATCGTACCCGTCGCGATGATACCTGGGTCGATGAAGATGAATATGAAGATGACGAAGAGTATGAAGATGAAAACCACGGCAAACAGCATGAATCACGCCGTGCCCGTATTCTTCGCGGCGCGCTAGCGCGTCGTAAACGGTTGGCGGAAAAATTCATTAATCCGATGGGGCGGCAAACAGACGCTGCGTTGTTCTCCGGTAAGCGGATGGATGATGACGAAGAGATTACCTACACTGCACGCGGTGTGGCTGCCGACCCGGACGACGTCCTATTTTCGGGCAATCGTGCAACGCAGCCAGAATATGACGAATACGATCCATTATTAAACGGTGCGCCAATTACCGAACCTGTCGCTGTGGCAGCTGCTGCTACCACGGCGACACAAAGCTGGGCTGCGCCGGTTGAACCTGTGACTCAGACGCCGCCTGTTGCCTCTGTTGATGTTCCACCTTCGCAACCTACAGTAGCCTGGCAGCCTGTACCGGGGCCACAAACGGGAGAGCCGGTGATTGCTCCTGCACCGGAAGGTTACCCACAGCAGCCACAATATGCGCAGCCTGCAGTGCAATATAATGAGCCGCTGCAACAACCTGTACAGCCACAGCAGCCGTATTATGCGCCTGCGGCGGAACAACCTGTTCAGCAACCGTATTACGCAACTGCGCCGGAACAGTCTGCGCAACAGTCGTATTACGCCCCTGCGCCAGAACAATCGGTGGCAGGTAACGCCTGGCAAGCCGAAGAGCAGCAATCCACTTTTGCTCCACAGTCTACATACCAGACTGAGCAAACTTATCAGCAGCCAGTCGCTCAGGAGCCGTTGTACCAACAGCCGCAACCTGTTGAACAGCAGCCTGTTGTGGAGCCTGAACCCGTTGTAGAAGAGACAAAACCCGCGCGTCCGCCGCTTTACTACTTTGAAGAAGTGGAAGAGAAGCGAGCCCGTGAACGTGAACAACTTGCGGCCTGGTATCAACCGATTCCAGAACCGGTTAAAGAACCAGAACCGATCAAATCTTCGCTGAAAGCACCTTCTGTTGCAGCAGTACCTCCAGTAGAAGCCGCTGCCGCTGTTTCTCCGCTGGCATCTGGCGTGAAAAAAGCGACACTGGCGACGGGGGCTGCCGCAACCGTTGCCGCGCCAGTCTTCAGTCTGGCAAATAGCGGTGGACCGCGTCCGCAGGTCAAAGAGGGGATTGGCCCGCAGTTGCCACGACCGAAACGTATCCGCGTGCCAACTCGTCGTGAACTGGCGTCTTACGGTATTAAGCTGCCCTCACAGCGTGCGGCGGAAGAAAAAGCCCGTGAAGCCCAGCGCAATCAGTATGATTCTGGCGATCAGTATAACGATGATGAAATCGATGCGATGCAGCAGGATGAACTGGCACGTCAGTTCGCCCAGACACAGCAGCAACGCTATGGCGAACAGTATCAACATGATGTGCCCGTAAACGCAGAAGATGCAGATGCTGCGGCAGAGGCTGAACTGGCTCGTCAGTTTGCGCAAACTCAACAACAACGTTATTCCGGCGAACAACCGGCTGGGGCGAATCCGTTCTCGCTGGATGATTTTGAATTTTCGCCAATGAAAGCGTTGCTGGATGATGGTCCACACGAACCGTTGTTTACGCCAATTGTTGAACCTGTACAGCAGCCGCAACAACCGGTTGCACCGCAGCAGCAATATCAGCAGCCGCAACAACCAGTTCCGCCGCAGCCGCAGTATCAGCAGCCACAACAGCCGGTTGCGCCGCAGCCACAATATCAGCAGCCGCAACAACCGGTTGCGCCACAGCAGCAATATCAGCAGCCGCAACAACCAGTTGCGCCGCAGCCGCAGTATCAACAGCCGCAACAACCGGTTGCACCGCAGCCGCAGTATCAGCAGCCACAACAGCCAGTTGCGCCACAGCCGCAGGATACCCTGCTTCATCCGCTGTTGATGCGCAATGGTGACAGCCGTCCGTTGCATAAACCGACGACGCCGCTGCCTTCTCTGGATTTGCTGACGCCGCCGCCGAGCGAAGTGGAGCCGGTAGATACCTTTGCGCTTGAACAAATGGCTCGCCTGGTGGAAGCGCGTCTGGCTGATTTCCGTATTAAAGCCGATGTCGTCAATTACTCTCCGGGGCCGGTTATCACTCGCTTTGAACTTAACCTGGCACCGGGCGTAAAAGCGGCGCGCATTTCTAACTTGTCACGGGACCTTGCCCGTTCACTTTCGACGGTGGCGGTGCGTGTCGTTGAAGTTATTCCTGGCAAACCCTATGTAGGTCTGGAGTTACCGAATAAAAAACGACAAACCGTTTATCTGCGCGAAGTATTGGATAACGCCAAATTCCGCGATAATCCGTCGCCATTAACCGTGGTGCTGGGTAAAGATATCGCCGGTGAGCCGGTGGTTGCCGATCTGGCGAAAATGCCGCACTTGTTGGTTGCGGGGACTACCGGTTCCGGTAAGTCTGTCGGGGTGAACGCGATGATCCTGAGCATGCTTTATAAAGCACAGCCAGAAGATGTGCGTTTCATCATGATCGACCCGAAAATGCTGGAGCTTTCGGTTTATGAAGGCATTCCGCATCTGTTAACGGAAGTCGTTACCGACATGAAAGATGCTGCCAACGCTTTGCGCTGGTGCGTAAATGAAATGGAACGTCGTTATAAGCTGATGTCCGCCCTAGGTGTGCGTAATCTGGCGGGTTATAACGAAAAAATTGCTGAAGCCGATCGCATGATGCGTCCGATTCCAGACCCGTACTGGAAGCCGGGTGACAGTATGGATGCCCAGCATCCGGTGCTGAAAAAAGAACCGTACATTGTGGTGTTGGTGGACGAATTTGCCGACCTGATGATGACGGTAGGTAAAAAAGTGGAAGAGCTGATAGCACGTCTGGCGCAAAAAGCCCGTGCCGCGGGTATCCACCTCGTACTGGCAACTCAGCGTCCATCGGTTGATGTTATTACTGGTCTGATTAAAGCGAATATTCCGACCCGTATCGCCTTTACCGTATCCAGTAAGATTGACTCACGTACCATTCTTGATCAGGCTGGCGCGGAATCACTGCTGGGGATGGGGGATATGCTCTACTCTGGGCCGAACTCCACGTTGCCGGTACGTGTCCATGGTGCTTTTGTTCGCGATCAGGAAGTTCATGCCGTGGTGCAGGACTGGAAAGCGCGTGGTCGCCCACAGTATGTTGATGGCATCACCTCCGACAGTGAAAGCGAAGGTGGCGCGGGCGGTTTCGATGGCGCTGAAGAACTGGATCCGTTGTTCGATCAGGCGGTGCAGTTTGTCACTGAAAAACGCAAAGCATCAATTTCTGGCGTACAGCGTCAGTTCCGCATTGGTTATAACCGTGCAGCGCGTATTATCGAACAGATGGAAGCGCAGGGGATTGTCAGCGAACAGGGGCACAACGGTAATCGTGAAGTGCTGGCCCCACCGCCGTTTGACTAATTAATGCATCGTAGGCCGGATAAGGCGCGGTAGCGTTGCATCCGGCACTCTATCAACTGAAAATTCAGTATTTTCTTCTTTCCTCAAGCTGATTATTAGCCTGGAATAGAGAGTAGAGGGAACTCCCGATCGGGAGTGACGTAATTTGAGGAATAATGATGAAAAAAATTGCCATCACCTGTGCATTACTCTCAAGCTTAGTAGCAAGCAGCGTTTGGGCTGATGCCGCAAGCGATCTGAAAAGCCGCCTGGATAAAGTCAGCAGCTTCCACGCCAGCTTCACACAAAAAGTGACTGACGGTAGCGGCGCGGCGGTGCAGGAAGGCCAGGGCGATCTGTGGGTGAAACGTCCAAACTTATTCAACTGGCATATGACTCAACCTGATGAAAGCATTCTGGTTTCTGACGGTAAAACACTGTGGTTCTATAACCCGTTCGTTGAGCAAGCTACGGCAACCTGGCTGAAAGATGCCACCGGTAATACGCCGTTTATGCTGATTGCCCGCAACCAGTCCAGCGACTGGCAGCAGTACAATATCAAACAGAATGGCGATGACTTTGTCCTGACGCCGAAAGCCAGCAATGGCAATCTGAAGCAGTTCACCATTAACGTGGGACGTGATGGCACGATCCATCAGTTTAGCGCGGTGGAGCAGGACGATCAGCGCAGCAGTTATCAGCTGAAATCCCAGCAAAATGGGGCTGTGGATGCAGCGAAATTTACCTTCACCCCGCCGCAAGGCGTCACGGTAGATGATCAACGTAAGTAGAGGCACCTGAGTGAGCAATCTGTCGCTCGATTTTTCGGATAACACTTTTCAACCTCTGGCCGCGCGTATGCGGCCAGAAAATTTAGCACAGTATATCGGTCAGCAACATTTGCTGGCTGCGGGGAAGCCGTTGCCGCGTGCAATCGAAGCCGGGCATTTGCATTCGATGATCCTCTGGGGGCCACCGGGTACCGGCAAAACAACCCTCGCTGAAGTGATTGCCCGCTATGCGAACGCTGATGTGGAACGTATTTCTGCCGTCACCTCTGGCGTGAAAGAGATTCGCGAGGCGATCGAGCGCGCCCGGCAAAACCGCAATGCAGGTCGCCGCACCATTCTTTTTGTTGACGAAGTTCACCGTTTCAACAAAAGCCAGCAGGATGCATTTCTGCCACATATTGAAGACGGCACCATCACTTTTATTGGCGCAACCACTGAAAACCCGTCGTTTGAGCTTAATTCGGCACTGCTTTCCCGTGCCCGTGTCTATCTGTTGAAATCCCTGAGTACAGAGGATATTGAGCAAGTACTAACTCAGGCGATGGAAGACAAAACCCGTGGCTATGGTGGTCAGGATATTGTTCTGCCAGATGAAACACGACGCGCCATTGCTGAACTGGTGAATGGCGACGCGCGCCGGGCGTTAAATACGCTGGAAATGATGGCGGATATGGCCGAAGTCGATGATAGCGGTAAGCGGGTCCTGAAGCCTGAATTACTGACCGAAATCGCCGGTGAACGTAGCGCCCGCTTTGATAACAAAGGCGATCGCTTTTACGATCTGATTTCCGCACTGCATAAGTCGGTACGTGGTAGCGCACCCGATGCGGCGCTGTACTGGTATGCGCGAATTATTACCGCTGGTGGCGATCCGTTATATGTCGCGCGTCGCTGTCTGGCGATTGCGTCTGAAGACGTCGGTAATGCCGATCCACGGGCGATGCAGGTGGCAATTGCGGCCTGGGATTGCTTTACTCGCGTTGGCCCGGCGGAAGGTGAACGCGCCATTGCTCAGGCGATTGTTTACCTGGCCTGCGCGCCAAAAAGCAACGCTGTCTACACTGCGTTTAAAGCCGCGCTGGCGGATGCTCGCGAACGTCCGGATTATGACGTGCCGGTTCATTTGCGTAATGCGCCGACGAAATTAATGAAGGAAATGGGCTACGGGCAGGAATATCGTTACGCTCATGATGAAGCAAACGCTTATGCTGCCGGTGAGGTTTATTTCCCGCCGGAAATAGCACAAACACGCTATTATTTCCCGACAAACAGGGGCCTTGAAGGCAAGATTGGCGAAAAGCTCGCCTGGCTGGCTGAACAGGATCAAAATAGCCCCATAAAACGCTACCGTTAATGTTATCGTTGCGGTAATGTTGTTACTGTATCCCTGTGGTCGCAGGCTGTGGCCACATCTCCCATTTAATTCGATAAGCACAGGATAAGCATGCTCGATCCCAATCTGCTGCGTAATGAGCCAGACGCAGTCGCTGAAAAACTGGCACGCCGGGGCTTTAAGCTGGATGTAGATAAGCTGGGCGCTCTTGAAGAGCGTCGTAAAGTATTGCAGGTCAAAACGGAAAACCTGCAAGCGGAGCGTAACTCCCGATCGAAATCCATTGGCCAGGCGAAAGCGCGCGGGGAAGATATCGAGCCTTTACGTCTGGAAGTGAACAAACTGGGCGAAGAGCTGGATGCAGCAAAAGCCGAGCTGGATGCTTTACAGGCTGAAATTCGCGATATCGCGCTAACCATCCCTAACCTGCCTGCAGATGAAGTGCCAGTAGGTAAAGACGAAAATGACAACGTTGAAGTCAGCCGCTGGGGCACCCCGCGTGAGTTTGACTTTGAAGTTCGTGACCATGTGACGCTGGGTGAAATGCACTCTGGCCTCGACTTTGCAGCCGCAGTTAAGTTGACCGGTTCCCGCTTTGTGGTAATGAAAGGGCAGATTGCTCGCATGCACCGCGCACTGTCGCAGTTTATGCTGGATCTGCATACCGAACAGCATGGCTACAGTGAGAACTATGTTCCGTACCTGGTTAACCAGGACACGCTGTACGGTACGGGTCAGCTGCCGAAATTTGCTGGCGATCTGTTCCATACTCGTCCGCTGGAAGAAGAAGCAGACACCAGTAACTATGCGCTGATCCCAACGGCAGAAGTTCCGCTGACCAACCTGGTGCGCGGTGAAATCATCGATGAAGATGATCTGCCAATTAAGATGACCGCCCACACCCCATGCTTCCGTTCTGAAGCCGGTTCATATGGTCGTGACACCCGTGGTCTGATCCGTATGCACCAGTTCGACAAAGTTGAAATGGTGCAGATCGTGCGCCCGGAAGACTCAATGGCGGCGCTGGAAGAGATGACTGGTCATGCAGAAAAAGTCCTGCAGTTGCTGGGCCTGCCGTACCGTAAAATCATCCTTTGTACCGGCGACATGGGCTTTGGCGCTTGCAAAACCTATGACCTGGAAGTATGGATCCCGGCACAGAACACCTACCGTGAGATCTCTTCCTGCTCCAACGTTTGGGATTTCCAGGCACGTCGTATGCAGGCACGTTGCCGTAGCAAGTCGGACAAGAAAACCCGTCTGGTTCATACCCTGAACGGTTCTGGTCTGGCTGTTGGTCGTACGCTGGTTGCGGTTATGGAAAACTATCAGCAGGCTGATGGTCGTATTGAAGTACCAGAAGTTCTGCGTCCGTATATGAACGGACTGGAATATATTGGCTAATACCCAATTTTTCTGAATCTAAAAAGCGCCTGCGGGCGCTTTTTTTGTCTCCCTTTGATACCGAACAATAATTACTCCTCACTTACACGTAATACTACTTTCGAGTGAAAATCTACCTATCTCTTTGATTTTCAAATTATTCGATGTATACAAGCCTATATAGCGAGCTGCTATAGAAATAATTACACAATACGGTTTGTTACTGGAATCAATCGTGAGCAAGCTTGAGTGAGCCATTATGAAAACGAAAATCCCTGATGCGGTATTGGCTGCTGAGGTGAGTCGCCGTGGTTTGGTAAAAACGACAGCGATCGGCGGCCTGGCAATGGCCAGCAGCGCATTAACATTACCTTTTAGTCGGATTGCGCACGCTGTCGATAGCGCCATTCCAACAAAATCAGACGAAAAGGTTATCTGGAGCGCCTGTACAGTTAACTGTGGTAGTCGCTGCCCGCTACGTATGCACGTCGTGGACGGTGAAATCAAATATGTTGAAACGGATAATACTGGCGATGACAACTATGACGGCCTGCACCAGGTGCGCGCCTGTCTGCGTGGTCGTTCCATGCGTCGCCGTGTCTACAATCCGGACCGCCTGAAATATCCGATGAAACGAGTCGGGGCGCGCGGTGAAGGCAAATTCGAGCGCATTAGCTGGGAAGAAGCCTACGACATCATCGCGACCAATATGCAGCGCCTGATCAAAGAGTACGGCAACGAGTCTATCTATCTGAACTATGGCACCGGTACGCTGGGCGGCACCATGACCCGCTCCTGGCCGCCGGGAAATACCCTGGTCGCGCGGCTGATGAACTGCTGCGGCGGCTATCTGAACCATTACGGCGACTACTCCTCCGCGCAAATTGCGGAAGGTTTGAACTATACCTACGGCGGCTGGGCAGATGGCAACAGCCCGTCGGATATCGAAAACAGTAAGCTGGTAGTGCTGTTTGGTAATAACCCTGGCGAAACGCGAATGAGTGGCGGTGGGGTGACTTACTATCTTGAACAGGCGCGTCAGAAATCTAATGCTCGCATGATCATCATCGATCCGCGCTATACCGACACCGGAGCCGGGCGCGAAGATGAGTGGATCCCTATTCGTCCGGGAACAGATGCCGCACTGGTTAACGGTCTGGCGTATGTCATGATCACCGAAAACCTGGTGGATCAGGCATTCCTCGATAAATATTGCGTTGGCTACGACGAGAAAACACTGCCAGCCAGTGCGCCGAAAAATGGTCACTATAAAGCTTATATTCTGGGTGAAGGGCCAGATGGCGTGGCTAAAACGCCGGAATGGGCCTCGCAAATCACCGGTGTTCCGGCAGACAAAATCATCAAACTGGCTCGTGAAATCGGTAGTACCAAACCGGCGTTTATCAGCCAGGGATGGGGCCCGCAGCGTCACGCTAACGGTGAAATCGCAACCCGTGCTATCTCGATGCTGGCGATTCTGACCGGTAACGTTGGTATTAACGGGGGGAACAGCGGCGCGCGTGAAGGTTCATACAGCTTACCGTTTGTCCGTATGCCGACCCTCGAAAACCCGATCCAGACCAGCATTTCGATGTTTATGTGGACCGATGCCATTGAACGTGGCCCGGAAATGACGGCGCTGCGTGATGGTGTGCGCGGGAAAGATAAGCTGGATGTGCCGATCAAAATGATCTGGAACTATGCTGGTAACTGCCTGATTAACCAGCATTCTGAAATCAACCGTACCCATGAAATCCTTCAGGATGATAAGAAGTGCGAGCTGATTGTGGTTATCGACTGCCACATGACCTCATCGGCGAAATATGCTGACATCCTGCTGCCTGACTGCACCGCTTCCGAACAGATGGACTTTGCACTGGATGCATCCTGCGGGAATATGTCTTACGTGATTTTCAACGATCAGGTGATTAAACCGCGCTTTGAATGTAAGACCATCTATGAAATGACCAGCGAACTGGCAAAACGTCTTGGCGTTGAGCAACAGTTTACTGAAGGCCGTACCCAGGAAGAGTGGATGCAGCATCTGTATGCCCAGTCGCGGGAAGCGATTCCTGAACTGCCAACGTTTGAAGAGTTCCGCAAGCAGGGGATCTTTAAACAGCGTGACCCACAGGGGCATCACGTGGCGTACAAGGCGTTCCGTGAGGATCCTGACGCCAATCCGCTGACTACTCCGTCAGGTAAGATCGAAATTTATTCGCAGCAACTTGCCGAGATCGCGGCGACCTGGGAACTGCCGGAAGGTGATGTGATTGATCCACTGCCGATTTATACCCCAGGATTTGAAAGCCTGAACGATCCGCTGGTGGAGAAATTCCCTCTGCAACTGACCGGTTTCCATTACAAGTCTCGTGTCCACTCGACCTATGGCAACGTGGATGTTCTGAAAGCATCCTGCCGTCAGGAAATGTGGATCAACCCGCTTGATGCGCAAAAACGCGGTATCAACAACGGCGATAAAGTCAGGATCTTTAACGATCGTGGTGAGGTTCATATTGAGGCGAAAGTGACGCCACGAATGATGCCGGGTGTGGTCGCACTGGGTGAAGGTGCCTGGTATGACCCGGATGCAAAACGTGTCGATAAGGGTGGTTGTATTAACGTACTGACCACTCAACGTCCGTCTCCTGTCGCTAAGGGGAATCAGTGACATACAAACCTTGTTCAGGTTGAAAAGGTGTAAGGAGTAACCGATGACAACCCAGTATGGATTTTTTATTGATTCCAGCCGTTGCACCGGTTGCAAAACCTGCGAACTGGCCTGCAAAGACTTCAAAAATTTAACCCCGGAAGTCAGCTTCCGCCGCATTTATGAATACGCGGGCGGTGACTGGCAGGAGGATAACGGCGTCTGGCATCAGAACGTCTTTGCCTATTACCTCTCCATTGCGTGTAACCACTGCGAAGACCCAGCCTGTACCAAGGTGTGTCCGAGCGGCGCGATGCACAAACGTGAAGATGGCTTTGTCGTTGTCGATGAGGACGTGTGCATTGGCTGTCGGTATTGCCACATGGCCTGTCCTTACGGCGCGCCGCAGTACAATGCTGAAAAAGGGCATATGACTAAATGCGATGGCTGCCATGAGCGCGTCGCTGAAGGTAAAAAACCTATCTGCGTCGAATCCTGCCCACTGCGTGCGCTGGATTTTGGTCCGATTGAAGAGCTGCGCAAAAAGCATGGCACCCTGGCTGCGGTTGCGCCACTGCCGGGCGCGCACTTTACCAAACCGAGTATTGTCATCAAACCTAACGCCAATAGCCGCCCGACCGGGGATACCACAGGTTATCTGGCCAATCCGAAGGAGGTGTAAGATGGGAAGTGGATGGCATGAATGGCCGCTGATGATCTTCACGGTCTTCGGACAGTGTGTGGTTGGTGGCTTTATCGTTCTTGCGCTGGCGTTGATGAAAGGTGACTTGCGTCCAGAATCGCAGCAGCGCGTGATTGCCTGCATGTTTGGATTGTGGGTATTAATGGGCATTGGCTTCATTGCTTCTATGCTCCACCTGGGCTCGCCGATGCGCGCCTTTAACTCGCTCAATCGCGTAGGGTCTTCGGCGTTGAGTAACGAAATTGCCAGCGGTTCAATCTTCTTTGCCGTTGGTGGTATCGGCTGGCTGCTGGCCACGTTGAAAAAAATGTCGCCCGCATTACGCAATCTGTGGTTAGTTGTCACCATGGTGCTGGGTGTGGTTTTTGTCTGGATGATGGTACGCGTTTATAACACCATTGATACTGTGCCGACCTGGTACAGCGTCTGGACTCCGCTGGGCTTCTTCCTGACGATGTTTATGGGCGGTCCGCTGCTGGGGTATCTGTTACTGAGAATTGCTGGCGTGGATGGTTGGGCGATGCGCCTGCTGCCGGCAATTTCAGTGCTTGCTCTGGTCGTAAGCGCCATTATGTCTGTCATGCAGGGGGCTGAACTGGCGACGATCCACAGTTCGATTCAGCAGGCGTCTGCGCTGGTTCCGGATTACGGCTCGCTGATGGCGTGGCGGATTGTGGCGCTGGCATTAGCGTTGTGCTGCTGGATTGTACCGCAAGTGAAGGGTTACCAGCCTGCCGTTCCGCTGCTTTCCGTGGCGTTTATTTTGCTGTTAGTCGGCGAGCTGATTGGTCGTGGCGTGTTCTACGGGCTGCATATGACAGTCGGTATGGCGGTGGCGAGTTAATCCAAACTATGCCGGATGGCGGCTTGCGTCTTATCAGGCCTACAGATCCGTAGGCCTTAAAGCTGCGCGTCATCAGGCAATATGTCAGGCCAGGGCTTTCGCCCTGGTTTTACTTCTGCTTAGTTAACGTGTCTTAGCTGGGCATCAGATTGCGGTAGTCCGGAATGTGATTCGAGAACAGCGTTGCCAGACCTTCGATATCGTTGCGCCAGTCGCGGTGCAGCTCGCACGCTACTCCGAACCATGTCATCAACTGAGCGCCTGCTTGAGACATCCGATCCCAAGCTGAATGACGGGTAATTTCATTAAATGTGCCTGAAGCATCGGTTACCACAAAGACGTCAAAGCCTTCTTCAATAGCTGAGAGCGCAGGGAAGGCGACGCAAACTTCCGTCACGACACCGGCGATAATCAGCTGCTTTTTGCCGGTCGCTTTCACTGCCTTCACGAAATCTTCGTTATCCCATGCGTTAATGTTTCCTGGGCGAGCAATATAGGGCGCATCGGGAAATTGCGCTTTCAGTTCCGGTACCAGCGGCCCGTTTGGTCCTGTCTCAAAACTGGTTGTCAGAATGGTTGGGAGGTTGAAGTATTTTGCTAAGTCACCCAGGGCTAGCACGTTGTTTTTAAATTTATCGGGATCGATATCCCGAACCAGAGAGAGCAGGCCTGCCTGATGGTCGACCAGCAGTACTGCCGCATTATCTTTATCAAGTCTTACGTAAGGTTTAGTCATGATA
>ENA-UEYG01002054-UEYG01002054.1-human-gut-metagenome-genome-assembly--contig:-NODE-2054-length-13399-cov-3.198619_pt1 | contig 13399 bp, 10 predicted proteins | sample MGYA00242933_ERZ507934 | MGnify/ENA primary metagenome ERZ507934 (study PRJEB26167, sample SAMN06115527) | human gut metagenome | host: Homo sapiens | place: China:Zejiang | collected 2015-11-10... | reverse complement strand
CTGCGCTAGTCCTTTGCTTTTTCTCAGCCTCCATGCTATAATGGCCGTCGGCGGGTGTTCTGACGCCTGTTAAGGAGCGCGAGAGAAGGAGAGGACGATCCCTATGAAGCTGGAAAACGATCTGCGCAGCGACCCCATCCGGCCGCTGGTCCTGCGCATCGCCATCCCCAGTATGCTGGCCCAGTTCGTCAGCGTGCTGTACAGCGTGGTGGACCGGATGTACATTGGAAACATCGCCCAGGTGGGCAGCCTGGCTCTGGCGGGGGCCGGCGTGTGCGGACCCATCGTCACTATGCTCGGCTGGGTGGCCTTCTGGGTGGGGGTGGGCGGCTCCCCCCTCATCAGCATCCGCATGGGTGAGGGGCGGCAGGAGGAGGCCCGGCGCGTCCTGGCCAACTGCTTCCTGCTCCTCACCTGCCTGGCCCTGGCGCTGACAGGGCTGGCCTATGCCACCCGGCGCCCCGCCCTTCTGCTGTTCGGCGCCAGCCCGGAGACCCTGCCCTATGCCATGGACTACTACTCCTATTACCTCACCGGCACGGTATTTGCCCTACTGTCCACCGGGATGAACCAATTCATCATCTGCCAGGGTTTTGCCAAGAAGGGAATGCAGTCGGTGATGCTGGGGGCGGTGCTCAATATCATTCTGGACCCGGTCTTTATCTTCCTGCTGGACCTGGGCGTCAAGGGGGCGGCCATCGCCACCGTGCTCAGCCAGCTGGCAAGCTGTCTGTTTGTGCTTCGTTTTCTGTTCGGTCCGATTCCGCCGTTGCGCATCACCTTCGGCGGATACAGCCTGCGGACCATGCTGCGTATCCTGCTCACCGGCCTGACCCCCTTTGTCATCATTGCGGTGGATAATATGATGATCATCGCCCTCAACGCGGTGCTCCAGCGGTACGGCGGCCCGGAGCAAGGGGACCTGCTGGTAGCCGCGGCCACCGTCGCCCAGAGCTTCATGCTGGTGGTGACCATGCCCCTGGGAGGCATTTCCGCCGGCACAGGCACCATCCTGGCGTACAACTACGGCGCCCGGCGGCGGGACCGGATCCTGAAGGCCCAGGCATTCATCGCCGGACTGTGCGTGGCCTATGTGACGGCCCTGTTTCTGCTGGCCCGTCTGGGGGGAGCTCTCTTCGTGCGCCTCTTCACCACGGAGCCGGAGCTGGCAGCGGAGGCCCTCTCCGCCATCCACATCTGCACCCTGGCCCTGATCCCCCTGGGGCTGCAGTACGCCATTGTGGACGGATTCACCGGCATGGGAAAGGTACAGCTGGCCCTGCCCCTGTCCGCCTTCCGGAAGGCGGTGTACTTTATCGCCCTGTTTGCCCTGCCGGCGGTCTTCGGCGCTCGGGCCGCATTCTACGCGGAACCCATCTCCGACATCGCGGGGCCGGTGGTGAGCATCGCGGTTTATGCCCTGTGCATCCGGCGGATTCTGGATTTCCCCGCGGACCCGCCCGCTGCGGAGAACAAGTCCACGCTGCCATCCTGATCGACAAAGCGGCACAGCCGAAGGCTGTGCCGCTTTGTTTGTATAAGATCGTCGGTTCAGACAGAGATGGAGAATTGCTATAAGGGGACACGAAAAGAAGGGACGTCCGCTCCGTATGGAACCAACGGCCGCTCTGCAGAGCAGGGGCTGTTGCGCCGGCTTTCCTCATTCGCCGTCCTCCCCCTCCCGGCGATCCCCCAGCTTCCGCAGGGACTCCAGGGCCTCGGCAAAGGCTTTGGCGCTGGCGGAGGGGTTGCCCCGCAGGATGCGCAGGGACTGGCGATAACGCCTGGCGGTGCGGGCGCGGATGGAAGCTTCCCGGTCCCGGAGTCGGTCCAAAAGCTGCTGGACTTCCGCCCGGCGGGCCTCCAGAGACTCCTCTGTCAGGTCCCTGGCAGCTGCCAGCCGGTCCCGGTAGGCCTCCAGAGCCTCCTGGATGTTGGCAAGGGCCGTCAGCTTGGCATCGGTCCGGCGGCGCAGGGACTCCTCCAGCTGGGCCTGGCGGCGTCGGGCGCCCTTGGCATAGGCCTCCTGAATCTGGCGGCGGGTGTCCTCCCAGCGCTCCTGCCGGAGCAGCCGCTCCACCTCCGTGCGCTCCCGGAAGCGGCGCAGGTCCTCCTCCGCAAAGGCGGAGATCACCTCCACCCGCTTGGCAAGGCGGCGCAGGTCCTCGTTCTCCTCCGTGAGGCGGGTGAGGACCTCCCGCAGGTCCATGGCGGCCTGGAAGGACCGGACTGCGTCTACGGTGACGGCGATGGTCAGCAGGAACGCCAGAGGATCCACCAGGAAGGCGGGCAGCCGCAGCACCAGATCCTCCACAGGCGGGTGCAGAAACCGCACCAGCAGGATGGAGAAGGCGCCCCAGGCCAGGGAGCTGGTGAGGCAGATATAGCCGTTGAGGTTGAAGGGCTGCTTGGAGTAATCCCAGTAACGGACTTTGAAGAGGGCCTCCATGGCGGCACCGGTGACATACTCCAGCGCCGTGGCGGCCAGCATGCCCAGCAGGAAAACCAGCCACAGGCTGTCCCGCACGGGGATGGTGGCCAGCAGGATGATGACGGCGCCGGTGCCATAGATGGGCAGCATGGGGCCGTGAAGAAAGCCACGGTTCACCCACTGGCGCCGCTTGGCGGAGACGTAGCAGGATTCCCACACCCAGCCGAGAAAGCAGTAGAGAAAGAAGAACAGCAGCCACTGTCCCAGGGAATAGACGTACATAAGACCTCCGGTTTCAAATGAGGGAGCCGCCCGTCCCGCCAGAGCCCCGGCGGGACGGGCGGCGGGTTCGTCCGGTCAGTGCTGTGCCGCGCCCTCCGCGGTCTCCGGCGCCTCCGCCGCCACGGCCACCCGAACCTCCAGCACCCGGCGGTGGTCCACCATGGTCACAGTGACGTCCAGGCCCTCCGCCTGGAAGTGGTCCCCCACCAGGGGCAGGCGGCCCAGCTGGTCGATCACCCAGCCGGAGACGGTGCTGGCGTCGCAGTCCCCCTTGATGGAGAACAGATCGTACAAGTCGGAGAGGTCGGCGCCGGCGGCCACCAGGAAGCTGCCGTCGCTCTGCTTGCGGAAGGACTCCACCACTTCATCGTGCTCGTCCCAGATCTCGCCCACCAGCTCCTCCAGGATGTCCTCCATGGTCAGCAGGCCCTCGGTGCCGCCGTACTCATCCACCACGATGGCCATGTGGGTCTTTTTTTTCTGCAGCGTCCGCAGCAGCAGGCCCAGGTCCGCATTGGCGGTGGTATAGTGGACCGGCGTGATGCAGCCGGAGATGTTGCCCTGGCCCCGGTAGCGGGCGGCGTTGAAGTCCTTCTCATGGATCACGCCCACGATGTCATCCACGTCCTTGTGGTACACCGGCAGGCGGGAGTAGCCGCTCTCAGCGAACACGGCGGCGATCTCCTCCATGGAGGCAGAGTCCTCCACTGCCACGATGTCCACTCGGGGCGTCAGGATGTCCCCGGCCTCCAGGTCGCCGAACTCGATGGCGGAGCGGATCAGCTGGCTCTCGTGCTGGTCCAGACCTCCCTCGTTCTCCGCCTCGGATACCATGGTGATTAGTTCCTCTTCCGTGATGCCCTGGTCCTCAGAGGGGTGGAAGATCATGTTCAGCAGCCGCTTCCACTGGGAGAACAGGAAGTTCAGTGGCCGCAGGACCAGCAGAAACACCCGCAGGATGGGCGCGGAGAACATGGCGAAGCTCTCCGCGTGCTCCTTGGCCAGGCTCTTGGGGGAAATCTCGCCGAAGATCAGCACCACCAGCGTCAACACCACCGTAGAGACGGTGGGGCCGTAAGCCGCATACAGCTTGGTGAACAGCACTGTGCCCACAGTGGAGGCGGTGATGTTCACGATGTTGTTGCCGATGAGGATGGTGGAGATCAGCCGGTCATAGTCCTCCACCAGGTCCATGGCAAGAGCAGCCCGGTGGTCGCCGGACTCCGCCCGGCTCTTCATCCGGATCTTGTTCAGGCAGGAGAAGGCGGTCTCCGTGGCGGAGAAATAGGCCGACATCATCACCAGCAGGACGATGGCCACGGTCATTGATATAGTGGAACTGTCCATGGGAAAAATCATCACTCCTCAAAAAAATCAGCGGATCCCTGAGGCCCAAAACGCGAAAAGGGCAGTCTCACCCCTTGGGGCAGACTGTCCTTCTGAAAGACACCTCGGTATGTATGGGTGGGCAACGGAGGTTCGTCCACGCGGGTTCACAGATCCTTCCTGGCCGGCAGGCCAACTTACTTATCTGCTAATATACCATAACAACGGAAGGGATGCAACACTGATTTTTCAGGTTCTTGCACCCAGGGCGGAGATGCGGGAGATCAGCGGCAGTCTCCGGTTATAGAGGTCCACGAACCGGCCCACCGCCAGTGCGGAAAAAATAGTGCCGATCCCCAGACCCTGGAGCCGATGGAAGAAGAGCAGGGAGAGGAGCAGGGCTGTGGACACCAGCGTGGCGTCGAAAGCCGTCTTTACATTGCCGAACTGTCGGCCGGTGACGACTGCGATGGCCTGGACGATCCCCTCACCGGGGACCATCAGCACCCGGGGCGCCACCTCGACGCTGATGCCGAAGCCCAGCACGGCGCAGCCCACGGCCAGCGCCAGCAGCCGCATGGGCAGCACACCGACCTCCATCCAGGAGAGGAGTCCCATGCTCACATCAATGAACAGGCTGAACACCACATTCACAGCAACCTGTAGGAGCTGAACGGGACGGAAGTCCTTCCGCAGCAGCAGGACCTGCGCCAGAATGAACAGCATATTCATCAAAAAAGTGAACTGTCCCAGCGTGACGGGAAAGCGGAGGCTCAGCACATAGGGCAGGCTGGAGATGGGGGAGGTCCCCAGCGCGGCCTTGGTAATCAGGGCCACGCCGAAGGCGTTCAGCAGGACCCCGGCAGTGAACCAGCCATAGCGGGAGAGAGCGATTTTTATGGAGTGCATCTTGTTGGATCCGTCCTTTTTCGCAGAATACAGGGGGTACCGGTCAACGTGTCAGCCGGCGTCCAGAATGGCCTTTACAGCCTCCCGGGTGGAGCGGGCGGGAAACAGCTCATAGCCCACCAGCCCTGTGTAGCCGGCGGCCTCCAGCGCCTTGTAGACCCGGGGGAAGGCGATCTCCCCGGTACCGGGCTCACGGCGGCCGGGGGCGTCTGCCGCGTGGACATGGCCGAAGGTATCGGCGTACTGCCGGATGGTGTCGCAGAGGCGGCCCTCGTTCAGCTGCATGTGGTAGATGTCATACAGGACCTTCAGGCGGGGAGAGCCGATCAGGCGTACCAGCTCCGCCGCCGTCTGCGTGTCCCGCAGAAAATTGCCGGGGTGGTCTGTGGAGATGTTCAGCGGCTCCAGATAGAGGGTGACGCCTGCCTCCTCCGCCAGGCGGGCGCTGGCGGCAAGGCCCGCGTACAGGGAGCAGAGCTTCACCGTGTGGGAGAGGTCCTCCCGGGGCGCCAGCACCACGCCCCCCGGCCCCAGACCGTTGGAGTGGACGGTGACGCCGGAGGCGCCCAGGAACCGGGCCGCCTCCAGAGAGCGGTGCAGAAAGGCCAGATACGCCTCCCGCTGGGCAGGGTCGATCAGAGAGAGGTCCGCGTCCCCGTTGAAGCCGCAGACAGGGATCCCGGCCCGATCTGATGCCGATTTGACGGCAGAGAGGTCCCGGTCCGCCCAGCTCCAGAACTCCACGGCGTCAAAGCCGTCCTCCTTTGCCGCCTGGAACCGGTCCAGGAAGGGCAGCTCCAGGTACAGCGTGTCAATGCAGGCGGAACGTCTCAGCTTCATGGGGGGGGCCTCCTCGCAAAGAGACATCCTGTCCGCGGACAGGATGTGGAATATGATTACTTTACACCCTGGGGCAGGAGCTGTCAACAGGCACCGTTTCCATCTTCCGGCTTCACCGGACAGCCCTGGCCGCCTGAATAGAGGCCGACCGGGAAGGGCTGTGCCCGGCGGCATTTGCCTGGACGGGCCCCGGGGGAGACCCTTTCCTGAAATCACAGGGGATTGGAGTCGATAGCGCTTTGCAGCACCCGGCAGATTCCGAAAAGACGCTCTCCATAAGGAGAGGCCGGCGCGGATGCGCCGGCCTCTGAAAGGCGAAACTCACATCAGGTTGTAGAGGATCTTGGCCATCTGACCCCGGGTGATGTTGGCTCCGGGCTGGAACGTGCCGTCCGCATAGCCGCTGATGACGCCCTGGGCCGCCATGGTCTGGATGTAGTAGGTGGCGTAGGCAGGGATGGAGGCGGTGTCGGAGAAGGTCAGATCGACAATGGCGTAGCCCTTCTCCTGGGTACGGCCGATCATGGCGGCGGCCTGGGCCCGGGTCAGGGACCCGCCGGGATTGAAGTACAGCCGTCCGTCGCTGCCGGTGGAGCCGTTGATGATGCCCTCGGTGTACAGGGCCTTCACCGCCGTCAGGGCGTAATCCCCGATGGAGGCGTTGTCCGCGAAGGGCAGCGTCACGCTCTCATACTGGGTGCCGTCCAGCCCCAGGTAGCGATACAGCATCACCGCGAACTGCTGGCGGGAGATGTTGTCGTTGGGCCGGAAGGTGCCGTCGGCATAGCCGGTGGTGATATTGGCGTTGTACAGGAAGTCCACATAGGTGGCCGCCCAGTAGTCGTTGATGTCCGTGAACTTGTGGTCCACGCCGTAGGGCTCCACATCCACGGAGGCCCGGCCGATGTTGCCGGAGAGGTCCCGGGCGGTGATGGTGATCCGCATGGCCTCGTGGCTCTCCCCGGGGCCGGGCAGGGCCACGGTCACAAGACCGGTGGCGGGATCATAGCTGCCGTAGGGGGCGCCGTTGTAGGTGACGGTGACGCTGCCCGCCGGCAGGATGCCATCCACCGCGTCGGCGACCGAGGCGGTCACCTGCCAGAGGGAATTGTCGAGGGAGGCAGAGACCACAGGCGCCGCGTTGTCCGGCGTGCCGGAGGCGGTGGCGGTGATGTGGTCGATATAGATGGTGCCGGAGAGCTTGTCGCCGACAGAAACCGTACCGTCTGCGGCGGTGGTGGCGCTGACCTGCAGACCCTGAATCTCGAAGTGTGCGCCGGGGAGGGTGACGGTGACCTGTTTCCAGCCGGTGAAGTCCAGCGGGGTCACCTGGAGGGACTGATAGCCTGCGGCGCCATCGTTGTACAGCAGGGACAGGATGTTGCCGGAGCCGTCGCCGTAGACCCACAGGTGCAGGGCAGTATAGGTGCTGCAGTCGATGCCCGTGGACTTGGAGGCCCGCCACTCGGCGGTGTAGGCGCCTTGGGATGCGCCGGTTTCGGTAAGAGTGTAATCCACCTTGGCGGAGCCGCTGCCCATCCGCACGGTGTCGGCGCTGTGGTTCAGACTGAAGTCCATGTTGCTGCCGCTGCCCCGGAAGATGGTGGTGCTGCCCTCAAAGGACTCCACCTCCATGACGCCGCCGGCGGAGACCGTGCCGGAGCTGGAGACGGTGACGGGGATGGAGACTCTGGCCCGGCCGGCGGAGACCGTGATGGTGCCGGTGCCGGGCGCGGCGGCAGTAAAGAGGCCGTGCTCATCCACCGTGCCGATGTCGCCGGTGACCTCCCAGGTGAAGGCTTCTGGATCCGCCTTCAGGGAGATGTGGTTGTAGGCGGCGGTGGCGGCCAGCTGGGTGGTGGTGCCGGTGGCGGCATTCAGCGTGGTGAGCGCGGTGCCGCTGCTGTCCCGGATCACCACGTCCGTGGGATCCTCGATGGCGTAGACGGTGGTAGAGCCTTCTCTGCGGCCGCTGGAGGCGGTGACGGTGATCTCACCGCCCCGTTTCGGGGTGGTGAGGATATTGCCGTCCAGCTCCCCGTCGGAGGCCTCCAGGTCGTAGTCATAGTCCTCGTCCATGGGGATGTAGTTGGTGTCTACGGCGGCGGCGGAGATCTCCACCTTGCTGCCCGCCAGAACGTAGGCGTTGTCCGCCTGGACGTAGAAGTGGCCCAGTTCGCCGGTGGGCTCATTGGTGGCCACCAGGAACAGGTGGTTGGCCACCGCCCGCTCACTGCCGTCGGAGGGGCGGTTGATGGTAGCGGCGGTGGTGTCGTCGGGCTGCGTCACGGTGATGGTGGTGGAGCCGCCGCCGTCCAGGCCGATGGCGGCCACGCAGCCCAGCTCGATCATCCGCTGGGCCACCTGGCTCAGGCTGGCGCCGATGGAGTGGCCGGACCGGCGGCCGTCGATGGTATAGAACACCACGGTGCCGTCAGATGTCACACCCACCGCCGTGCGGGGGTTCACCCCGGAGGGCAGACCGGAGACCACGGCGCCGTCCTGCACCAGGGAGTATAAGGCACCCACGGCGTACTGCACATCGTTCCACGCCTCATTGGCGGCGGAGACGGTGACGGTCACCGTGGCGCCCACAGGGATGTTCCGCAGGGCGTCGGTGTAGTAGGTGTTGGAGAGGGCGTTGGCGGAGAGGACAATCTGGTCCGGCCCGATGGCCGTTGCGGAGGTGGCCTCGATCACCTGGTCCACCACCAGCGTCATGGTGCCGCCGATGGAGAGGGAGCCGTCCACGATGGTGCACAGCACGTCCACGCCGGCCTCGGTATTGCCGGTGGTGTGCCGGTTGTTGAAGTCGTATGTATAGAGGTAGATGCCGCCGGTGGAGACCCGGGCCTTGTTGATGCCGGCCACCGTGCGGATGATGTCCGTGAAGTACCCGCTGCTGTCCGAACCCTGATAGCCCAGGTTGGCGGAGATGGAGAGTCCGGGCTTGCCGATGACAGCAGAGCCATCCTCCCGGAAACCCATGGCGTAGTAGCCGCCGTCGCTGCTGAGGACCTCTCCCTCCGACACCAGGATGCCGATGGGCAGGCCGTTGGAGGTGTTGAAGAAGTCGCCGTTGATGCCCGCCACCACCCGGTAGCCCTGGCTCTCCAGTGCCCGGGCCGCAGAGGTGACCGTGGTGCGGGTGGTCAGGGAGTCCCCGAAGGTGACGATGGGCGTCACATCTGCATTGGGCTCGTATGTGACGACGTTCTCCGTCCGCAGGTCGGAGTACGCAGTACTCCAAAACACATTGGTGGAGAGCTGGGTCTTCTGGTTCAAAAGAGTGCCCTTGGAGGTCAGGTCCTCGCCCATGGCCTCGGACGCGGCGGCGGTGAGGCCCAGGGAGCAAAGAAGCGTGAACGCCAAAAACAGGGACAGGGTTTTGCGCAGGGTGTTTTTCATGTCATACCTCCATAAGCTGCAGCTGAGATGGTCTACATAATCCTCTTCAGAATAGCATAAACAGGCGGAAAAGTAAATGGGAATGGGGCAACAAAATCCACCAGATTGCACAGAGTCTCCCAAATACAAGACGGCGTCTGCGGGAAAAAAGTTCCGCCCGCCGCAGAAAAGACTTGGAGAAACCGGCGCGGTGTATTACAATAAAAGGGAACAGCGGGCGCAGCCCGCGGAAAAGGAGGAAGCGCATGACAGTCAATGTGGACGCCTCCCGGTGTATCGGCTGCGGGATGTGCGCGGCGGCGGTGCCGGCCGTGTTTCAGATCCAGGGGCGGGTGTCCGTGGTGCAGGCCCAGCCCCGGACCCCGGCGGAGGAGGCGGGGGCCTTCGACGCGGCCAACGGCTGCCCGGTCAATGCCATCCGGGCCCGGAAGGCATGAGAAAGAACCGCCCGCCGGAGCATTCCAGCGGGCGGCTTTTTTCATTCAATCCAGGTTCACCCGGAAATCTCCCCGGGCGGCGGCATCGGCCCGCCGCTGTTTGTCCGCGGCCAGGGCATCCAGCATCCCACCGATGATCTGGTTGGACACCAGAAAGCCCCGGGGCGTCAGGTGCCAGCGGCCGTCCTCCTCCACCGCATAGCCGGCCCTGGCGCACTGGTCCAGGAAGGGCAGAAAGCAGGTGAACCGGCGGCGGAAGCGGCGCTCAAATGCCTTGGGGTCCAAACCCGCCGTGGTCCGCAGGCCCAGCATTACCCATTCGGTGTCCCGGTCCAGGGGTGGGATGCGGTCGCTCTCCGACAGCATGGGGGCGTGGTCCCGCACGCCCCGGATATAGCCCTCCAGATCCTTTGTGTAGGCGTACCGCACGCCGCCGAAGTCCGAGTGGGCGCCGGGGCCGAAGCCGGCGTACTCCCCCAGGGTCCAGTATTTCAGATTGTGCCGGGAGGCGCAGCCCGGCTTTGCGAAGTTGGAGATCTCATACTGCTCATACCCCTGGGCCTTCAGGAACTCCACCGTGTAGAGATACATGTCCGCCTGGGCGTCGTCCCCCGGCAGACCCGCGGTCCCCCGCCGGGCAAAAAGGGGCGTACCCTCCTCTACCTTCAACCCATAGCAGGAGAGATGCTCCGGCGTCAGGTCCAAGGCAGCGGAAAGGTTTTTCTGCCACCCCTCCAGCGTCTGATGGGGCAGGCCGTAAATCAAATCCAGGGAGAGATTCTGGAACTTGGCCTTCCGGGCGGCCTCCACGGCGGCTTCCGTCTGAGCCATGGTGTGCACCCGGCCGATCTCCGAGAGCTCTTCGTCATCGGCGGACTGCATTCCCAGGGAGAGGCGGTTGAACCCGCACCGGCGCAGGGTGCGCAGCTCTTTCCAGTCCCCGGCGGAGTCGGGATTGGCCTCCAGGGTGATCTCCGCCTGCTTGTCCACCTTGTATTTTTTCAGAATGGTCTTCAGGATCTTCACCAGCCGCTTGGTCCCCAGATAGCTGGGGGTGCCGCCGCCGAAGTACACGGTGTCGACCAGATGGCCCGCCGCGAAGGGGGCGGTCTCCGCCAGATGGGCGCACAGGGCATCCGTGTAGTCGTCCATCCGGCTCTCGGACCGGGGCAGGGAGTAGAAGTCGCAGTAGACGCACTTGCTCTTGCAGAAGGGAATGTGGATATACAGGCCCAGCGGGGCGGGCATGGGTCTCATGGGGATTCCTCCAAACACACAAATCTTCGGGCAACAGTGTACTCCCTTCCGCGCAGGTTTGCAAGTGCGTATAGTTTCCGAACAAGCAGGAGACCCTATGGGAAAATGGCCTGGAGGGGATTTTCAATGAATATGACGCCGCAGGAATACCAGCAGTATGTGAAGCAGAAGGCCCCCAAGTCGCCGCTGCTGAAGGATACGGTCCTGGCCTTTGTAGTGGGCGGGGCCATCTGCGTGGTGGGCCAGCTCCTTGAACGGCTGGACTGCCGCCGGCCTGGAGGAAAAGACGGCGGGCACCGCCACCTCCTGCACGCTGGTGTTTCTCTCCGCCCTGCTGACGGGGCTGAACCTGTACAACAAGCTGGCCCGCTTTGGCGGCGCCGGGACGCTGGTGCCCATCACCGGCTTTGCCAACGCGGTGGTCTCACCGGCCATCGACTTCCGCAGCGAGGGATTCGTCACCGGCATGGCGGCCAAGATGTTCCTGATCGCCGGGCCGGTGATCGTGTTCGGCACCCTGGCCTCGGTGATTTACGGCGTGGTCCTGGTGCTGCTCGGCTGAAGCGGGAATGCCATGCCGTCCCGCTTTGGGGATGCTGCACCCACAGAGGCTTCCTATATCCTAAATATATCCGATCTCAAAAGTCAGAAGACCCCCCCGCCGCTGCACAGCGCCGGGGCGGTCTGGTGTCTCGCAGCTTACAGGTCCTTCTTCCAAAGACCGTGGAGGTTGCAGTAGGCATAAACGGCCTTGGCAGTCTGGCCCTCCGCCAGGGTGAACACGGCCTCCGGCGCCTCCTCCGGGTGGAACCAGTGGATCAGGGCGTCGCGCTCAGTCTCCACCACCACCCACTGGATAAAGTGCTCGGCGGTCATGGGATGGGTGACAGAGCCCACGTCCACCTTCACCAGACTGCCCTCCACCGTGACGGCAGGCACGTGCTTCTCCTGGGCGGCGTCGGTGACACCGGCCTCCAGCACATGCATCTCCTCGCCGCAGCACTTCACGGGCACCTGGGCGGAGGTGAGCTTGGTGATGACATTGCCGCAATGTTTGCAGATATAGAACTTCATATAGAATTCTCCTTTTTCCGTTTTTTGAAATACTTTCAAGGGGAGAGGGATTTCTTCTGGCAATATATTAGCATATCCAAATGTGCGCATATATTGCATTTGCAACTACAAAAAAATTCCGGGTATCCGGCTGGCTGAAAAGGCGCTCTGTAAAAGCATCTGATCCGAAAAACGGAGCGTCCGGCCGGGGTGTGCGCGGCGCGGTATTTTTTTCATATTTCAAAAGTTGACATAACGGTGTGGAAAACTCTGTGGAGAATGTGCAAAACCCCGATGAAAAGGGCATTGAGCTGGGTGAAGGCCAGGGTATGAGAAATTTTACGCAATAACATTTTTGTAAAATTTGTGTGAAGAGTCGGGAAGCGGGCGGGATCACGGCGTCTTTTGGGGGAGCACTTGAAGGACAGCGCCGGGTGTGCTACAATAAATTTATGAATTTTACGGCAGACACTGCCTTTGGAGGAACTTAATGGCAACCAAGAAGCAGGACTATGGCAACGACAGCATTTCGGCATTAAAGGGCGCAGACCGGGTCCGGAAGCGGCCCGGCGTCATTTTCGGCTCTGACGGACTGGAGGGCTGCGAGCACGCGGTGTTCGAGATTCTCTCCAACTCCATCGATGAGGCCCGGGAGGGCCACGGCCGGACCATCACTGTCACCCGGTTTGCAGACCGGTCCATCCAGGTGGAGGACGCGGGCCGGGGCTGCCCGGTGGACTGGAATGAGAAGGAGCAGCGGTACAACTGGGAGCTGGTGTACTGCGAGCTGTACGCCGGCGGCAAGTACGACAACGTCTCCGGCGACAACTACGAATATTCCTTAGGGCTCAACGGATTGGGTGCCTGCGCCACCCAGTACGCCTCCCGGTACATGGACGTCACCGTCTGGCGGGACGGCTTTGAATACACCCTGCACTTTCAGCGGGGCGAGATCGTGGGGGAACTGGGGAAGACGCCCCTGCCCAAGAGCCAGGCCAGAAAAACCGGCACCCGCACCCGCTGGCTTCCCGACTTGGACGTGTTCACGGACATCGCCATCCCGGCGGAGTACTTCACCGACGTGATGAAGCGCCAGGCGGTGGTGAACGCCGGGGTCACCTTCCGGTTCCGGAACGAGACAGAGCCGGGTCGGTTCGAAGAGGCGGAGTTCCTCTACGAAAACGGCATCATGGACTATGTGACGGAGCTTGCGGGAGAGGGGAGCCTGACGGCGCCGGTGTTCTGGCAGACGGAGAAGAAGGGCCGGGACCGGGCGGACAAGCCGGAATACAAGGTGAAGCTCAGTGTGGCCTGCTGCTTCTCCAACAAGGTGAACGTCATCGAGCACTACCACAACTCCTCCTGGCTGGAGCACGGCGGCTCCCCGGAGAAGGCGGCCAAGTCCGCCTTTGTCTCCGCCATCGACAAGTACCTGCGGGACCAGGGGAAGTACCAG
>ENA-UEYG01002043-UEYG01002043.1-human-gut-metagenome-genome-assembly--contig:-NODE-2043-length-13474-cov-8.467941_pt1 | contig 13474 bp, 8 predicted proteins | sample MGYA00242933_ERZ507934 | MGnify/ENA primary metagenome ERZ507934 (study PRJEB26167, sample SAMN06115527) | human gut metagenome | host: Homo sapiens | place: China:Zejiang | collected 2015-11-10... | reverse complement strand
AGACTTTGGCAAATGCACTTCAGTACGATTGTCTTTTCCAGCCCCCTCATAGTTCACAATGATATAAGGATTCAATATTGAGTTTCCAACTTTTAAGGCATCCTTCTTCATGGCGCCAGCAGCAAATGTACGGGTAATCACGAACTTCTGATTTCTCACATCCATAGCATTGGGGAAGAGAATAATAGAATTAGTTTGCGTTTCATCCACAGCACCGGATGGCAGAACCATTTCGCCGCGTTGATCTGTGGCATACTGTACGGCAAACGCATTCCTGTTCGTGGCAGCACCCACCTTTTGTACCGGTTCGTAGGTTTCTTTCACCTCACTCACGTAATTATCTTTATTGAAGATAATGGAACGATGGTATTCTATGATAACATCATTCAGGTCATAGTCACCTCCCGAAGGCCAGATATCCTCATAGGCAAAAGACATATAATTGTTCTCTGTTTCAGAAACTTCCGGTTCATCTGGATCTATGACAGGACGGTCAGGGTCTTGGATGGCTTCATTAGGATTCGCATCAATACAGAAGAGGAGATCTTCGTAACTGCTGTCTCCACCATCTTCTACGCCATAGACCACAGTACCCCCTTCGGCTGAAAGAGAGATAAAGCGGGCTTTCTGACCTTGATAGTTCTTATTCCATTCTTCATTAGAGTAGATGAAACTCTTATTTGTATCTATGGAACCTTTCTGATTTTTACTACCACATTTAAAACCGTCAGCAATAATAAAGTAGCCGATGGTATACCCTGCCGGAAATTTGGTGGAAAGATTACCCTGATCGTCCTGAAAGAGAAGTTGCACCTTCCGGTTCGTTTCCAAAGGAGCATTTCTACTACCATAATTAGTAGCTCCTCCCGGCACTTTATCGTACCAATTCAAATAAGGTACATTACCTTTAATTGAAGCATTCGGGAAGATAACGATTTTCTTCACTTGATCAGGAGCCGCAGGACATTCACCGGTCTTATAATAATAATACCCCACTACATTCTGATACCAACAGGATTCTGTTAAAAAAGTAAAGAACAATTCAGCATCTGCCACTGTTACGATTTGACCTTGTTCATTTTGATAGGCCTTTGCAATAGTAGTATTAACGTGCTCAGTATCTCTCACATAATTTGAATTATTCAATTTATCTGGTTTACTGCTTTTACCTTTCCACAAGGCCTTTTGTACGTTATTGATAAACTTACTACTAATAACCTTATTATACTCAATCAGACCATTGATATCCCCAGGTTTTCCGTAACTATCACTAATCTCCACCAAGGAATACACTTTCTGTGCATTATTGACTGTAACTAACTTCAAATTTGACTTCGCCCGTGTAGCAGCTACCGCCCGCGAAGCAGCGTCCGTCTCGTTCACCGTCACCTTTCCATTCTCCACACTAGCTTCCACACACATGGGAACACCCCAGGTAGGTGAGAAAACATACACCACTTTAGCAGCCGTAGGCAATTCCACATCGCCAACGAAACGTCCTTTTGTATCCGCAAATATCTTATAAACTGGTTCACCCTGGATGACGAACGAGCCTGTTTCATTATAAGAGATTGGATATTCTGTAAAGATTTCTATTAAAGCATTACTCCCAATCTCTCCATAGTTGACCTCGAACGCCACATTAGTAGTTGTGGTAAAATCAAAGTATTCACTTTCCGGCTTTAATACGGTCGGATCCTTACCAGGATCATAAACATCTTTATCCATGCACCCTGTCAGTGCGAGCATAGCGAAACACGCACCCATTCCAAGTAATTGATTAACTCTCATCATTTGGTTTATGTTTGTAAAAAAATAGCAGGTTCTCGTTTTGTCTTACAAAGATACAAAATACAATAAATGTATCCAAATAATCAAGGATAAAGTTGCATTTGTTATGCAAGATATTTATTTTTAGGAAAAGAGATAGTGGAAAGAAGTCAATTTCGAGAATTATTTTCTTTCTATAGATTTAAGTTAAGTGGAAGTATAATATCAGACAAAAAAGAAAGAATCTCAGTAGAAAACGCTACATTTGTCGCATTAAAAATAGAAACGCTATGAAGAACTTATCTCTCTTTCTGCTACTTTGTCTGCTGTTTGCTGCATGTGCCAAAGATGAAAACAAAGAACCGATCCTGGTAACCGATATCGTAATGCCCACACAGACCAGCTTCAACCCCGGTGACAAGGTCACGATTAAAGCACAAGGTTTTCAAACCGATGACGACATAATGTTCGAAATCTATTGGCCGCTTCCCGACCAACCCGCAATGAACTATCAGGGATATGCCCTCGGAGTATCACCCGTCATGGTAGAGCAGACTTCCACAAGCATCACTTTCCTGGCACCCGGACACTACCCTGCCTCAACCACCAAGGTACGCCTGCGCCGTTCCGGCGATATCATGACGCTTGGTGAGATTGCTGTTACCAACGGTGAAGCACCCAAAGAGTTCCAGCTCTATGGCATTGTCAATTCCCATTCCAGCACGGGTTATAATAATTGCATCGAGCACGTAAACCTCACAAATGGCACTCCCACAAACATCGTGGGACTGACAGAAGACCAGAAAGATTTCTCCTGCGTAGCAAATGTTCCTGAAACTCAGAACCTCTGCGGAATACAGACGAAAGATGGAGTGCGTAGTGTATTCAGCTACGACCTATCCATGCGTTTCTGGCAAGATATGGGACTCAAAAATATATTGACTCTCTGCAACGGCCAAAGCTCCATAATAGCCGTAAAGCAAATATCTGACAATGAAATGATGCTAGCATCCATCGGATCATGGCCCTATACCCGTGACATTGACCAAACTCTGAATTACCGCTACGAACTTCCCGCCGACATAAAGCCTGAAGCTCTGACACGCTATCCCGGTGTACAGGGTGACAGTTATCTGCTACTCTCGGCTGATAATGGAAACAACAGTTTCACACCCGTCGCACTGAGCTTGGACCCAAGTAGCAGGAAGGTATATACCGGCGAATCGATACAGGCCACCGCACTCATTCCCTTCTGGACAATAATCTCAGGAAAAGACACCGGAACTACCAAATACGTACGCACCGGCGGATATGCCGTAGTAAGAGCCGATGATGGCCGGACAGATCTGTGTCTTTGGAATCAAGCTACGATGAGTTTGGAGGAACCTTTCGCCACATTCCCCAATTCGGCACGTTCAGTAACCATGCTCGCTAAAGATACGGAGACACTGAAACTTTACGTTCTATTCGATACAAATCGGAGAGGAAGGCTGATCTATGCTTACGATTTGGTGAGCAAAAGTTGGCAAGCCGTTCCCGGCATCGGCTATCCTTATTCGGAAATTGTGATGGCACGGTAAAAGCCATGTTACCCCAAATGGTAACTTTGTTACCCCCGCACTGTAACTCCATTTACACGCCGAGGTAAAGGTCGTTACATGCCGAGGTAAAGAGCGTTACAATAGGCGGTAAAGGCCGTTACATACTGAAGTAAATGCTTTTACATCGCGAGGGAAATAACTTGTAAATGCCATCATTTCTTTCCCCGGAGGTCATCCTTAGGTATAGTTGTCTCATTACCATCTCGCGTAGCAATATAGTGGGGCGACATTATTTCTATGCCTTCTTCATTAAACCGATCCTGAATATTCTGGTGCAAATCAGAATAAACCTGTGCCAACTGATTGGCATCTTTAATATATGCATTCACCTGATAGACGGGATAATAATCCTGAAGAGATGTTTCCAGTACAAACGGACGCGGGTCATCCACTACTCCGGGAGTATTCAGCGCCGCTTCAATCAGAAGCTGATGGGTCTTTCGCCATGGAATATCGTATCCGATGCTCACTTCCGAATGAATTATCAGCCCGTAGTCGCGTGCCGACTGGCTGAAATTCACCGTATGCGAAGACATAATAAAAGAGTTAGGAATCGTAACTACCTCATTTTTCGGCGTACGGATACGCGTTACCAACGGTGTCTTCTCAATCACATTTCCCGTTGTATCATTCAACTTAATACGGTCACCCAACTTAAACGGACGCATATACGTGATAACCAGTCCTGCAATGATATTCCCGATCACCGTACTCGATCCCAGCGAAACAATCAATCCGACAAAGACTGATATTCCCTGAAAGACCCCCGATTTGGAGCCAGGCAGGTAGGGATAAATCATAGCAATCATAAATGCATAAAGCAAGAAGCGCACAATGTGGAACGTCGGCATAGCCCAGTCGGCATAAAAGCCGCCTATCTTCAGCCGTTCCGACTGTATTTCACTGGCAAGATAACGAACCAGTCGCACCAGATACTTCACGGCAAGCCATATCACAAAGATGGTAAACAAGTTGGGAATATACTCCACTATACCCAGGAAAATGCTCTTTATCGGCTCCCAGATATACGAGAACAACTTATAAGCAAGATCTTTGGTTTGAGGGAATATAGCAAAGAGTAATGGCACCGTCAAAATCAACTGAAGCAGCATGACGGCATAGCGCAGCAGACTTGCCAGGAAAACAAGCAGGTTTACCTGCTTCTGTGTGTCCAGTAACTCGTAATCCTGAATAGAAATAGGCTTTAGTTTAGTATCTTTCAGACGTTGAATACGGGCTTTTAGCTTATTGAACAGCCAGATAGTGAGTTTAAACAACAGGAACTGGCCTACAATTACAAGAATAAAATAAAGAATACGCTTACCAAGCTGCCACAGACTATGCTCATCCTTCATCACTTTCAGCTTGTCCACTATCACTTTTCGCTTGGCAGCCGCCAACTGGTCGCGTGAACAGCCTTCCCAAAGGCCATCTTGATCCGTGAAAGAAGAAAGAACTTTATTGCCATACATCAGATCGGTAACAATATCACTGCTGTCTATATAAACCGAATCCGGCTGAAGATTGAATCGTTTGCCCAGTTCCGTAATTGCCGCCGCATTCATTTCGGCGCGCTGTTGGGGAGTGTGACCGCCACGTTTGGCAAACAGATAATATAATGTATCGCCTTCCACAATTACAGGAATACCCGGAGTCATTCTTCTGAGCGAATCAATACGTAACCGCTGTTTGGCCAGCTTCAGAGAGTCCGCTGCATCATACTTCAACTTCATCTGCTCTATCTCCATCCGGAGATTAGCCTCATTCAATCTTGATGTCTCCAGATCCTCTTTTATCTTCAACAGATGCAGTGAATCAGTATCCGGCTTTTGAGCAACCACTGTTCCCAATGTATCTTCATTCAAGATGTCTAAAACCTTTTCTACCAACTGGGCGGATGCACCACTCGCAAACAGCAGTAACAGCCCAAAACACAACGCCCGAATTCCCTTCATATTAAAAGTCCTTAATCAGGTTACTTAAAATTATAAATTGTTTAACGCACCAAACATACGGAATGTTTTTCACTTATCATAAAAGGAATTAATTATATTTGCACAAAAATCAGTATTTATATGGATATTCTTTTCCTGATTGGGGGACTTCTCCTCATACTCTTAGGCGCTAATGGACTGACGGACGGGGCTGCATCCATAGCCAAACGTTTCCATATACCGTCCATCGTTATCGGACTTACCATCGTAGCTTTCGGAACATCCGCTCCGGAACTGACGGTTAGCATATCTTCCGCCCTGAAAGGCAGCACGGACATTGCCATCGGAAATGTGGTAGGTAGCAACATCTTCAATACCTTGATGATTGTGGGTTGTACAGCACTCTTTGCCCCTATCGTCATCTCTCAAAATACGTTACGTAAGGAAATACCTCTCTGCATCCTTTCTTCCATCGTACTGCTGATTTGTGCCAACGATGTATTATTGGATCATAGTGCAGAAAATATTCTCAGCACTACGGATGGCTTGCTATTGCTCTGCTTCTTTATCATCTTTTTGGGATATACCTTTGCAATCGCCTTTCAGGGAAAGAAAGAAGGAGAAGCACCCGAAGAAGAAATCAAGCAACTTCCCATGTGGCGGTCTACCCTATATATGATAGGTGGACTGGCAGGGCTTATCATCGGCGGTAACTTCTTTGTAGACGGTGCCACAGGCATTGCCCGCAGTCTGGGAGTCAGCGAGTCCGTCATCGGGCTAACGCTTGTGGCAGGCGGTACATCCCTGCCCGAACTGGCTACTTCCATCGTGGCCGCTCTGAAGAAGAACCCGGAGATTGCTATCGGTAATGTAATCGGAAGCAATCTTTTCAACATTTTCTTTGTACTGGGATGTAGTGCTTCTATCACACCCCTACATCTGGCAGGCATCACTAATCTGGACCTGCTGGTACTGGTAGGTTCAAGTATTCTGCTTTGGTTCTTCGGGCTTTTCTTTGCCAAACGGACCATTACCCGCATTGAGGGCAGCATACTGATACTTTGTTATATAGCTTATACTGTTGTACTTATTTATAACGTTTAAAGTGGTATTTTAAAGATTATCATGTATCTTTGCCCCCTCATTAGACATAAAATTATGGCAATAACAATCAAAAAAGCTTCCACAATGAAAGAATTGAAACGGTTCATCCGCTTCAATTACCGGCTATACAAAGGCAATCCTTACTCCGTCCCTGATCTTTACGACGACATGCTCAACACCTTCAACAAAAAGAAGAATGCGGCGTTTGAATTCTGCGAAGCAGAGTATTTTTTAGCTTACAAAGACAATCAGATAGTAGGACGTGTAGCTGCCATTATCAATCATAAAGCCAACCAGACCTGGGATAAAAAGAACGTCCGCTTCGGCTGGATCGATTTCATCGATGACCCCGAAGTTTCCGACGCATTGATCCGCACGGTCGAAGAATGGGGTAAAGAGCGAGGAATGACTCATATACAAGGCCCCTTGGGTTTCACAGACTTCGATGCGGAAGGCATGCTTGTCGAAGGTTTCGATCAACTCAGCACAATGGCCACCATCTATAACTACCCTTACTACCCGCAACACATGGAACGCATGGGCTTTGAAAAAGATGCCGACTGGGTAGAATTTAAAATTTATATTCCGGATGCCATACCGGAAAAACACAAACGTATCTCCGACCTCATTCAACGTAAGTATAATCTCAAAATCAAAAAATATACATCTGCGAAAAAGATTGCCCAAGATTACGGTCAGGCCATCTTTGAACTGATGAACGAAGCTTATAAACCCCTGTTCGGATATTCCGCCTTGTCACAACGACAGATCGACCAATACGTGAAGATGTACCTTCCTATTGTAGACCTGCGTATGGTGACACTTATCACGGATGCCGACGACCAACTGATTTGCGTAGGTATTTCCATGCCATCCTTGTCCGAAGCTTTGCAAAAAGCACACGGACGGTTATTGCCCTTCGGATGGTATTATCTGCTGAAGGCTCTCTTCATGAAACGCCGTGCCAAAATGTTGGATTTATTGCTCGTTGCAGTGAAGCCGGAGTACCAGAACAAGGGTGTTAACGCATTGTTATTTTCCGATTTAATTCCGGTTTATCAAAAATTAGGTTTTATATTTGCAGAGAGCAACCCTGAGCTGGAGATGAACGGCAAGGTACAAGCCCAATGGGAGTACTTTAAAACAGAGCAGCATAAACGGCGCAGGGCGTTCGTGAAAGAGATTAAATAAAAGGGAACAAGAGACAAATTGACAAGGAAACAAAGGGTTGCACTGTATTTGCGCCATTACAAAGACAGACCATTTCCCTCGTCAACTCGTCAACTGAAAACCTTGTCAACTAAATAAGAATTTATGGAAGAAATCAACGGACTGATGCCCGAAGGCAATGTAGAATATACGGAAGACAACATTCGTCATCTTGACGATATGGAGCACATCCGTGTCCGTTCGGGTATGTATATCGGTCGTTTGGGCGACGGTACGCAAAACGACGACGGTATTTATGTATTGCTAAAAGAGGTAATGGACAACAGCATCGATGAATTCAAAATGGGTGCGGGTAAACGGATCGAGATAAGCATTGAGGAGAATCTCCGTGTCAGCGTACGCGACTACGGTCGGGGTATTCCGCAAGGAAAGCTGATCGAGGCAGTAAGCAAACTCAACACCGGTGGTAAGTACGACAGCAAGGCTTTTAAAAAGAGCGTCGGACTGAACGGTGTAGGCATCAAGGCCGTAAATGCACTTAGCAACCGTTTTGAGGTACGCAGTTATCGTGAAGGCAAAGTCCGTATCGCCATTTTCGAAAAAGGTATTCTTCAGAGCGATGTCACGGAAAACAGCGATGAAGAGAGCGGAACTTACATTTTCTTCGAACCGGATAGTACATTATTCCTGAACTATTCCTTCCAGGCTAATTTTGTGGAAATGCTATTGCGTAATTATACGTATCTGAATACAGGACTTTCAATTATTTACAATGGCCAGCGCATCATTTCACGCCACGGTCTGGAAGATTTGCTGAACGACAACATGACCGCACAGGGGTTATACAACATCATCCACCTGAAAGGGGAAGACATTGAAATAGCCTTCACACATACCAACCAATACGGAGAAGAATATTACTCCTTCGTCAACGGACAGCATACGACGCAAGGCGGTACACACCAAAGTGCACTCAAAGAACATATTGCCCGCACCATCAAGGAATTTTATAACAAAAACCAGGAGTACGCCGATATCCGTAACGGTATCGTTGCCGCCATTGCCATTAACGTGGAAGAACCTCAATTCGAGGGACAGACAAAAACCAAACTCGGTTCGCCTTCCATGTCTCCGGGTGGTGTAAGCGTAAATAAATATGTAGGAGACTTTATCAAGACGGAAGTGGATAATTACCTCCACAAAAACCCATTGGTTGCAGAAGTCATGTTGCAAAAGATACAGGACTCTGAAAAGGAACGCAAAGCGATTGCCGGTGTTACCAAGCTGGCTCGTGAACGTGCCAAGAAGGCCAACCTGCACAACCGTAAGTTGCGCGACTGCCGCTATCACCTCAACGACGGCAAGGGAAAAGACCAGGAGACCGAATCATGCATTTTCATTACCGAGGGTGACTCAGCAAGTGGTTCTATCACGAAAAGCCGTGACGTAAACACACAAGCAGTATTTAGCTTGCGTGGTAAGCCGTTGAACTCTTACGGGTTGACTAAAAAGGTGGTATATGAAAACGAAGAGTTCAACCTGCTACAGGCTGCCTTGAATATAGAAGATGGCATCGAGGGATTACGCTACAACAAGGTGATTGCTGCTACCGATGCCGATGTGGATGGCATGCACATCCGTCTGCTACTTATAACCTTCTTCCTGCAATTCTTCCCTGATCTGATAAAGAAGGGCCATGTATATATCTTGCAGACTCCGCTGTTCCGTGTACGTAATAAGAAGAAAACCCTTTACTGTTATACGGAAGAAGAACGTCAGAAAGCAATTGCAGAACTGGGACCGAATCCTGAAATCACCCGATTTAAAGGTTTGGGAGAAATCTCACCCGATGAATTCAGGCATTTTATCGGTAAGGATATGCGTCTGGAGCAGGTAAGCCTGCGCAAGACGGACCTGGTAAAGGAATTATTAGAGTTCTATATGGGTAAAAATACTATGGAACGACAAAACTTTATTATTAATAATCTGGTTATAGAAGAAGATTTGGCATCATGAGAAGAGCAATCTTTCCGGGAACATTCGACCCTTTCACTATCGGACATTTCTCGATAGTGACCCGCGCACTGACTTTTATGGATGAAGTCATCATTGGGATCGGTATTAATGAAAATAAGAATACCTATTTCCCTATCGAGAAACGCGTGGCAATGATACAGAACTTCTACCGGAACGCCCCCCGCATCAAAGTATACTCTTATGATTGCCTGACGATTGATTTTGCACAACAGGTAGATGCACAGTTCATCATCCGCGGCATCCGCACCGTGAAAGACTTTGAATACGAAGAAACCATTGCAGATATCAACCGCAAACTGGCAGGTATTGAAACAATCCTGCTCTTTACCGAACCCGAACTGACATGCATCAGTTCCACAACTGTCCGCGAACTGCTACAATTCGGCAAGGACATCAGCCAGTTTATTCCCGAAGGAATGGAGATTTAGTGATTAGTGAATTTAATGATTAGTAAAAAGAATAATGAAGAAACTCCTTATCTTTATAATATGTATATGTGGTAGCATGGCTTCCATGCAGGCACAAAATACGGGTAATGCGGCAGCAATCCGCAAGTTACAAATGGCAGAATTTGCTATAGCCAACCTGTATGTAGACTCGGTAGACGAAAACAAACTGGTGGAAGAAGCTATTATCCGCATGTTGGCACAGCTTGACCCGCACTCCACATACAACAATGCCGAGGAAGTGAAGAAAATGAACGAGCCTCTGCAAGGTAATTTCGAAGGTATTGGTGTTCAGTTTCAGATGATAGAAGATACTTTACTGATCATACAGCCCGTGAGCAACGGACCGTCCGAAAAAGTAGGTATACTGGCAGGAGACCGTATTGTAGCTGTAAATGACAGTGCCATTGCAGGTGTTAAAATGTCCACAGAAGACATCATGACGCGCTTACGCGGCCCCAAAGATTCGGAAGTTAAACTGACCATCGTCCGCCGCGGAGTAGATGATCCTCTATATTTCACTGTAAAACGGGATAAAATTCCTATTCTCAGTCTGGATGCTTCTTACATGATACAACCCAAGATAGGCTATATCCGCATCAACCGTTTCGGCGCCACTACCGCCGAGGAGTTTACGGCAGCTCTTAAAGAATTACAGAAACAGGGAATGAAGGACTTAATACTCGACCTGCAAGGTAATGGAGGCGGATACCTGAACGCAGCCATCGATCTTGCCAATGAGTTCTTGCAACAGAAAGAATTGATTGTATATACCGAAGGAAGAGCCGCCCAGCGCAGTAACTTCTATGCCAAAGGTACAGGTAACTTCAAAAACGGTCGCCTCGTTGTATTGGTAGATGAATACTCTGCTTCTGCCAGTGAAATCGTTACCGGTGCCATACAGGACTGGGACAGAGGAGTTGTTGTGGGCCGCCGTACTTTCGGTAAAGGCTTGGTACAGCGCCCCATCGACCTGCCCGACGGTTCCATGATACGCCTGACTATCGCCCGTTACTATACCCCTTCCGGACGTTGCATTCAAAAACCGTATGACCATACAGCTAATCTGGACAATCCCAGACTTCAAGGTGAGGATACCCAGGAGAAATACAATATGGATCTGATAGAGCGCTTCAACCGTGGAGAGATGATGCATGCTGACAGCATCCATTTCCCCGATTCACTGAAGAATTCTACAAAGAAACTGAAACGTACCGTTTATGGTGGCGGTGGTATCATGCCCGACTATTTCGTACCTATTGACACCACTCAATACACCGATTATCACCGGAATTTGGTTGCCAAAGGCGTTGTTATCAAAGCAACCACGAAATACATCGAAAGCCACCGGAAAGAATTACAGGAACAGTACAAGAAGTTCGATAGCTTCAACAATAAGTTTGAGATAGACGAGCAGATGCTTGCAGACATACGCGCTGCTGCCGATAAAGAGAAGATCGAGTTCAATGAAGAACAATACAATAAATCGCTTCCGCTGATAAAAACACAGTTGAAGGCCCTGATTGCCCGTGACCTCTGGGATATGAACGAATACTTCCAGGTGATAAACACCACGAACAACAGTGTTCAACAGGCACTAAAAGTACTGAACGAAAAGATTTACGAGAAGAAACTACCGCTTTAATTACCGAATAACCACTTATTCAACCAGCGGTTCACATAGATATTTACTACCGCACATCCCGCTCCGATGACTGCACCTGCCAGTACATCGGACGGATAGTGCACCCCCTCATTCATACGGGACATCCCGACAGAACAAGCCCATAAAGCCGAAGGACCTATCACATACCATTTTGGATACTTCACGCAAAGCGAAGTTGCCAATGCAAAGGCTGTTGCCGTATGTCCGGATGGGAAAGAAGGACTGGTCTCATGACTATAAGCATGAACCCGGTCGGGATAACGGTCGAACGGACGTTCACGGTCTATAAGATATTTCAAGCCATAGGTCACCACAAAAGCACCGGCAACACTGGTACCTACATACACAGCATCCTTTAATAATTCACGGTCTTTTTTCACCCATGCAGCCAGTACCATCGCCACAGGAACTCCAACGGCAATATAAGGTTCAGTACGAGAAATTATTTTATTATAATTGCGAATAAACTTACCATCCCAACTGTTTATTTTATGCAAGGTATTGATGTCCCAATTTTGTGCAGAAATACTGAGTACAACTAATGATGCAAAAAATACAAAAAAAATAGTTCTCTTCATGCAGTCTTTCTTATAGTTTGCAGCAAAGATAGGTGATTTTGTTAGAGTATTCACAAAAAAATTCTATCTTTGTTGCCATAATTTTAGTAATTCGTCCTATATTTCATGACAAAAGACACTCTTTGCACACGGCAGGTAGATTGCACTCTATGCCCGAAAATTTCTGATGGGACATTGGTACTTCGCCAACATCCCCAGGGGCAGCATTTCTCAGCGGAGAAGTGCACCCAGAACTGCATGATCTTTATGTTAAAGGGTGAATTGCTGATTAATAGTAACGAATATCCGGGCACTACGCTCCTAAGCAGACAGTGTGTATTACAAGCCATCGGCTCAAAAATGGAGTTATTGGCACTGACTGAAGTGGAATACATCGCCTATTGGTTCACGGAACTCCCGCTTTTATGCGAAGACCGCTATAAAGAGATCCTGGAACGTTCCGAAGCTCCACTGATTTACACACCGTTGCTGGCCAACGCAAAACTGGAACGACTGCTAAATGATATCGCCGACTATTTTAAAGAACAACCTTCCGCTTGCGGGAAATATCTCGATATCAAGCGTCAGGAACTGGTTTACATTCTAACCTGTTATTATCCACTACGCCAGATAAGTACTTTTTTCTATCCTATCAGTACTTATACAGAAAGTTTCCATTATTTCATTATGCAAAACTACGATAAAGTGAAGAATGTGGAAGAATTTGCCCATTTAGGAGGATATACCACCACTACCTTTCGTCGTTTGTTTAAAAATATGTATAATGTTCCGGTGTACGAATGGATACTGGACAAGAAGCGTGAAGGTATTCTGAACGATCTGCAATTCACCAAGCAACGTATCTCTGTAATTAGCGCACGCTATGGTTTTGATTCCCTGTCACACTTCGCACATTTCTGTAAGGACTCCTTTGGGGACACCCCCCGTTCACTACGGAAACGCGCTGCCAGTGGAGAGAAAATCACTATTATAAAAGAAAAAAGTGACGACTCAGCAAGGGAACAAGGTGACGAGGAAGGGTAACCCTTTTCTCGTCACCTTGTTCCCTGACTGACTTGTCAACTTCTGTCTATTCTCCTAATTACGGAATTATTTCTTTAATTCCTTGTTTAATCAAGGTATTTCCTCTATTTTTGCAGGATATTAGTCTGACGAGCTTTTAAGAATA
>ENA-UEYG01002034-UEYG01002034.1-human-gut-metagenome-genome-assembly--contig:-NODE-2034-length-13503-cov-27.079175_pt1 | contig 13503 bp, 6 predicted proteins | sample MGYA00242933_ERZ507934 | MGnify/ENA primary metagenome ERZ507934 (study PRJEB26167, sample SAMN06115527) | human gut metagenome | host: Homo sapiens | place: China:Zejiang | collected 2015-11-10... | reverse complement strand
CTTTGAAACTATATACCAGTCCCGGTTCGGCTTCGAAGGTATATTCAGTACCGCGTACTAACGTTCCATTGTCAAATCCACCATGCCCCAGACGGGTATAGACAATGTATTGTTGAGCTTTGGCAGTCGGTTCCAACGGGTCGTCTACCGCTTGCCAAGTTAGTTGGAAGGTGTTTTTCCTACTTCCGGAGTGAATGGCAAAGTTATTTACCGGTAAAGGTTGGACTACGTAATCCGTCCCATGCATGGTACTCAGGTATTTTAGTATGGATTTGTAAACAGAACGTCCTACGGTAAACTTGAAACGCGGATCGTGCCCCAATTTCAAATCGGCGAAGTTCTGGTGGGAGAGGAGTTCCAGAATCATCGAGGGAACGGCAGGCAGACGGGTTTCGCTGTAATTGCGGTTCCACAGGCTGCGGCGTTGCCACCGGATACCGAATTGGGCGGAGATATCCTGTTGCAGACCGGTCAGTACCATGTCCGCCAAGTCGCGGGAAGCATAACGGGAGATACCGGCGTTCAGTTCACCATTATTATAATCGGTGGTATAGATACCCAGCGTGCCTATTAAATCATCTTCTTTGGAAAAACCTGCATCGCTGTGCACTCCCAAGGTCATTTCAAAAGGAACGCCCAATCCCTTCTCCTTTGGATTGTACACAGAATTTCCGCTGAGATAGTTTATTATCCGGCTGCGGGCGTTTATATCATCGGTATAGTCATTCTTACCTTCGCTGGGACTGTAAACCGAATAAGGAAAACCCGACCATTGTGCGGCATAGCGTGCCCCTTCCAGATAACGGGGCAGGCCGCTGGTTTTTCCACCGCGCGATATGTTTCCCATTCCTCCGCCAAAACGGACGGCATCGGCGCATACCACTCCTTTTTGTCTGCTCTCATTACTTAGTACCACCATACCGTAATCGTTGGTTCCTTTGTCGAATTCAAAAGTGCCCAGATAAACCCAGGTTCCTCCCCCTATTTGTTGGTTGACCAGAAATTCGGTGACACCCCCTTTATGGAAAACCAGATATTTAGCGTCACTCACACTTCCGGGTAAAGTCTGATAAGTCACATAGACGGCATATTTTCCTGTTTCGGGAATATGGGGAATCCATTGTGCAAAGGCTTTTTCCGGTTTTTTCTCGGTGGAGGCAAAGCGGGCTGTACCTTCTTCAAAAGGATTTTGTCCGTCCCGGTAAACCAATCGTTTTTGAGCGAATGCCGGGGTGGGGGCGGTTTTCCATTTACCTTTCCGGCTTTTTATCTCCTGATAGATGCAACCTTGGGGATGGGTATCATTATCCACAATCACCTCATTGCGTTGCCAGTCACGTTCACGAGGGGTATAAACTATGGCTCCCGCATTTTCCAGCATGGGTATAATATAAGGTATGACGAATGATTGGGTGAACAAGTCTTCTGTGGTACAGAACAGGCGGGGACGTTGCCATTCCCAACATCCCTTGTCCTTTTTATAATATTTTCCGTGGCTTTGCCAAAGGGCGATGTGTCTGCCTTCCAGTCCTTTGCCGGCAGTAAAGGGGCGGGAAATATTTTTTACCCATGGTTCACCTTTATAATCTGTCCGTTGCCATAAGCGGCTTTTGTCCTGTTTCTTCCTCAGATAGTTGGGAATCAGGTCTTCGATTGATTTGCCATCGGCATAGATGGTTATATCGTAATAATTTACAGGACCGGGTAGGCTTTGTCTAAGTAACCGGTAGATAGCTTCTGTCTTTTCGGGTGTAAACGGTTGGTAGCCGAAGCTGGGGCTGGCATATACATTCAGTCTTTTTTTGTCATGATTTACTTCATAACGGTCTAATTTACATTTACCTATGTTGGCATAAGATGTTTCGTACCGGGTGAAAAAATCTTTTAGACGTTGTTCCACATTACCATCTAACCCTTGTGCCAAAGTGTGTGATATTCCTGCCATTACCAGCAGGAAGGACAAAAATATCTTTTTCATGTTGTTTTCTTCTTTATTTATGGTTGCGAAGTTAGGAATTTTTGTTAGTTTTGTCATTCTAACTAATCTATAATGAACCTAAATGAAACGAATTATCTTTAATTTCTGCTTCGTATGGCTGGCTGTTTCCGCTTTTGCCGGAAGTAAGGTAGTCGAAATGCGAAATTATGGTCTGGTACCGGACACACACGAGAATCTTTCACCCAAATTGCAGAAGGCGTTACAAGACATCAAGTCTCAAGTTGCTTTGGGTGATAAGGTCACTCTGCTTTTTGAATCCGGACGTTACGATTTCCATCCTGAAGGGGCGGCTGTCCGTGAGTATTATATTTCCAATCATGATCAGGACAATCCGAAAACGGTAGGTTTCCCTTTGGAGGATTGGAAGGGGCTGACGGTGGACGGACAGGGCGCCGATTTTATCTTTCATGGACGTATGCTTCCACTTTCTCTGCTTCGTTCAGAGAATTGTACTTTGCGTAATTTCAGCATATGGCTCGGCAGGAAATATGATATTTTGTGGATCACGATCCCGTTTTTTGTCATAGGGGCATTGGCGGGTTTCACCAATATTTACAAGATGGCAAAAAAGATTTATGGATTAGGCAGAAAAGATAGGAAGAAGTAAGATGTTAAAGAGACTAAACGATGCATTGTTGAGTATTTATGCTCCGCAGAGATATGCTGTGTCAGAAGAAAATAAAGCAAAATGGGATAGAATTGAAGGTAATACAAAACCGTATATTGAACGTAATTTGAATGTTCAGGCAAGTATTACACGCCAGAACAAAGATTATAAAGCATATCCAAAACATATTATTATTGATGTACTGGGGATAGATAATGAGGAAAACTTCAATGAAGGAAATATTACTCCTAAAAAGCATATACAAATAATAGATAAATTGAGAGTTCTAGCTACGGAAAAAGGATTCAAGATGCCATTAATAATAGGTCCTGAACGTTATCAGCCTATGGGGGATGTAACTAATTGTTGGATGAAACTTTTTTTGGCGGAAAATAGGGGAGATTGCCTCGATATTTATGGAATGCATTACTATCCGAAACATCGTGAAATATTTGATAAACTGGAATTTGAGTTGTCATTGATTGGAGACAGACCGTTCTGGGCTACCGAACCGCATTGGGATGCTAAAGAAGGAGAAAGTGATATGTTGGATTATGCGGAAACTGCTATTTGTACTCTTTGGGATCAGACGGATTTGGGAATGGATGGATTTATGTGGTGGAGCTATAAACGTGCGGGAGACCTGCGGGGAAATCTGATGAGAGCTGTTTCCGTGCCTATTAAAGATGCCCGTCCGATTATAATAGATGACCATGACGGACGTGATACGAGAGAGAAGTATAAGTTACAGACACGCGCCTTTAGAAAAGGAAATATCATAAGTGTCTATGTGATTAATATGTGTAGTCAAGATAATATTGCGACAGCAACAGTTTATCAGGACTATGTATTCGGTCTGAAAACAGGAATGATTGACGGTGAAGTAGAATATATGCAATGGACGGATAATACTCCTGTGGAGGGTGAACGCGGAAATGCACAGAAAATAGATGACTCTAATTTCTCTTTAACTTTACCGGTTCGTTCGATTACCTATTTTCAGTTTACGATAAAAGATAACTAATTTATAAATACAAGCATGATGAAAAATGTGATATATCCATTAGCAATGGCTTGGGGGGTATACTCCCTGGGAGTGGAAGCGAAAGAAAAACAACCTAATATTGTTTTTATAATGGCAGATGATTTGGGTTGGACCGATTTGAGTATTATGGGGAGTGACTATTATGAGACACCTCATATTGACCGTTTAGCTTCCCAAGGCATACTTTTTACGAATGCATACGCCTCTGCTGCTAACTCTGCACCTAGCAGGGCTTGTCTGATGACCGGAATGTACACGCCTCGTCATGGGATCTTTACAGTAAGTCCTTCTGCCCGGGGAGATAAGACAAAACGTAAATTGATTCCGATTCCGAATACAGAAGATGTTCGTGCCGATTTTGTCACTATGGCGGAAGCACTTCAGAAATGCGGGTATCAATGCGGACATGTGGGGAAATGGCATTTGGGGGACGATAAAAATGGTACCGGTCCGTTGTCACAAGGCTTTATTTCCAATGTAGCGGGTGAGAGAGCAGGGAGTCCCTACTCTTATTTTTATCCTTATTGTAATCCGAAAAAAAATAAATGTCATTTAGGATTGGATGAAGGAACTCCGGGAGAGTATCTGACAGACAGGTTGACTAGTGAGGCTATCGGCTTTATGGAAAAACATGCGGAGGAACCTTTCTTCTTATATTGGGCTCATCATGCAGTTCATGTTCCTTTGAAGGCTCCTCAGCATTTGGTTGAGAAGTATGAGAAAAAGACAAAAGGTAAATATCATACAAATCCGGTATATGCGGCTATGATAGAAAGTCTGGACCAAAATGTGGGCAGGGTATGCCGGGCTATCGATTCGTTGGGTATTGCAGATAATACGATTGTTGTTTTCTTTTCGGATAATGGAGGATCGGAACCGGTAACGGATAACTATCCGTTGAGGGAGGGGAAAGGTGCACCTTATGAGGGAGGGATACGGGTACCCTTAATCATTAAATGGCCTGGGAAAGTAAAGCCTGGAACCACATCGTCTCTTCCTGTGACAGGAGTGGATTTCTATCCTACTTTTGTGAAAATAGCTAACGGCAAACCGGCTTCGGATTTAGATGGAAAGGATCTGTTTTCTCTTTTACGTAAAAAAGAATATAATCGTGATTTGTATTGGCATTTTCCGGCTTATCTACAGTCTTATAAGAAAAGTGGAAAAGAATGGAGAGCGACCCCTTATTCCAGTATTCGTTCGGGGGACTGGAAATTAATTTATTATTATGAAGATAAATCGGTCGAGTTGTTTAACCTGAAAGATGATTTAAGCGAGGAACATGATTTGTCCCGTATTCACTCTGATAAGAGAAAGGAACTCTACGTAAAGTTAATGGATTGGCTTCTAAAGACTCAGGCACCGATACCTACCGAGTTGAATCCTGATTATGTGGCTGTAAAGTAGAATAATAACACTGATTGATATGACGAAATTGAGAATAACCGTTGTTTTATTGGCTTTAGTGGGGGCTTTGAATAGCTGGAGCCAGGGATTTGGAAATCGTGAATTGATTAATGCAGATTGGTATTTCAATCTGGGGGATATTAAGTATGGAGGAAGTGAATATTTTGACCATTCGGAATGGCGAAAGCTGGAATTACCTCATGACTGGAGTGTGGAAGCTGTTGCGAGTCCGGAGTTAGCTAGCTGTACCGGATATTTGCCGGGTGGAATAGGTTGGTATCGAAAAGACTTGGATATTCCCAAGGTTCAGAATGGAAATAAGGTGTATATTTATTTTGAAGGAATTTATAACAATAGTGAGGTTTTTATTAATGGTAAATGGATTGGAAAACGTCCCAATGGGTATGTCTCTTTCATGTATGAGTTGACTCCTTATCTGAAATTCGGCGGGAGGAATGTACTGGCAGTGAGAGTCGACCATTCTCAAGATGCCGATTCGAGGTGGTATACCGGGTCAGGCATCTATCGGGACGTTTATTTGGTTTATGCAAATCCGGTTCATATCAGATTGTGGGGAGTGAGTTACTCGGCAAAGGTGAATAAGAAGAATGCGGTTTTATCCGTCCAAACAGAGGTAGACAATACGGGTAAATTGCCGGTTGCAGTTAAAGTGTTGCATGAGGTCTTCGATCGTGACGGAAAGAAGGTGGGGGCCGGTAGTCTGGATTATTCACTGAGAGCCGGTGAAATGGTTAAGAAAGAGTTGGCTGTCTCTATTGTTCAGCCTAAATTATGGAGCTTGGAAGATCCGTATCTTTATACAATCAGGACGACGCTGTCAAAAGGAGGAAAGGTGATCGACCGGACAGAAACACGGGCAGGGATACGTTCGTTGACATTCGATCCTAATAAGGGATTTGCGTTGAATGGCAAGTTTCTGAAAGTGAAAGGCGTATGTATTCATCACGATGCGGGATGTTTGGGAGCGGCTGTTCCGAAAGAGGTCTGGCGCCGTCGCCTGCTGCAGTTGAAAGAGATAGGCTGTAATGCGGTTCGGATGAGCCATAATCCTCAGGCGACTTGTGTGTATGAACTCTGTGATGAATTAGGAATATTGGTGAAGGATGAGGCTTTTGATGAATGGGAATATGCTAAAAAGAAATGGATTACCGGATGGAATAAAGGAAAACCGGGCTTTCAAGGATCGGCTTCTTATTTTCGGGAATGGAGTAAAAGGGATTTGGCGGATATGATTCGCAGGGATCGGAATCATCCTTCGATTATAATGTGGAGCATAGGCAATGAGGTGGATTATCCAAATGATCCTTATTCGCATCCGGTTTTGGATCAGTCAGAGATTGGACAACAGCATGTGAGAGGCTATCGGAAAGAACAGCCACGGGCTGAACGTTTGGGAGATATTGCCAAAGAGCTTGTGACGGAAGCTAAAAAATATGATTTGTCGCGCCCTGTCACTGCTGCTTTAGCGGGTGCTGTGATGTCTAATGAAACTGATTATCCGGCAGTACTGGATGTAGTAGGCTACAATTATACGGAGAACCGGTATCGGCAAGATCATGAGAAGTATCCTAAACGGATATTATATGGTAGTGAGACGAGGCATGACCTGAATGCATGGAAAGCTGTGCGTGATAATGAATTTATTTTCGGACAATTTATTTGGACGGGGTTCGACTACTTGGGAGAAGCAGGACCGTGGCCTTCCAGGGGATTTACTACCGGAATGATTGATTTAGCCGGAAATATAAAGCCGAATGGATATTTTCGTCGTGCTTTGTGGTTGGAATCACCGACAGTTTATGTGGGAACTTATAAAATGGAAAAAACTAAAAAGAAGTTTTCTGCCAATGCTTCAGCTATTTGGAATTATGAACCAGGAGATATGATTCGCGTAGTGGCATATACTAATTGCGAAGAAGCGGAGTTATTGTTGAATGGTAAACAGATAGGAGAGCGTAAACCGTATGATGATAGTACGGCCATTATTTATTGGGATATTCCTTATACTCCGGGTGCTTTGGAGGTAGTGGCGTATAACCGAGGAAAGAAGGTGGCGGAAGATAAGATTCAATCGAGTGGATTGCCTTATGCAATTCGGGCCTCAATGGATAAAATACAAGATGTAAAGGTGGGAGAGGTACTGCATCTGATGATTCAGATTGTGGATGAAAATAATATACCGGTAGTGTTGGCTGATAACCAGATAACTTGTTATATCGAAGGAGAAGCCAAGTTATTAGGATTGGAAAGCGGTGACCATAATGTAGCTGATAATTACCGTGATAATAAGCAACGTTGCAAAAATGGCAAGTTGTTGGGGTATGTAAAAGTAAGGGGGCAGGGGAAAGTGAAGATTCGACTGACTTCTCCTTTATTACAATCGGCTGTGTTGGAATTGGATGTAAAATCGTACAAATAATTAAGAAAGTATGCTCGATAATAGAAAAATAAAAGGTGTAGGATTTATCTATACCGTGTGTTGTGTAGCATCTGTGGTGTATGCAAAAGATGCTCCGAAGGAACGCCCGAATTTTGTCTGGTTCATGGCGGAAGATGTTTCCAAGCATTATCTGAACTTATATAATAATGGTAAAGAGGGAGTTATTACTCCCAATATAGAGAAACTGGCAGCAGAAGGAATTGTTTTTAATAATGCTTATAGTAATGCCCCTGTGAGTTCTGCCGCTCGTTCTACTTTAATTACGGGATGTTATGCTCCTCGTTTGGGGGTCAGCTTTCACCGGAGATTACAGAAGGTATCGATGCCGGAAGGGCTGAATATGTTTCCTTCTTATTTAAGAAAAGCTGGTTATCATACTTCAAATGCGGCAAAGACAGATTATAACTGTTTTTTAGATAAAACGGCATGGGATATAGTAGAAGGGAAAATTGGCGAATGGAGGAATCGTCCGGATAAAAATATGCCTTTTTTTCATGTCTATACGAATGCTGTTACGCATGAAGGGAAATTGCAGTTTAAGGAGAATACTTTGAAAGAAATACCGACTCATAACGATCCGGCTTCTGTTACCGTTCATCCTTATCATCCGGATACGGAATTATTCCGATATACTTATGCTACTTTTTATGACCGGATTCAAGATTCGGATACTGCACTGGGTAAATTGATCGAGATGCTGGAAAATGATGATGAGCTGGATAATACGTTTGTTTTCTATTTTGGAGATAACGGAGGATCTTTACCGGGGACGAAAGGGTATACGACGGAGGGAGGACTACAGGTTCCTTTGGTAGTGTATGTTCCCCGGAAGTGGAGAGACTTTCTTCCGGTAAAGGTGGGGCAACGAGCAGATGGCTTTGTTAGCTTTATGGATTTAGGACCAACATTGCTTCATTTAGCCGGTATATCTATTCCTGAAGGAATAGAAGGTACCCCGTTTTTAGGAAAAGATATTTCATTGGAACAGTTGAATGACCGTGATGAAGTATATGGGTACGGAGATCGTTTTGATGAGCTATATGCGTTTAATAGGACGGTGCGTAAAGGGAAATTTAAGTATTCGCGTAACTTTCAGCCTTATCATCCCAAGTCTTTGTATGCTTTTTATCGATATAAACAGGCAGCTTTCAGAGAGTGGAAGGATTTGTATGTCAAAGGAATATTGAATGAAACTCAAAGACGTTTTTTTGAACCGCAAGGAGCAGAAGAACTGTATGATTTGTCTTTAGATCCTTATGAAACGAAGAATCTGGCAACTGATCCTGCATATCGTTCGACGTTGAAGGACTTGAGAATCTTACTGAAGGAAAAGTTATTGGAAGAGAATGATCTGGGATTTTATCCGGAATGCGTGTGGCTGGAACAGGGAGAGCAAAATCCGACAAGTTTTGGTAAGAAGAATAAGGATAAGATAAAAAAATACTCGGATATCGCTGATTTGGAAATGTCTTCTTTTAGAGAGGCAAAACCGGCTATATGCAAAGCATTGACCTCTTCCGATCCGGTAGAGCGTTATTGGGGAGCTACGGTGTGTGCGTCATTTGGTGAAGAAGCAGTGTCTTTGTATAAAGAACTGGAGCAGTTGTTGGGAGATTCACAAGCCTTTGTCAAAAGTCGTGCGGTTGTTGCTTTAAGTAGAATGGGAAAAGTGAATCCTGTTGCCGTGATGAAAGAGGCTTTACAGGTTGCCGGAAGTGGTGCTGAATCTCTTCTGATTTTGAATGATATTACTTATTTGCACGAGGAAGGTTTAGGGGGTGAGTTGAACCTGCAAAAGTCGGATATTCTACAAAAATGTAGTGGCACTGACTGGCGCTTGAAATATTTGAGTGCGGAGTAGGTGTTTTTCTTCAAAAACAGGTAAAAACGCTCATCACACGTGTTAAAAGCCATTTTTGACTGTTTTTTACCCGGCGAATGACTTAAATTTCTCCCCTGTTAATGTATATATAACTCTATTTTTGTCTTAGAGAAAAGCAAATGTTTAACTTTAATTTCACTGAAAGAATGAAATCACAAATGGATATTATGAACAAACTATTATTAGCGTCCGGTACGTTGATGCTTCCCTTCATTCACGGTCAGGCTCAAAAACAAGTTTCCCAATCTAAAACTCCCAATGTTGTATTTATTATGGCTGATGACTTGGGAATCGGTGATTTGGGATGTTATGGTCAGAACCGGATTAAAACTCCTGCAATTGATGCTTTGGCAGCACAAGGTATGAAATTCACCCAACACTATTCCGGTTCTACAGTCAGTGCACCTTCCCGCTGTGTGCTTTTAACGGGTAAGCATACCGGTCACTCTTATATAAGAGGGAATAAAGGATATAAGGCGGAAGACGGCCGTTCGTATGATTTGAACTTGGCTGATGAAGAGATTACGGTAGGCGAGGTTTTTAAAACGAAGGATTATGTGACTGCCTGTGTTGGTAAATGGGGGTTGGGAGGGCCTTCTGCTGAAGGACACCCTAATAAACAGGGATTTGATTATTTCTTCGGATATTTAGGACAGGGAAATGCACATAATTATTATCCGGTCCAGTTGTTTGAGAATGATAATCCGGTTATGCTGAATCATAAAGTATATTCGCACGATATGATTATGGATAAAGCTTTGGAGTTTGTGGATAAGAATACGGATAAACCTTTCTTTTTGTATTTGACTCCGACTATTCCTCACGCAGATATTATTGTTCCAAATAACGAATTGTTTGATTATGACGGTAAGTTTGAAGAAGTACCTTATCCGGGGAAAGGTTATCGTCCGCAGGAAAAGCCCAGAGCTACTTTTGCTGCTATGGTGACGCGACTGGATCGTGATGTACAGAGATTGGTGGATTTATTGAAGAAAAAAGAGGTATTGGATAATACGATTATCATATTTACTTCTGATAATGGGACACATAAAGAAGGAGTAATGGACCGTTCCGTGGAATGAAACGCGATCTGGATGAAGGTGGTATACGTACACCTTTTATCGTGAAATGGCCGGGAGTGATTCCTGAAGGAAGTGTATCTTTCCAGATTTCTACTTTTTGGGATTTTATGCCGACAATGTGCGAGTTGATAGGAATCCCTGTTCCTGCCAATATAGATGGGCTTTCATATTTGCCGACACTAACCGGAAAAGGAGAACAGAAGCAACATGACTATCTGTATTTTGAATTTCATGAACAGGGAGGAAAACAAGCTCTGATAAAAGACGGCTGGAAATTATTACACTTGCAGGTTAATAATCCTCAGAAGGAACATTATGAATTGTATAATTTGAATGCCGATCCGGGTGAAATTGCTGATGTCTTGAATCAGTATCCTCAGAAGGTTAAGGAATTTGAGAAAATAATGAAAAAAGCGAGAACGACTAATGAAAATTGGAAGTTCGCCTTTGAGAAATAATACTTTAATTTATTTTATATGAAAAACATGAAAGTCAAGTATCTGCTTGCTTTGCTGCTAATCGTATGTTCGGTTGCCACTGGATATGCCCAGCAAATAACCGTGAAAGGGCAAGTGTGGGATGAGGTTCTGAATGAACCGTTGATTGGCGTGAATGTTTCTGTAAAAGGAACAACTAATGGGGTTATAACTGATCTGGATGGCAATTTTACTATTAAAGTTCAGAAAAATCAGGTATTGATATTCTCGTTTATCGGTTATAAAGATGTAGAAATCGTAGTAAAACCTAATCTTAACCTGTCAAAGGTTATAATGTCCGAGAGCCTGCAGCAAATAGAGGAAGTGGTTGTAGTAGGCTATGGACAGCAGAAGAAAGCTTCCAGTGTGGGGGCTATCGCGACGACTAAAGGAGAAGATTTGTTGAGAGTAGGGAGTGTGACTTCTGTTTCTGAGGCTTTGCAAGGACAAATGCCCGGTGTGACTGCTATCAATACTTCTTCAAAACCCGGAGCAGATGCCGCCGATTTGTTTATTCGCGGTAAGGCAACTTGGGGAAATGCTTCTCCGTTAGTACTGGTAGACGGTATGGAACGTGATTTTAATGATGTGGATGTGAACGAAATTCAATCTATCTCAGTATTGAAAGATGCTTCCGCTACTGCTGTATATGGGGTGAAAGGTGCAAATGGAGTTATTCTTCTGACTACTAAGCGTGGAAGTAATAAGAAGCCTGTGGTGAATTTTTCTGCAAACTTTGGATTTAAGCAACCTACCACAAAATTGGAATGGGCTGATTATCCCACTGCTATGAAAATGTACAATGAAGCAGCCGCTAATGATGGAATGTGGGATAAGGTTATTCCGGAATCTACCATTGCAGCCTGGCAACATGCTTATGCAACGGGTAACTATGGACCTTACAATGACTATTTCCCTCAAGTGGATTGGTGGAACGAAATGGTGGGTAATTTCGGTTTTCAGCAGAATTACAATCTGAATATCACCGGGGGGACGGAACGTATGTCTTATTTTGCTTCTATTGGCATGTTGAACGACGGTGATATTTATAATACAAAAAAACAGGATGAGTTTGATCCTCGTTTTTATTATAAAAGATATAACTGGCGTACAAATTTTGATTTTAAATTAACGAAATCTACTTTACTGTCGGTGAATATCGCAGGAAAAATGGGGTATCGGAATCAGCCGGGGTATCGTGATGCCGGTAATGGTGATTCTTATATATTCAATCCTTTCATCCAAACACCTACTAATTTATTCCCTATCAAATACTCGGATGGAGAATGGGGAGCTGATTTGCAGGGAGATGGCAATATCGTGGCTCAGATGAATAATCAAGGACAGAGAAGTTACAAATCTTTTCAAGGTTTTTATGACTTTATTCTGAAACAGGATTTGGATATGATAACAAAAGGCTTATCCGTCAAAGCTACGGTTTCATATAATACATACTCGGAGAGACAGTCGAGTATCTTTAGAGCTCGTATGTATGGAATAGACGATTCGGCAGCTTCAAAAAATGGTATTATCCGCTATTATCGGGAATATGATTATTCGAATCCGATTGTAAATGCTGATGGAACGATTGATTATCCAATGGTCAGAGAGGAGCGCTTCCCCGATTGGCAGGTGGAAGAGGAACGTCCGGTTGGAGCCAGTAATGATAATTTCAGGAACTACGGTCGTAAACTGTATTATGAAGTTGCTTTGAATTATCAGAGAAGTTTTAACGATCATAATGTGACGGCCTTAGCTGTTTTTAATCGTAAAATAACAGATAGTACAGATTCCGGCAATAATAGTAAAATGTCGTTTGCTTCCTACGAAGAAGATTGGGTGGGACGTATCACTTACAACTGGAAAGAGCGTTACTTAATGGAAATGAACGCAGCATATACCGGTTCGGAGAAGTTCGCTCCGGGTAAACGTTTTGGTTTCTTTCCTTCTTTCTCTGTCGGATGGAGAATTTCTGAAGAACCTTTTCTGAAGAAGATGCAGGAAAGCTGGCTGACTAATTTGAAGGTCCGTTATTCTTACGGAGAAGTCGGTAGTGATAAGGGAGCTCCCCGTTTTAATTATATTCAGCTTTTTGAATCGGGTGGCAATGTTACTTTTGGTAAGAATCAAAATGTATCTTTCGGTCCTTTGTATACAGAAGGTAGCTTGGCTTACCATGACGCTACTTGGGAAACAGCGGTGAAACAGAATTTAGGTATTGAAATGACATTATTTAGAAAATTGTTGGCTTCGATTGATTTATTCAAAGAAGACCGTACCGGAATCTTGATGTCCCGCAATTCTTCTGCTCCATGGATGGGTACCGGACTTCCTTCGGTAAATATTGGTAAAACCAAGAATCATGGATTGGAATTAGAGTTAGGTTGGAATGACAAGGTAGGGAAGAATTTCTCCTACTTTGCCAAGTTTAATTTCTCTACCAGTGAAAACCGTGTTGTTTTTAAAGATGATCCCAATCGTTTGGATGATTATTTGAAGGCTGCCGGCAAACCGATCGGATACGTGAATAAGTATCTGGTTTCG
>ENA-UEYG01002025-UEYG01002025.1-human-gut-metagenome-genome-assembly--contig:-NODE-2025-length-13527-cov-5.220223_pt1 | contig 13527 bp, 9 predicted proteins | sample MGYA00242933_ERZ507934 | MGnify/ENA primary metagenome ERZ507934 (study PRJEB26167, sample SAMN06115527) | human gut metagenome | host: Homo sapiens | place: China:Zejiang | collected 2015-11-10... | reverse complement strand
GTCATGTGTATGAAATGCGATAAAATCGGCTCCTAACAATCCTTTCAGTATTTCGGCACGTTCAGGCAGAATTCGGAGCAGACTATATAGTAGATGTAAATATTGTATCTTCGCTTACCCAGTGATGATTTCTTTACAAATACTTATGCCGGTATTAAAACAGGCAGATATTTAATAATTTGGATACAGGTGGTGATTAACAGATGGGTGATGTTTTATCTCAGAGTGAGATAGACAATCTGCTCAATGCCCTAAGCAGCGGCGAGCTTGATGTAGATGAAATAAAAGAGAATAGTGAACAGACGGTGAAAGACTATGATTTCGCCCGCCCATCTAAGTTTTCAAAGGAACATCTAAGGACCCTTGAAATAATATTTGAGCATTATGGAAGGCTTCTTACAACAAACCTTCCCGTTTATCTGCGAAAGTCAGTGCAGGTAGAGGTGATGAATTCGGAGGCAGTTACATACTCAGAATTCACAAATGCGCTTTCAAATCCGGTGCTGCTTGGCATTGTCAACTTTGCGCCGTTGCATGGGAATATAATAGTTGAAATGGCTTCCGGTCTTGGATATGCTATTGTAGACCGTATGCTTGGCGGAAGGGGAGATTCTCTCGATAAGACGAGAGAATTTTCAGAGATTGAGCTTTTGATTATTGAGCGTATTTTAGTTATATGCATTAATCTGCTCCAGGAGCCGTGGCAGAATGTACTTGATATAAGCCCTCATTTAGAGCGAATTGAGACCAATTCCCAGTATGCTCAGATTATATCTCCCAGCGAGGTGATAGCTATTATCACTATGAATATAAAGATTGGTGATGTTGAGGGATTGATGAATATATGTCTGCCTTATATCACACTTGAATCTGTTATAGATAAGCTGAATACCAGATACTGGTATTCTAACATACAAAATCATGATGAAACCAACATTGAAATGCCTAACAAAAGTACCGGAGTAAATATCAAAGAACCAACTATATATTTATCTCTACTCAAAATTTTCCGTTCTTCCTTCGGAAATAAATCGGAAACTTGCTCAGACAAGCAAAGATAAACAAACCAAACAATCCCAAAAATCAAAGCCTTTAGAATTTGCGACAGACTGCCCCAACCATAATCACCGTAATCTCCACCTAATAATAGTAATAGATTAGAGAGAAAAATAATAATGAGATAACTTTTACCCAAAAAGACCGCATTCGACCGCTTATTCAAAAAAGCCAATATCGTATAAAGAGCCAATCCTCCAATCCCCAAAACATAAACAATATCAATTAATGCCACAAGATAGATAAAAAAGTCTCCCTCTCCTATGTCATAAGCATCTAAAGAAAAATCTGCAATTGAAGTAACAACTGTTATTGCCGCACCAAGACCTACAACAAAAAGAAAAAATGAGAGCCAGCCACTAACCTGTCTGTCTTTTTGTGGTGTTAAAGGAGTAATATTTTGTGTATCCATAGTAAAATACGCTGCCAATTTAATTACCAATATACATCAGCCCAACCGGCAGCGGAATACCATTCTACCGACTGACGATAATATGCATCTTGCTTTACATCATTCCCCCGTAATATATAAGTAGAAAGTCCTTCAAAACCGTTCATTGAAACCATTTCCCCATACCCCGAAGGATAGGTACAATAATTATTATCCGTAGTATTCTTCCAAACAACAGCGTTTTGGTATGCATGGGCATAGTTATCAAATGCTTGTTGGTTTTCTTGGATTTTTTTCATCAATCCCATAAAATCATGATAGTTCTTACTGCGCAAAGGATCATAGCACAAAATCCCCGTAATATCTATATTAGCTCTTTGCTGCATTGAAGCAGCTGTCTGCAAAACCCCTTTAGTGGCAGTAGCCAATGCCGGAAGCTCACTACTCTTAACAACCGAAACAGAGACTCCACCCGTCCAGTTTTCGTTAGAAATCCCTATGCCATTATTATATTTTTCAGCATAAACTGTATAATAGCTCTCTGCAATATTAATTTCCGGTTTATCTTGTGAGAATAATGCGGGAACCACTGCTTCATACGGAGCACCCGGTCCCGGTATTTCCGTAGGAGAACCTATAAAATAATCAGTACGGTCACGTAATTGATAAATCACTTCAACAGACTGCATATAACAAGCATCAAACAGCATAAAATCAAAATGAGGAGCAACAGACAATGCCTCGTGCAAATCCGAAATATTCATTCGATAATCTCCATCGCTTGTATCCTGTCCCCACCAACGAGTTGAGGGGTTCTGATAATGCAGCCACCCATCGCCATGAGACCAAAAAACAATTCCATAACTCTTAGCCGGATAATTAGAGAATGCCGTTCTAAAAACATCCTTCATCACGTCAAGACTAACCGAATTGTGTTTATCATAACTCATTACAGTTTCCTGTTTCACCTCGCCTTTTCCATTTTTTATCAGACGAATCAGCTTGGCAGTCTTCTTATAACCAGCAAAATAAACCAACAGGTTGTTTGTTGTCCCCTCCGTGCCTTTCATTCCTTCTATCATTTCCGACACATCCTTTGAATCAAAGTCAGACTGACCGAGGCTATTATTACCTGCAATATAAACCAATACTGTACGTGCACCATAAGAGGGTGTTATATCTTCATCTTCACAGGCTGCCAATAATGCTATCAAGCATACAAAAAGGGAAAGTATTTTAATCTTTTTCATTAGTTTTAAGTTTATTACAAAGGACAAATATAAAAAAATAAGAGATGCAAACCACATCTCTTATCCATATTAACAATTCAATTATTATTCTTCCGGTTTCGTAAAACGGAACTTATCAGCTTCAATCCGCGTTACTGTCATATTCCTACTCTTTTTATATTTATTGAGGATTTTCGTTGCTTCCTTCTCTAATTTACTTTTGTTCTCCGAGAAGTAAATCATACATGTACTATTTTGCTGTAACAGATTGTCCTCCAGATAATTTTTCAACTGATAGCTATACAATTCACGATGAGCCAGAAAACCTTCCTTACTGAGACTCACACTATCCAAGATCTGAATTTCTGTGAAATATACAACAGTATCTGTAAACGAAGCAGAAATCCCAAAAGCATAAACAGGTTTAGAGTGATCTTTTTTCAAAGAAAAAGCGGAGCACATGGTAAACACAAGTGCAATTGCAAATAGTATTTTTACGTATTTCATATCATATAAATTTTATTGTGGCAAAGGTAAGAAAAAAGAGGAGATTACCTCCATTTATCTCAAATAAATAGTATTTCTTAGTCATAGAAATAACGGACGGGAAACTAAATAAAAAGTCGCATAAGTACATTCTTCTATATGAAAAGTGCGACTTATGCGACTCAAATTCTTTTTTCTTTCAGAAACTGATATTCCTTACTTATCCCAAGTAAGATTTGAGCAATTTACTACGATTACTTTGTCTAAGTCTTCTAATTGCTTTTTCTTTAATCTGACGAACGCGCTCACGTGTGAGGCCAAACTTATCGCCGATTTCTTCTAATGTCATTTCCTGTTGTCCGATACCAAAAAACATCTGAATGATTTCTTTTTCTCTATCGGTTAACGTAGAAAGAGCTCTATCAATTTCCCTCGCAAGAGACTCATTAACCAGAGAGCGGTCCGCCATTGGCGAATCATCGTTCACCAACACATCCAACAGGCTGTTATCCTCTCCTTCCACAAAAGGCGCATCCACCGAAATATGACGGCCGGACACCTTCAGCGTATCAGAGATTTTATCAACCGGAATTTCCAGTTCATCTGCCAACTCCTCAGGAGACGGACGCCGCTCGTTTTCCTGTTCGAACTTGGAGAAGGCTTTACTGATTTTATTCAGCGAACCGACCTGGTTCAACGGGAGACGAACAATACGCGACTGCTCTGCCAATGCTTGCAGAATAGACTGGCGAATCCACCATACAGCGTAGCTGATAAACTTGAACCCACGTGTTTCATCAAACTTTTCGGCAGCCTTAATCAGTCCTAAATTGCCTTCATTAATCAAGTCAGGCAAACTCAAACCCTGGTTCTGGTACTGTTTGGCCACAGATACGACGAAACGAAGATTGGCACGTGTCAATTTTTCCAATGCTACACGGTCACCCTTACGAATGCGTTGAGCGAGTTCCACTTCTTCCTCAACAGTAATCAGGTCTTCACGGCCGATTTCCTGCAAATACTTATCAAGAGAAGCGCTCTCTCTGTTAGTGATACTTTTGGTAATCTTTAGTTGTCTCATTCTTTAAAAACAGATTTGGAGTGCAAAGTTACGACAAATAATTTGTTAACATACAAAATTAAGTAACTTTTACACTATATTTTTCTACTAATAAAACAAAAAGAGATGCCGGCAAGTTGATTGACGGCATCCTTTTTCTATTTCATTAGCTTATCCTGTAATCTTATTACCTTATTTTACACCTTATTCCTGAGTCAAATCGACGGCGAAGTATCCACGTTTGCCTGACGGGAAGACACCGGTCAAGAACAATACCTGGTTCGGAGACTTAACTGCAGCCTTCATTACTTCTTCCAGATCGCTGACTTTACGCATCGGCTGGTCGTTAGCTTTCAGAATGATAAATCCTTTGCGAACTCCTGCATCCGACATCTTACCGGAGGAAACTCCCGTTACTTGCAACCCATAGCCCAGATTCAATTGTTTTTTCAAATCATCCGGCAATTCTTTGAAAGCAGCTCCCAGGATTTCCATACCTGCATCCTTCACAATCTTGGTAGTACCCTGTTCGTTCTTCAACGTTACTTCAACGGTCTTTTCTTTCTTGTCACGGATCAGTTTCACTTTCACTTTGTCACCCGGACGATGTTTAGCGATAGCTTCCTGCAAGTCAGCCATGTTGGACACCTTCTTATTATCCAAACCGATGATTACGTCGTCTACCTTGATGTCAGCTCCTGACGCAGAACCGTTTTCTACGATTTCGGAAACCCATACACCTTCTACTACACCCAGTTCCTTCGCTTTATCTGCCAATGTCTTACCGGAGTTGTCAATCGGCTGACGGTCGTCCATTAGACTACTACCAATAGAACCACCACGGATACCGAGCAATGCACGTTGTACTGTTCCATATTGTTTCAAGTCGGCGATGACCTTTGTCATAATACTGGTCGGAATGGCAAAACCATATCCTGCGTATGCACCTGTGGGAGAAGAAAGTACGGAGTTGATACCTACCAATTCGCCTTTCGCATTCACCAGTGCGCCCCCACTATTACCTTGGTTGATCGCAGCATCCGTCTGGATGAATGATTCTATACCATTATTATATACTCCCAACGAACGGGCTTTTGCACTTACGATACCGGCAGTTACAGTAGAATTCAGATTGAACGGGTTACCTACCGCCAATACCCACTCTCCTACTTTCAAAGCTTCAGAATCTCCTACCGGAATAGTCGGAAAATCATCGCCTTCGATTTTCACCAGTGCAAGGTCAGTGCTGGGATCGGTCCCAATCACACGTCCTTTGAACTCACGGTTATCATTCAGTTTCACACTGATTTCATCCGCACCATCAATCACGTGATTGTTCGTTACGATATATCCGTCTTTAGAAATAATCACCCCCGAACCGAATCCTACACGGGGCTGAGTTTGCACCTGACGTTGCTGCCCGCGTCCGTCTCCAAAGAAGAAATCAAAAATATCCGGCGCTTGCTGAACCGTTCTTGTTTTAGCTTCCTGAGTAGACCTTATATGTACGACAGCATGAAGCGAATTTTCCGCAGCTTGAGTCAAATCGACAGGTTGAGCGTTTACCGCGTCAAAAGCAGCCAATTTGACATTGGGATTCTGCTTGAACATCTCATTAAAAGATGTCTCTGTAGCAGCCTCGTTAGATTGCAACAATTTGTAAGTTGTCAATCCTGCAACTCCTGAGCTAAGAAGAACGATAGCTCCTACTCCCAGAATGTTCTTTGTTGTCTGTTTCATGATTTATAATTCTTTAAAATGTTAATATTCGACATTGTTTTAACTTTTACGACGTTAAAATAATAACAAATATCGTTCACTTATTCTACTTGTCACACTTTTTTGTCCTCTTTTAACAGAGAATATTTAGGGCTTAACAGCGGTTAACGACAACACCTGACAAATTTACATTCGTTGTATGTCAGGTAACGTTAACACTCTGACATTCATTCAGTAAGACTAGATTTTCATGACACCTATCCCGGGCAAATCATTCAGGGTGATTTTTCCTCGCACTACTTCCACTCCTTTAAAGCGGTCGTTGGAGATAAGCAGGTTGCCATCCAGGTCGGCAAAATCAACGAGTGGCGAGAATTGCGAAGCGGCAGATATAGCACAGGAAGTCTCTGTCATACACCCTACCATTACACGCATACCGAGCGCGTGCGCCAATGTCACCATTTTCCATGCCTCACGCATACCGGTACATTTCATCAACTTGATATTAATTCCCGTAAAAGCACCTTTCAATGCTGCCACATCTCCCAAACGCTGCAAAGACTCATCGGCAAATATCGGCAACGGACTCTGCTGGGTTATCCACGCAATGTCATCCAACTGCTCTTTCGGCATAGGCTGCTCTATCATCACAATCCCTTTTTCTTTCAGCCAATGAATCATATCGAGCGCGTACTGACGGTCTTTCCAACCTTGATTAGCGTCTATCGCTATCGGAAGGTCTGTCACCGAGCGAATGGTCTCAATCATCTCTTTATCATTGTCCCGTCCCAGTTTCACCTTTAATATATTAAACCGCCCGGCACATTCTTTTGTTTTCGCACGCACCACATCCGGAGTATCAATGCCAATAGTAAAAGTGGTAGAAGGCGTCTTTTCCTTATTCAATCCCCATATCTGATACCACGGAGCACCCAGCAATTTTCCCACTAAATCGTGAAGAGCAATATCCACTGCTGCTTTAGCTGCAGTATCTTTCGGCGAGAGACTGTCAATGTATGACAAAATGTCTTCTAACTGAAAAGGATCAGAAAACTGCTCCAAGTTCACCTTCCTGAGGAAATTCATGACAGACTCCACTGTTTCACCTAAATAAGGGGGCATAGAAGCCTCCCCGTATCCGGTGATCCCTTCATATTCTATTTCCACCTGTACGTCGGGAGTTGTAGTACGCGAATAGGTGGCCACAGTAAATACATGTCTTAATTTCAACTCATAAGGGAAAAACTTCATTTTCATCTTCCCGCCCAAGCCGAGTTTATTTATATATAAGGTAGAAGGTGATAATTCCCCGGCCAATGCCTGGCGAACCACTAGCCCGGAACCTAAAGCTGCAAAAGCCGCCGTTTTCAAGAAATCTCTTCTGTTTTGCATGTTTTCAAAGTTATAAGTGTGATAAGACAATAAAATAAAGGGGTTATTGTGGAAGGTAGTGAGGATTATGTTCCGTAGTATTCATCCCTTTCTCCTTATTTATATATGGCAGAAAGCGGACTGCAAAAAGCAAACGCCCCGTATTAAATTCATCATAGTTCTTATCTGCCGGTTCAAAGCTACTGATATGCACATCGCCAAGAGCATGGATAAACTGTTTATTTCCTAAATAGATACCGACATGAGAGATACCTTCTTTCCGTCCGGAAAACGCTTTCCGACCGAAAAACACCAAATCTCCCCGTTGCACATTAGCAAAATCGGAAGTAATCTCGATGCGTTCTCCTACATAAGCTTGTTGCGATGCATCCCTGGGAATAATAATATCATGCATGAACAGCACCGTACGAACCAGACCGCTGCAATCTACTCCTTTGGAAGAAGTACCGGCCCACAGATAGGGAATGCCTATCATAGTATATGCAGTTTCGATAATACTCTCCACATCCTGTTTCAGAGAAGCTCTCCATTTTGTCTCCGGCTGTGAGATCGATTTGGAAATATATGCTTGCCGACCGTCCGGATAAGAGACTTTATAAAAATGCCCTTTGCTTCCTTCCCACTTCAAGCGGTTTCCTGCCACTACGTCAGATACGGTTTGCGATTTCTCATCCGGCTTCTCATAAGTGAATCCATAATGGGCAGTAACCACAATCTTTTCGGCACGGTTCCATTCATTATATCTTTCCTTCGACATGGGGGTAATAACCATTCGATGTACCCAACCGGTATAATCATCCGGTGTTTGAATCTCGTACCAACCCGTATATTGCAGAACTTTAACCGGCATTCCTAACAATGCTTGTGTACTCATACCGGAGGTAAACTTCCCCTCGTCACGTAAATTACAGACAGAAATATGCACTACTCCATAAGCGGAATCAGCAGGCATAGGACGTATCTCCTGAGCATTCAGGGTAACTGACGCAACTGCCAGAAAGCAGCAGAAAAAAAGGATAATTTTCTTCATCGAACCATGATTTAATGATAGCAAAGGTAGAAATTATTTCTATTTGTGACACATTCTTTGGCTAAAACAAAATAAATGACGTATTTTTGCAGCCTAAAGCAGTTGGCCGGTCTGTCGCGTGCACGTTTTCGTGCAGGAGGAAAGTCCGGGCAACACAGAGCATCCTACTTCCTAACAGAAAGCTGTCCGTGAGGGTAGAGTAACGTAGAAGAAAATAACCGCCATTCCTTTCGGGGAGAGGTAAGGGTGAGAAGGTGGAGTAAGAGCCCACCAGCCGCATGGTGACATGTCGGGCTGTACGTCTTAGGAGTTGTAAGGTCATGTAAACCGGCGTTATGAGAGTTGCTCGCTCCATGTCGGAGGGTAGACCGCTAAAGTGCCGTGGTGACACGTCACTCAGATAAATGACAGACACCTTATTTATATAAGGTACAGAACTCGGCTTATAGGCTGACTGCTTTTTCTTTTTAAAACCCTGAGCCATGAAGAAGAAAATCACTGATATATGGAAGTTTCTTACGTATGACATTTGGCGCATCACGGAAGACGAAGTGACCAGAACTAAGTTCTCGCTCTACAATATTATAAAAACGATCTATCTTTGTATCAACCGGTTCACCAAAGACCGAATGGCTAACAAGGCCTCTGCGCTAACATACAGCACGCTGCTCGCCATTGTGCCGATACTTGCCATTTTATTTGCCGTAGCCCGTGGCTTCGGGTTCGACAACCTAATGGAACACCAGTTCCGCAACGGCTTCGGAGGAAATATAGAAACGACAGAAGCCATTCTCTCTTTTGTCAATTCCTATCTCTCACAAACCAAAGGAGGTGTTTTCATCGGAGTAGGTTTAGTGATGTTGTTATGGACGGTCATCAATCTGGTCAGCAATATTGAAATCACATTCAACCGTATCTGGGAAGTAAAGAAAGCACGTTCCATGTATCGCAAGATTACGGATTATTTCTCCATGTTCCTGTTGATGCCGATTCTGATAGTTGTTTCCGGAGGACTTTCCCTGTTTATGAGTACCATACTCAAACAAATGGATGATTTCGTCCTGCTTGCTCCTGTCATGAAGTTCATGATACGGCTTATCCCCTTCGTTCTCACATGGATGATGTTCACCGGGCTGTATATTTTCATGCCGAACACGAAAGTAAAATTCAAACACGCTCTTATTGCCGGTATTCTGGCCGGCTCCGCTTATCAGGCTTTCCAGTTCCTATATATCAACAGCCAGTTGTGGGTATCAAAATACAATGCTATCTACGGTAGCTTTGCCGCACTTCCTCTATTCCTGCTCTGGTTACAGATTTCCTGGACTATCTGCCTGTTCGGTGCTGAACTGGCATACGCGGGACAGAACATCCGCAGTTTTAGCTTCGACCAGGACACACGTAATATCAGCAGGCGTTACCGGGATTTTATCTCTATCCTGATTATGTCACTCATCGCCAAACGGTTCGAAAAGAACGATCCTCCTTATACGGCGGCAGAAATATCGGAAGAACATCAGATACCCATCCGGCTGACGAACCAAGTACTTTATCAATTACAGGAAATAGACCTGATACATGAGGTAGTAACCGACCAAAAAAGTGAAGATATCGGTTATCAGCCTTCTATGGATATCAACCAATTAAATGTAGCAATTTTGCTTGATCGTTTGGACACATACGGTTCCGAGAATTTCAAGATTGATAAAGACGAAGAATTTAGCGATGAATGGAAGGTGCTGACAGAATCGAGAGAAGAATACTATAAAAAGGCAAGTAAAGTACTACTCAAAGATTTATAAATAGCGCCTCCTTAGACCTTTAGAAATGAATTAACACAATTATAATAAAGAAAAATGAAGAAACTACTACTAAGTGCATTTGCTCTCTGCTTTGCAGGAACAATTGCGGCACAAGAAGCTCCACTATGGATGCGCTATTGCGCTCTTTCTCCGGACGGAACAACCATTGCATTCACCTACAAGGGAGACATTTACACAGTACCGTCAACCGGCGGACGTGCCACCCAAATCACCACGAATCCGGCTTTTGACACCACTCCGGTATGGAGTCCCGACGGAAAGCAGATAGCTTTTGCATCCGACCGCATGGGGAGTCTTGATGTTTTCGTTGTCGCCAAAGAGGGAGGAGTCCCCCAACGATTGACCACTCATTCCGGCAGCGAAAAGCCTGTCGCTTATAAAGACGACAAGCATATCCTGTTCACAGCTAATATCGCCCCTTCTGCCGAGGATGCCGGATTTCCCTCGGGACAATTCCAGCAGATATACGAAGTGGCCGTTACAGGAGGACGTCCCACCATGTTTTCATCCATGCCTATGGAGTGTATCTCTATTAATAAGGAAGGAGTTATGCTTTATCAGGATAAAAAAGGATATGAAGACTACTGGCGTAAACATCAGGTATCCCCTATCGCCCGTGACATCTGGAGCTATACTCCCGGAAAGACGCCCGTATACCAGAAGCAAACCACTTTCGGAGGTGAAGACCGTGAACCGGTATGGGCTCCCGACGGTAAGTCATTCTATTATTTGAGTGAAGAAAAAGGTTCGTTCAACATCTTCCAACGTACCCCTGGAACAAATACTTCCAAGCAAATCACTTTCCACACCAAACATCCGGTACGCTTTCTGAGTATGGCAAGCGAAGGTAAATTATGCTACGGCTATAATGGCGAGATTTACACGCTTGTTCCGGGCGGACAGCCACAAAAAGTAAATATCACTATCCTGTCGGATAAGATAGACAAAGACATCATCCGCCAGATCAGATCGTACGGCGCAACTGACATTGCCGTTTCTCCTAAGGGTAAGGAAGTGGCATTTATCATGCGCGGTGATGTATACGTCACTTCTATCGACTACAAAACAACGAAGCAAATTACGAATACTCCCGACCAGGAACGTGACATCAGTTTTGCCCCCGACGGACGTACTTTAGTTTACTCATCGGAACGTAACGGACTTTGGCAACTTTACACATCAACGATCGTACGTAAAGAAGAAAAGCAGTTCACTTATGCCACCGAATTGAAAGAAGAACGCTTGACTAAATCTAACATCGCTTCTTTCCAACCACAGTATAGCCCTGACGGAAAGGAGATTGCTTTCCTTGAAAACCGTACGGCTATTCGTGTTATCAATCTGAAAAGCAAAGCTGTACGTACTGTTATGGATGCCAAATACCAGTATTCTTATGCAGACGGTGACCAATGGTTCCAATGGAGTCCCGACAGTAAATGGATTCTCTCTGATTTTATTGGTATAGGCGGCTGGAATAATAAAGATGTGGTACTGTTGAAAGCTGACGGAAAAGGAGAAATGGTGAACCTTACCGAAAGCGGATACAGCGACACCAATGCCAAATGGGTATTGGGTGGAAAAGCCATGATATGGAACAGTGACCGTTCCGGATACCGTAGTCACGGTAGCTGGGGAAGCGAAAGCGATACCTATATCATGTTCTTCGATGTAGATGCATACAACCGTTTCACCATGAGCAAAGAGGACCTCGCCCTACTTGAAGAGGCTGAAAAAACAGAGAAAGAAGAAAAGGCCAAGAAGGAGAAAGAGAAAGCTGAAAAGAAGAAAGATAAGAAAGACGCTAAAACAAAAGATACCAAGAAAGAAGAAGACAAGAAAAAAGAAGAAGTCAAGCCGCTGACCTTCGACCTCGAAAATCGTTTCGATCGCATTGTCCGCCTGACAGTCAATTCTTCCCGTCTTAGTGACGCAGTACTAACTCCGAAAGGCGATGTACTCTATTATCTGGCAGCTTTCGAAGGTGACTATGATTTGTGGGAACATAAATTAAAAGAAAATACCACCAAAATATTGCTCAAAGGAGTCGGTGGAGGTGCATTGATCCCCGATAAAGAAGGTAAGAACATCTTTATGTGCACAAGAAGCCAACTAAAGAAAATCGAAATCGCCGGCAGCAAAGTCACTCCGATTGAATTTGAAGCCTTCTTCGATTATCGTCCTTATGGCGAACGCGCATATATCTTCGACCATGTCTACCAACAGGTAAATGATAAATTCTATGTCGCAGACCTTCAAGGAACCGACTGGAAAGGATATAAAGAAGCTTACCAACGCTTCCTGCCACATATCAATAATAATTATGACTTTGCTGAAATGCTGAGCGAACTGCTCGGAGAACTGAATGCCTCACATACGGGAGCCCGTTATGCAGGTGGAGGCAGTGCATTATCTACCGCTACATTGGGCGTCTTCTATGATGAATCATATAGTGGTACAGGACTGAAAATCAAAGAAATTCTGGATCAGAGTCCTTTCACTCAAAAGAAAACTGATGTGAAAGCAGGATGTATCATCGAAAAAGTAGACGGAAAAACGATTGAAGCCAATGCTGATTACTTCCCATTGTTTGAAGGCAAGGTAGGACGCAAAGTAATACTTACCGTATATGACCCGGCCACCAAAAAGCGTTTTGAAGAAACTGTGAAAGCTATCAGCTATGGGGCACAAAGTGAATTGCTCTACAAACGTTGGGTGAAACGTTGCGCACAGAAAGTAGAGGAGTTATCTGGCGGTCGTATTGCCTACGTACATATAAAAGGAATGGATAGTCCGAGCTTCCGTAAAATGTACTCCGAGTTACTGGGACGTTACCGCAACAAAGAAGCTGTCATAGTAGATACCCGTCATAATGGCGGCGGTTGGCTGCACGATGACGTCGTTACCCTTCTGAGCGGAAAAGAATACCAGCGTTTCGTTCCACGTGGACAATATATCGGAAGCGACCCATTCAACAAATGGCTGAAGCCTTCATGTATGTTAGCTTGTGAAGACAATTACAGTAATGCTCACGGTACTCCATACGTATATAAGACATTAGGCATCGGCAAATTGATTGGTACTCCCGTTGCAGGAACCATGACTGCTGTATGGTGGGAACGACAGATTGACCCATCTATCGTATTCGGTATCCCACAGGTAGGATGTATGGATATGCAAGGAAAATATCTCGAAAATCAAACTTTACAACCAGACATTCTGGTCTACAACGAACCGGGAGCAGGAGCCGGTGCGCAGAAGATAACCATGCTTTACCCGACTTCTTATATCAAATCCCGTCACCTCGGCAAAGAATGTGCCTTGATTACCGACGGACGTTTCAG
>ENA-UEYG01002023-UEYG01002023.1-human-gut-metagenome-genome-assembly--contig:-NODE-2023-length-13537-cov-4.553715_pt1 | contig 13537 bp, 8 predicted proteins | sample MGYA00242933_ERZ507934 | MGnify/ENA primary metagenome ERZ507934 (study PRJEB26167, sample SAMN06115527) | human gut metagenome | host: Homo sapiens | place: China:Zejiang | collected 2015-11-10... | reverse complement strand
AATATGATTTGTATTGCGGTTGTTTGTGCGCTGACAATCATTTCAATCTTCATCATTGCCAACACAATTCGTGCAACGATGTATTCACGAAGATTTGAAATCAGCATTATGAAATCGGTTGGTGCAACGAACTCGTTTGTACGATGGCCGTTTCTTATTGAAGGTATGATAATCGGACTTATTTCCGCAATTATTTCAACAGGTGCTATAGCAATTCTCTATGAGACTGCACAGGCACTTGTTTATCAGATTGTTCCGATTGATTTCATCCCGATTAATAATGTCATCTGGATTACAGGCGGCTTGTTTGCAATTGCAGGTATTGTTATCGGCTTCTTCGGCAGCTTTATTTCAATCAGAAAATACCTTAAAATGGAAGGTAACGAAATACTCGGTTGGTAATCCCGACAGAAATCTTAAAGGAGGAGATTACAATGAACAAATTAAAAAGAATTTTATGTGCAATGCTCTGCGTATGCATGATTTCAATTCCAATGGCAATACCGACTACTGTTTCTGCTGAGGACAGCATCTCAGACCTTGAACAACAGCTTCAGCAGCTTGAACAGGAAAATCAGAAGTATCAGAAGATTCTTGATGATACAAAGTCTGACATCGCAGAAAAGGAAGAATACAAGAGCGCCCTTGTAAGCAAGGTTCAGGTTCTTGATGAAAAAATTGCAGTAACCCGTGAGAAAATTTCAAGCCTTAACGATGACATTAAGGAAAAGCAGGACGCTTATGACAAGGGACTTTCGGAAGTTGAGGATCAGTTTGACGCACTTGCAAACAGACTCAGAATTCTCTATATGTCAGGCAATGCAACCGACCTTGAAATCATTTTCGGCGCAAAGGATTTTTCTGACCTTATTGATAAGATGGAGCTTGTAAAGAGCCTTGCAAACAGCGACAAGGAGCTTATCAGCGAAATCCAGACAAAGCTGGACGAGCTCAGCACCCAGAAGGAATCCCTTGAGGCTGACAAAAAAGATCTTGAAACTCAGCAGGCATCATTGAAGTCGGATCAGGACGAGTTTAATAAACTTATTTCAGATAATGACGATATTCTTAAAAATCTTTACGCATCAAATTCCGAGGCGCAGAATTCCTTGGAAAGTGCGGCTTTGCAGAGTGATGAGATTGAAGCTAAAATCAGCGAGTACTATGCCGCTCAGAAGGCGGCTGCGGAACACGCTGCTCAGGCTTCACAGAGCTCAAGCTCAAGCAGTTCATCAAGCAACTCTTCAAGCAGTTCATCAAGCGGCTCAAGCAGTTCGGGTTCATCAAGCTCAGGTTCATCATCTGTAATTGTTCCGTCGGGTTCGGGCTTTGCATGGCCGACACCGGGCTTTACATATCTTTCCTCGGAGTGGTATGAGGACAGAGAGGTTTATAACCACGGCGGAATTGATATTGCCGGCGCAGGCATTATGGGAACTCCCGTTGTTGCGGCTGCCGACGGTACTGTTGTTGCAACCAACAGCAGTTGTACACACAACTGGGGCAAGAGCTACAGCTGTGGCTGCGGCGGCGGTTACGGTAACTATGTAATGATCAGCCACGCGGGCGGTAAGATGACAGTTTACGGTCACCTTACAAGTCTTACAGTAAGTACAGGTCAGACCGTTTCAAGAGGACAGGTTATCGGCTATGTCGGTTCAACAGGTAACTCAACAGGACCTCATCTCCACTACGAATGCCGTCTTAACGGTGTAAGATACAACCCGATGTCAGAATATTAATCTGTACATACACAATTTGATAATTAATTTAAAAGCCTTCGCATATACTTAAATAAGTAAATATGCGGAGGTTTTTGTTTTGATTACTTCATTGAATGTTGTGTTTCCCGAAAAGTGCGGGAAAATAAGGGGATTTTTTAACAGGCTGAGAGGGGACAAGGTGTGCGTTGAAATCAAGAGAGCAAGGGGCGTAAGCGTAAAACAGCTTACATACATCTGTCGCAGACAAAAGGTCAATCTCAATAAAATTGACAGGGCAATCGGCAATCTGAAGAAATGGAAAGACGGACAGTTGAAACGCGAAATGACCGTCAAAGGATTCCCTATTACTCTGACCGCTACCCGAGGAGAATGTAAAGGAACCAGCCATTGGGTAGATTTTGCATGGGATAATCCGGAAGTGACGTTTGCCGATATCCTTGAAGTATTCGGAGAACTTCCTATTCCTCCTTACTTAAACCGGGATACGGAAGAAAGTGACAAGGAGACTTATCAGACTGTTTATTCTAAGATTAAAGGTTCGGTAGCTGCGCCTACGGCGGGATTACATTTTACTCCACGAGTATTGGATGCTCTTCAAGAAAAAGGGATTAATCTTGAAGAATTAACTCTACATGTAGGAGCAGGCACATTCAAACCTGTAAAAAGTGAAGAAATCGAAGGTCACGAAATGCACACGGAATATATATCGGTCAACCGGAGCACCATCAAAAAACTGATTGACCACGACGGTTGTGCTATTGCAGTAGGAACTACTTCTGTACGGACTCTGGAAAGCCTGTATCACATTGGAGTCACATTGGCTGAAAATCCGTATGCTACGGAAGAAGAACTACGTGTCAAACAATGGCAGCCTTATGAAAAGTACGACCAGATTCCTCCCGTTGTTGCGTTGCAAAAGATATTGGGATATCTCGACAGGAATGGTTTGGAAACCCTTCACACCAGTACACAGATTATCATAGCACCGGGATACAATTATAAAATAGTGAAAGCGATGGTTACTAATTTCCATCAGCCGCAAAGTACCTTGCTGCTTTTAGTTTCAGCTTTTGTAAAAGGGAATTGGCGCACAATTTATGATTATGCAATGGCGCATGATTTCCGATTCCTAAGTTATGGAGATTCTTCTTTATTAATACCATAAGAAATCCTCCTCTCCGAAAGATTTTACGCAATATAAAAGACACTATGCCAAGCGATAATAACCAGGAAATGTTCCCTATCGTAGACGAACAGGGAAATATCACCGGAGCCGCTACTCGCGGAGAATGTCACAGCGGTAGCAAACTGCTTCATCCGGTAGTTCACCTTCACGTATTCAATACCCAAGGAGACATCTATTTACAGAAACGACCCGAATGGAAAGATATTCAACCGGGGAAATGGGATACGGCTGTGGGCGGACATATTGATTTGGGCGAAAGCGTAGAAATCGCCCTAAAGAGAGAAGTCCGTGAAGAATTAGGCATCACAGACTTCACTCCGGAGCTTCTCACCAGTTATGTTTTTGAATCCAGCCGTGAAAAAGAGCTTGTTTTTGTCCACAAAACCGTTTATGAGGAAGAAATCCATCCCAGCGACGAACTGGACGGTGGACGATTTTGGAAGATCGAAGAAATAAAAGAAAATCTGGGTAAAGGAATCTTCACTCCCAACTTCGAAGAAGAGCTGAAAAAAGTCTCTCTTATTCCTTCTCTATCCAAGTAATAATCTTTTCAGAGAACGGACTTTCTTTCGGAGACACAACTCCCACCCAATGTCCGTTCTCATCAATCATAAACTTCTGAAAATTCCACTGAACCGGTGCGTTTTCTTTCCCATTCTGTTTTTTCTCCGTCAACCATTGGTAAAGAGGAGCCATATCTTTTCCTTTAACGGAAATCTTAGCCATCATCGGAAAAGTAACATCATAGTTCAAAGAACAGAACTTGGCTATTTCCTCATTACTACCCGGTTCTTGTCCCATAAAGTTATTCGCCGGAAAACCGATAACAACAAAGTCTTTTTCTTTATATTTCTCATATAGTTTCTCCAGTTGAGCATACTGGGGCGTCAGCCCACACTTAGATGCCACGTTGACTACCAGCACTTTCTTACCTTTCAGTGAAGAAAGAGGAAAGTCCTTACCATCAATAGTTTTCACTGTAAAATCATAAAAAGACTTGTTTTGCGCTTCCGAAGAAATTGCAAACAACAGGCTTACCATCATCAAGACGAATGTTTTCATGCTGAATATACATTTAGTTTGTTTTTATATTAAACGAGTAAACTGAAAGAAATGTTTGTTCAGCAGTGAAACAAGAACTATGATTTTACATCTTTCAATTCCCCAATCCGTCACTTCACCCCACAATCTTTCCGCTTCATTTATTCTTAGTGATAACGGATGAAGATAGGCAGTAATTTTGTACTGTGAAATAATAATACAACGAAAATCATGTTTACAGCTATTGTACGTTTTTCAATCAAGAAGAAACTATTTGTAGGACTCACTACTCTCTTCCTGTTTATCGGAGGTATCTATGCGATGCTGACACTACCTATTGATGCCGTGCCCGACATTACCAATAATCAGGTACAAATAGTGACCGTATCCCCTACACTCGCACCACAAGAGGTGGAACAACTCATTACTATGCCTATCGAAATAGCGATGAGCAATATTATGAATGTCGAAGATATCCGTTCTGTCAGCCGCTTCGGGCTATCGGTCGTAACGGTCGTTTTTAAAGAAAGTGTCCCCACACTCGATGCACGGCAGCTGATAAATGAACAAATACAAAGCGTAACAAGCGAAATTCCCTCCGAGCTCGGAACACCGGAGATGATGCCCATCACTACCGGTCTGGGAGAGATTTACCAGTATATATTGAAGGTAGCTCCCGGATATGAGAAGAAATATGACGCAATGGAGCTCCGCACCATTCAAGATTGGATGGTGAAACGTCAGTTGTCCGGTATACCCGGTATAGTAGAAATCAATAGTTTCGGCGGTTACTTGAAACAATATGAAGTAGCCGTCGATCCGGACGCCCTGTTCTCTTTGAATATCACTATCGGCGAGGTGTTCGAAGCACTTAGCAGCAACAACCAAAATACCGGCGGAAGCTACATTGAGAAGATAAAGAACGCCTACTATATCCGGTCTGAAGGTATGATTACCCGCATCAAGGATATTGAACAGATTGTAGTGACCAACCGGAATGGGATTCCGGTACATATCAGTGATGTAGGAGTTGTCCGCTTCGGTTCTCCAAAGCGTTTCGGTGCCATGACAAAGGATGGTGAGGGCGAGTGTGTCGGCGGAATTGCCATGATGCTGAAAGGTGCCAACGCAAATGTAGTGACTCAAGAACTCGAAAAACGGGTAGAAAAAATACAGCAGCTATTACCCGAAGGAGTCAGTATAGAACCTTACTTGAACCGTTCGGAACTGGTAAACCGGAACATCTCTACGGTTGTCAACAACCTGATTGAAGGAGCGGTTATCGTCTTCCTTGTACTCATCCTCTTCCTCGGCAACCTCCGTGCCGGACTGATTGTCGCATCCGTCATCCCGCTGGCAATGCTTTTCGCTTTTATCATGATGCGTGTATTCAATGTCACCGCCAATCTAATGAGTCTCGGTGCCATTGACTTTGGTATTGTAGTAGATGGCTCTATCGTTATATTGGAAGGTATCCTCGCCCACATTTACGGAAAACAATTCCGAGGCCGCACACTGACCCGCAAAGAGATGGACAAAGAAGTGGAAAAAGGAGCTTCCGGCGTTGCACGTTCGGCCACTTTTGCAGTGTTGATTATCCTTATCGTCTTCTTCCCCATCCTTACATTGAACGGGATTGAAGGGAAATACTTCACCCCCATGGCCAAAACACTTGTGTTCTGCATTATCGGAGCCTTAATTCTTTCACTGACTTATGTTCCTATGATGGCCTCCCTCTTTCTGAAGCATACCATTGTTGTGAAACCCACCCTTGCCGACCGCTTCTTCGAGAAACTGAACAAGATCTACCAGCACACCCTGCGCGCCTGTCTTCGTTACAAATGGCGTACCGTCATCATAGCCTTCTCCGCGCTGATCGGTTCACTTTTTCTCTTTACCCGCCTGGGAGCAGAGTTCATTCCCACTTTGGACGAAGGTGATTTTGCCATGCAAATGACACTACCCGCAGGAAGTTCGCTGACCGAAAGTATCGAAGTATCCCGCTTAGCAGAGAAAGCATTAATGGATAAATTCCCTGAAATCAAACATGTTGTAGCCAAAATAGGAACGGCGGAAGTTCCCACTGACCCGATGGCGGTGGAAGACGCCGATGTGATGATTATCATGAAACCATTCAAAGAATGGACAAGTGCCGGAAGCCGTGCAGAAATGGTGGATAAAATGAAAGATGCACTTGCTCCGCTCTCCGAACGTGCCGAATTCAACTTCTCGCAACCGATACAGCTTCGCTTCAACGAGCTGATGACGGGAGCAAAAGCAGATATTGCCATCAAATTATATGGAGAAGACACGCACGAATTATATGAAAGAGCCAAAGAAGCAGCTACTTTTGTAGAAAAAGTGCCGGGAGCAGCAGATGTCATCGTTGAGCAGACGATGGGATTACCTCAATTGGTAGTGAAATACAACCGTGGCAAAATAGCCCGTTACGGCATCAACATACAAGAGCTTAACACCATTATCCGAACTGCCTATGCCGGAGAGTCAACAGGTGTAATCTTTGAAAACGAACGGAGATTCGATCTCGTGGTCCGGCTTGACCAGGAGAAAGTGGCCGACTTGAATCTTGATAAGTTGTTTGTACGCACTTCGGAAGGAATTCAAATCCCTGTTGGAGAGGTAGCAAGCATCGACCTTGTCAGTGGGCCACTGCAAATCAACCGGGATGCAACCAAACGGCGCATCGTCATCGGTGTCAATGTGCGTGACGCAGATATCCAGCAAGTTGTCGCCAATATTCAAGAGACACTGAACAAGAACATCAAACTGAAGCCGGGATATTACTTCGAATACGGCGGCCAGTTCGAGAACTTGCAAAATGCCATCAATACCTTACTGGTAGTCATCCCCGTGGCATTAATGCTCATTCTATTGATTCTGTTCTTCGCATTCAAGAACATCACCTATACCCTGATGGTATTCTCAACCGTCCCCCTATCGCTCATCGGTGGTATCGCCGCACTTTGGCTACGCGGACTTCCGTTTAGCATATCGGCCGGAGTAGGATTCATCGCTTTGTTCGGGGTAGCAGTATTGAATGGTATCCTGATGGTAAATCACTTCAACGAACTTCGTAAACAAAATACCTATTCCATGACTACAAACCAGATTATCAAAAGAGGGACTCCACACTTGCTCCGTCCTGTATTCCTGACAGGACTGGTTGCATCTTTGGGATTCGTCCCGATGGCAATAGCCACTTCAGCCGGCGCAGAAGTACAACGTCCGTTGGCAACAGTGGTCATCGGTGGCTTGATTATTTCTACCGTACTGACTTTACTCATCATTCCGGTGTTTTACAAAATTGTAAATTCATTTGCTACTTGGAGACGTCCGGGAATCAAACTACGCTGGCCTTTCGGGGGATTGTGTCTCCTGTTCTTGTTTCTTCCCGCGTTCGTTTCCGCTCAACAGACACAAACAGTCAGTCTCGAACAGGCGATAGAAATAGCCAAACAAAATCATCCTCGCCTGAAAATAGCCAATAATGCTATTCAACAAGCCAAAGCCACTCGCGGAGAAGTGATAGAAGCAACGCCTACCTCGTTCAGCTATTCCTGGGGTCAACTTAACGGAGAAAACAAAAAAGACAAGGAACTGGCTTTCGAGCAAAGCCTGGGCTCTCTTCTAACGCCATTCTACAAGAATGCGTTAGTCAACCGTCAGGTAAAAACGAACACCTATTATCGGCAGATGGTAGAGAAAGAAATCACAGCAGAAGTGAAAAGGGCGTGGGCCTACTACCAATATGCCACTAATCTCTGTTCAATGTATCGGGATCAGGATAAAATGGCAGAAGAACTGCAGCGCATCGGAGAATTACGATACCAACAAGGAGAGATTACCTTGCTAGAGAAAAATATGATGACCACCATAGCTGCCGATCTGCATAACCGCTGGTTCCAAGCAAAAGAAGAAGAGAAAATGGCATTGGCAGGTTTCCAATGGAGTTGCTACTCCAACGATCCCATTGTTCCGGCGGATTCCACTTTATCCTTATTCTATACCGGCATTTTGGATGGAAACCTGTCGGGAGCACATACTGCCTACTTTCAAAGCCAGGCAGATGAAGCGAAAGCAATGCTCCGTGTAGAGCAGAGCCATTTCTTTCCTGAAATCAGTGTGGGGTATACACGTCAGGACATTCTCCCACTTAAGAATCTGAATGCCTGGATGATCGGGGTTTCTTTCCCCATCTACTTCCTGCCACAAAAGAGCAAAGTGAAGCAGGCACGGCTAACTGCCACTTCAGCGCAAATACAGGCAGATGCCAACATCCGGGAGTTAAGAAATAAAACACTCGAACTGGAAGCATCCCTCCGCAGAAATAATGAGAGTTTACGATATTATACCTCTTCTGCCCTGAAAGAAGCGGACGAACTGACAAAGGCAGCCAACCTGCAATTGCAGCAGAGCGAAACAGGCATTGCCGAATATATACAGTCGATTACCACCGCCAGAGAGATCCGCAGAGGCTATATTGAAACAGTCTACCAATACAATATTGCTGCACTGGAATATGAACTTTTCAAGTAGGTGGAAAATCGAGACATTGAATGACATACATCACCCAGAATAATTATTATAAAACATAAGATATGAAAAAGATAGTTTATCCCATCCTTTTACTAGTTCTAACGGCTTGCAAAGGAAACCAGCAAACTACAAATAACGAATTCGCCGCAATTCCCGTTGCCGAAACGATAGCAGATACCATCGCACAACCCGAAGTGGATGCCATCACTTCAGCTACCTCAAAGCCTAATCAGGTTTCGTTCAACGGACGAATCGTTCTTCCTCCTCAACGTCAGGCAACCATTGCTTTGACCATGGGAGGCATTGTAAAAAAGGCTTCTCTGCTCCCAGGGCAATGGGTGGCTGCAAACAGTGTAATCGCCACGTTAGAGAATCCGGAGTTCATCACCCTGCAACAAACTTATCTGGACAGTCACGCACAGACCGAATATCTCTTAGCTGAATACGAACGGCAAAAAAATCTGTCTGCCGAACAAGCAGCTTCTCAAAAGAAATTCCAGCAAAGTAAAGCGGACTTTCTCTCCATGAAGAGTCGCCAGGACGCCGCTGCTGCACAACTTTCTCTTTTAGGCGTTCAAACGGAGGCATTACTTAAGAACGGAATACAACCGCTACTGGAAGTCAAAGCCCCCATTAGTGGTTATGCCGCTAATGTAGCGATAAATATCGGCAAATATATCAATCCGGGAGAAGCACTTTGCGAACTTATCGATAAAAGCAGCCCGATGCTTTGCCTGACTACTTACGAGAAAGATCTTGCAGACATACAAGTCGGCAGCCCGGTACAGTTTCGTGTAAACGGAATGGGGACACAAACCTTTCACGGTATCGTGATTTCCATCGGACAAAAAGTAGACGAAACCAATCGTTCGCTCGAGGTATATGCTTCCATCAAGGAGGAAAATGTACAATTCCGCCCCGGTATGTATGTCACGGCACACATTCAGAAATAATAATTGACCAACTGTGACAACAGCATTGACATTTTATAACCGGTAACTCATAATTTACCACTATCTTTGTTGTATGATAGCCAAAGCAATAAAAAAAGATAAATATATACTTTCCACAGTCATCATCTCCTTTGCGGTTGCTGTACTGATTCATTTTCCTGAATCAGTATCTCTTTTCGACCGTTTCGAAAGTCATTCCTTATTCCCAGGGATGAAGTTTATAGATGTGGCAAACGAAATACTGTTTACCTTTCTGTCGCTATTGTTACTTTTTGCCATCAATACCCGTTTGTTTCATTTCAACCAGGCTTCCATTAAAATTACAGGGACAAAGATTTTGCTTTCCTTTATCGTGACATGGATATTGAGTAACTTGTCAGGACAGTTTTTTGTTTTCCTTCACAGAACGTTTGATATTCCGGCCATCGATGCCATGGTACATCATTATTTGCATCCATTGCGGGATTTTATTGTGGCATGTCTCGTCACCAGTAGTTGCTGTATCATTCATCTTATATTCAAGCAGCAACTGGTACTTATTGAGAACGAACAGCTTCAGGCAGAGAATCTCCGCAATCAGTATGAAGTACTGAAGAATCAGCTGAACCCACACATGCTGTTCAACTCGCTGAATACCCTGCGTTCGCTGGTACGCGAAAATCAGGATAAAGCGCAGGATTACATTCAGGAACTCTCCCGGGTACTAAGGTATACTTTGCAAAGTAATGAGTCACAATGTGTCAGTCTCCGGGAAGAAATGGAATTTGTTTCCGCTTATATATTTCTATTAAAGATGCGTTTTGAGAACAATCTACAATTCGACATACAGATAAGCAATGCCTACGAAGAATATCTCCTCCCTCCAATGGCGGTGCAAGTGTTGATTGAGAATGCAGTAAAGCACAACGAAATCAGCAACCGGAAGCCGTTGACCATTCATATCACGACGGACGATAACGGCAATTTGTCTATCAGCAACGACATTCAGCCCAAATGGACTGCAACTTCCGGAACCGGTATCGGACTTGCCAACCTTGCCAAGCGATACAGGCTCTTGTTTAAACGGGATATACAAATAACGGAGGACAAAGAGTTTACTGTTTGTATTCCTTTGATTGAAAAATCACAACTAGAACAATAATCACCATGAAGATTGTCATTATAGAAGACGAAAAAGCAGCAGTACGAAACCTGACTTCACTGCTTAATGAGATAAAACCGAATGGAGAAATCGTGACCATACTGGATAGTATCAGTTCCACTATCGAATGGTTCAGTTCTCATCCGATGCCGGAACTGGTATTCATGGATATTCACCTGGCAGATGGTTCCGCCTTCGAGATATTCAATCATATCAATATTACTTGTCCGATTATCTTTACAACTGCCTATGATGAATATGCATTACGCGCATTTAAAGTAAACAGCATCGACTACTTATTAAAACCCATCGGTAAGGAAGACATAGAACACGCTTTCGATAAGCTGCAAAGTTTACAGGATGCTGCTGACAAACACCAGTTTCCTTTTCCACAACAGGAGAATGAGCTACTGAAACTGATACATTCACTCCAAAAGCAAGAAAACTATAAAAGTCATTTCCTTATTCCTAGCAAAGGAGACAAACTATTGCCCGTTTCTGTAGATATGATACAATTGTTTTATATTAAGGACTGTCAGGTCAAAGTAGTCTTAACCGATGAAACCGAATACTGTTTTTCTCAAACATTAGATGAACTTACGGAGTGTCTCAATCCTTCTCTTTTCTTTCGGGCTAACCGCCAATATCTTATTTCGCGAGAAGCTATTAAAGATATTGATTTATGGTTCAACAGCCGCCTGTCCATTAACTTGTATTATTCAGGAATCAAAGAAAAAATACTTGTCAGTAAAGCCCGAGTAGCAGAGTTTAAAGAGTGGTTCTCTAAGAGAAAACGTTGATTCCGAAGCATTGCCTTCTTAGAACAAATAGCAAAACAAAGTGTTTCGTACCGTGAAACGATTGGTTTCAACGCTTGAAACAAACAGTTTCAAGCGGTAAAACACTTTGTTTCAAGCCGTGAAACCAAAAGTATCCCCTGTTGAAACTTCTATTTACATACCAGTTTATGTTTATATGCAGGCATGTTCATTTCAGACGGTGATAGATGAATGATTAGGTGATAGGTGGAGAACAATCTATCACCGCCCTGAAAGCTCGATGAACAAGGTGTTTCAGAAGGATGGTGATAGATTGAAAGATGATTTCCATTTTTATGTATGGAAAGTTAGAATATGTGCCATCATTCAATGACAGCTGCAAAGCCACCGTTTCTAACCATCTTTATAGTTAGCTGCTCCCCGGCTTTCACCTGGGATGACTTGCAACGATAATCCATCGCCTGACGTCCTGCGTTGATACCATCCTCAAAAGATGTCATTTGATAAGAACGATCTTTATTCAAGAAATCTAACTTTATGGTAAACTCACGTTCCTTTTCACCATTGTTAGTCATTCCTCCTATAAACCACTTATCGCCTTTCCGTTTTGCTACAATGACGTATTCACCCGCTTTAGCTTCCAATGCCACAGTCTCGTCCCATGTTACGGGAACTTGTGTAATGAAACGGGTACAATCTTCATTACGATAATAAAGAGTAGGATTATCCGCCAACATCTGCAGACCACTCTCAAAAACCACAAAGAGTGCCAACTGATAAGCACGTGTTCCGATACTTGCAGCATTAGGACGTTCCGACCGATACACATTAGGCTGCATACTAATCATCGCTCCGGGAGTATAATCCATCGGACCGACAGCATTACGCATAAACGGTAAATACAGACTATTATCCGGATAACAACCGCCCATTTGTTCCATGCCACGCACTCCTTCGTAAGACAATACATTCGGATATTTATATTCCAGTCCGGCAGGTTTGAAAGAGCCATGAAAATCGACAAACAAATGATGTTTGGCTGCTTCCCGGGCTACCCGTTCGTAATAGTTGACCATCCACTGATCGCTTCTGTCCATAAAATCAATCTTTAGTCCTTTTACTCCCCATTCATTGAAAGTCTTAAAGAGATCAAAATTGTTTTCTACAGTCAACCATGTCAACCAAAGCACAATCCCTACATTTTTTTCTTTGCCATAACGAATCAACTCGTGCAAGTCTACTTTGGGATTAGGCGTATAAGGATCACGCGTACTTTTAGCCCAGCCTTCATCCATAATGATATATGGAATACCAAATTTAGAAGCAAAATCAATGTAATACTTATAAGTATCCAAGTTATAACCGGAAACAAAATCCACATCCGGTCCGTAAGGAGAAGCGTCATTCCACCATTCCCAGCTCACCTGTCCCGGCTTAATCCATGAAACATCCTGAAGTTGATTCTTTTCAGCCAGTTTATAAGTCATTGTGTTCTCAATCAACTGCTTATCATTTTTACTTATCACAAAGTAACGCCAAGGATAATTTCTCGTACCTTTTGTTTTAGCAATGTAATCAGCTTCTTGAGTAATCTTCACACTACGATCACTGTTTTCGGCAAACGCAAGCGGAGCTTTAGGAAAAACAGAGATTGCTCCGTTCGTACCCGTTCCTTTGAGAAACATACATGGATAATCAGCCAGATCCGACTCGCTGATTAATATTTTATAGTCTTTTTGTGTGTCAATCAATACCGGCAAAACAGCTATCCGTTCTTCAGGCTTCCACGCATTACTTTGAACATGTGTGTAAGGTTCCTCATAAGCTGTATGGAAACTTCCCGGTTGTTGCAAGTGAAGAAGATAATCCGACGGGAAGTTGATAGCAAACTCTTCGTTCATTACTTCAACATCACCTTTTTGTGAGGTAATAAACCGGTAAGCAACTCCATCGTCAAAAGCACGGAATTCTACTGAATAATCTTTAAAGGTCAGTAGCAATTGATTATAACGATTATTGACTTTCGAATATTTCAAAGGAACAATAGGAGTTAATTGCTCGTCGACACTCCATTGCTTCTGACGACGCAACTTAGGGTTCTGTCCCAACACTTGATTTTTCAGAACCAACAAAAGAGAATTGTCTTTCAACAATAC
>ENA-UEYG01002015-UEYG01002015.1-human-gut-metagenome-genome-assembly--contig:-NODE-2015-length-13562-cov-5.864813_pt1 | contig 13562 bp, 10 predicted proteins | sample MGYA00242933_ERZ507934 | MGnify/ENA primary metagenome ERZ507934 (study PRJEB26167, sample SAMN06115527) | human gut metagenome | host: Homo sapiens | place: China:Zejiang | collected 2015-11-10... | reverse complement strand
CATAACCCCCCGCTTTTCACGACAGCCCCGCCATGTTCGGCGCGGCTGAGACGCGCCGCTTGCGCGACCGCGTCCCTTATGCCGGGCGTAACAGCCGCAGGCCCCACAGCCCCAATATCCTGCCGTGTCCCGTGTTCGGCGTTCTTCATGCCCTCGCAGGTTCTCCGTGCGTTTGCCGTCAGTTTTTGCCCTATGTTGGTTGGGCGGCAGCGTACCTGTGTCCGGCGCGGCTGGGGTGTGCCGCTGCGCGACTACACCCCTTTATGCCGCGCTCAACTCCCGAAGAAGAGTTGGCGGGCTTTTATGGCAGTGTGGCACAGTAGGAGGGGCAGGCGGACTTTAATGGCAGTGTGGCACAGTAGGAGGGGCAGGCGGACTTTGATGGCAGTGTGGCACAGTAGGAGGGGCGGGCTTTGATGGCAGTGCGGCACAGTCCCCTCTTTATCCTTCGTCCTCACCTGCAAAATCTTCCTCCCCAGCACCTCTGTCCGGCGTATACGGCAGACGTTCAAAAACCTTGCGGCGGGGCGTGAGGGATATGTGGTAGTATTGGTCCTGCGGCACATAGATATAGGGAATGTCTTCTTTGCGCTGGCGCAGGAAAAGGGCCAGGAGCACGCGGTTGATGGCCTGGTGCCCCACAATGACCAAGGGCGTGTCTCCGGCGAGGAAAAGGGCGCGGCGCAAACCGCGTTGGACGCGGTCGCGGAGCATGGCGTAGCTTTCTCCATTGGGGTAGGCAAAGGCGTATTTGTCGGCATTGCGGGCGCTGGCCACCTGGGGCATGCGTTGACGTATTTCGGCGTAGCGCAGGCCCTCGCAGTCGCCGGCCCAGATCTCGTCAAATTCGCGAAAGGCCATGACGTGGGTCTGGGGGCGCTGCGCCAGCAGGGGCGCGGCGGTCTGGTGGGACCGTTGGCGGGTGGAAGTGAAGACCCAGTGGATGGGGCGGTCGCGTAAATGTTCTGCCAGAGCGGCGGCCTGGGCTTCGCCCTGCGTGGTGAGGGGCGGGTCGCCGCCGATGCGGCCCTGCAGGTTGAATTCCGTCTGGCCGTGGCGGACCAGGTAAAGGCAGTGCACCCAGACGCTGACGACGATCTCGCGTATGGCTGGGTAGTAGGCGCAGCCTTCGCGGGGGTGCTCGGCCAGGATGCGGTTGGCGGTGGAATCCACGCGCAGCCAGAACTTCTCGTGGCGCAGGGGTTCGTAGATATGCTCGTAGTAGCCAATGCGTTTGTTGAAGTTTTCCAGGGCGGCTTCCTCAGTATAGCCGGCATATTCGGGCAGGGCGGTTTTGCGGCGGATGCAGGCGCGCAGCAGTTCCTGGTCCTCGTTGCGGCATTCGATGAAGAGCAGAGGGTGGTCGGTGAGGGTGCCCTCCATAAGGCGGCGGCGGGCGCGGCTCACATTGGTGGCGTCCAGAATGGCCACATCGCCGTTGCCGCCTTCCGGGGCGAGCCACTGGCGGGCCAGCTCCATGTTGTGGCGGCAGATCTGTTCGCGGGCCAGACGACCGTACGTATTGTCGGGGTTGTAAAAATCCGGGTCGGTGGAGGCCGCGCCCAGACGGGCGCGGCGTACATCGCCGTTATTGAAGAGGCGGGCGCGGATGCCCTCGGCGGCGAGTCCGTCACGAATGCGCCGGGCCAGGGTGGATTTGCCGCGCGCAGGCAGCCCCACCATAGCCACATAGAGTTTTTGCATGGCTTCTCCGGGGGGCAGGCGTCCCGGTTGACGACAGACCCTGGCCGGGCACGCTGGTCGGCGGCACGGCAAAGCGCCGGAGCGGGTCTTGTGCCTGCCGTGGCAAAGGGCCTTTTTTAAGGCAACCCACCCAGGATGGTGCACGGTCCGCGCGCCGGGCGCGCTGCCACGGGGATTATTGGTTACTCCTGCGTGAAGCGGTAGATGCGCACGGACAAGGGCTGCATGTTGCCCCGGTGCATGGCCGAAACCACAAAAGCGTAGTCGCGCGGGCTGCCCGTGGGCGGGCAGGGGCCGCGGTAGTGGCGGGTAAGCCCGCCTTCGGGGATGACGCCGGAGCCGTCGTTGTCCCAACTGCCGCCGCCGAGAAACAGTTCCTGAGAGTCGCCGGTGTATTCCACCAGGCGCACGTCAAAATAATCGGCGTCGGCAGGGGCGTTGGCGAGCTGTATTTCGGGTGAAATGCGTGAGCAGCGGTGCACGTCACGCAGGCTGACGCTGATGGTCATATCATTGGGGGCGTCGCCGCCGTCTTCCTTGGCTGCGCAGGCGGGCAGCAGCAGGGCGGCGCACAGGGCCGGCAGCAGGGCGCACAGGCAGTTGCGGAACCGTTCAAAGCGCATGGGGCCTCCACCAGATGTTTGTGTTTGGCCGCACAGGGCCGGGCCGTCAAAAAGGGAATTGCTTTATGCGGCGTTTGGAAGCATAACGAATAGCCATGCTGAACACAACAACCACGGGGAGTCATGTCATGTCCATTCTTTCCCACAGCGTGGCGGGGTACCTGGACCACGCCTCCTGGATCCGGCGCATGTTTGAGGCCGGGGGACAGTTGAAGGCCCGCTACGGCGCGGACAACGTTTACGATTTCAGCCTGGGCAATCCTGATCTGCCCGCGCCGTCGGCCGTGGCCCACGGTTTGCGGGCTTTTGCCGCCCACGCGGGCGAGCCCTTCGCTTTCGGCTATATGCCCAACGGCGGCTTTGCCTGGGCGCGGGAAAAGCTCGCCGCGCACCTGAGCAAGGAACAGGGCGTGCCGCTCAAGGCTGATCAGGTCATCCTGGGCTGCGGCGCGGCTGGCGTGCTCAACGCTTTTTTGCGTGCCGTGATTGATCCTGGCGAAGAAATGCTGGCCTTTGCGCCGTATTTTGTGGAGTACGGCTTCTATGTGGCCAATCACGGCGGCAGCCTGCGGGCCGTCATGAGCCATAAGGACGATTTCCGGCCCGACCTTGCCGCCCTGGAGGCGGCCATCGGCCCCAAAACCCGCGTGGTGCTCATCAATTCGCCCAATAATCCCACGGGGGTGATCTACAGCCGCGAAGACCTCACGGCCTTGGCCGAGCTGCTGGAAAACAAGAGCCAGGAATACGGCCGCCCCATCTGGCTGGTGGCTGACGAGCCCTACCGTTTCCTGGCCTACGACGGGGTTGAGGTGCCTTCGGTGCTGCCCCTCTATCCCTATGCGGTGGTGGTCAGCTCTTTTTCCAAGTGTCTTTCCCTGCCGGGCGAGCGCGTGGGCTATGCCGCCGTGTCGCCCCGTCTGCCCGAAGCGGAAGAACTCATGGCCGGGCTTACCCTGACCAACCGCATTCTGGGCTTCGTCAACCCGCCGGTAGTGGGCCAGCACCTCATGGCCGCGGCCCTGGACAGTCAGGTGGACCTGGCCGTGTACGCCGCCCGCAGAAAGGCCATGGCCCAGGTGCTTACCGAAGCCGGTTATGACTTCCTTATGCCCGCCGGAGCCTTTTACTTCTTCCCCAAAGCGCCGGGCGGCGACGACGTGGCCTTTGTCAACGCCCTGGTGGAAGAACGAGTCCTGGCCGTGCCCGGTTCGGGCTTTGGCTGCCCCGGCTACTTCCGTCTGGCCTTCTGCGTGGACGAGGGCGTCATCCGCAACGCGGCCGAAGGCTTTGCCCGCGCGCGGGCCAGGATCGGCTAACCCTGGCTTTTAAGGTTATGGCTATGAATGCAAGCCACACCCGTCGCCTGTCCCGCCCTTGGACGGGCCTTGCCCTGGCCGTCGCCCTGGCCCTGCCCCTGCTGTTGGCGGCCGCCTCCGCTCTGGCCGAAGACATAAGCGTGTCCGCGGCCGCGGCCCTGCTGCGCCAGCCGCCCGAAGGCCTGGTGGTGCTGGACGTGCGCACCCCGGCGGAGTTCCGGGCCGGACATCTGCCCGGCGCCGTAAATATGGATTATTTCGGTGGTCCCTTTGAGGCGCAGATCCAGACGTTGCCCAAGAACGCGCCTGTGCTGCTCTATTGTCGCACGGGCAACCGCTCCGAGGCGGCGCAGGAAACCCTGCGCACGGTCGGGGTGCGGCACATTCTGCATATGAAGGACGGCATTGTCGGCTGGCAGGCCCAGGGCCTGCCCCTGCAAGAATAGCGGTCGCCCTGGCACGTTTCCTGCTAAAACAGGGACGGGGAGGAAGTTTTTTCCTCCGCCGTCCTTTTTTGGGGAGGCAACCGTGAACTCCGCACTCTACATCGGCGCCACGGGCATGAAGGGCCTGAGTGAGGGCATGAATGTCATCACCAACAATCTGGCCAATATCAGCACCATTGGCTACAAGCAGCAGAGCATCCTGTTCTCGGACCTTATCTCCACGGGGCAGGGGGGCATAGGCGACTGGTGGGGCGCGCAGACCGATTCCTATGTGGCTGTGGGGCAGACCGGCAAGGGCCTGCAGGTCGACACGGTGCGCACCCTCTTCAACCAGGGTTCTTTTGAAACCAGCAATACCGTGACGGATCTGGCCATCAACGGCAAAGGCTTTTTTCAGGTTACGGACGGCACAAACCTCTACTATACCCGCGCCGGAGACTTCCGTACCTATAACGATGCTGTTTTGCGCACGCCCACGGGCCTGGCCGTCAACGGTTACATGTATAATGCGGACGGCAGCAAAGGCGCGCTGCAGCAGGTGACTCTGGACAAATTCGGCACCATGGCGGCCAAGGCCACCACCAGCGTGGACCTGCGCTGCAACCTGGGGCTGACCAGCCAGAACAGCACCAGCGCCACCGACCCCTACTTCAGCCTGATTGGTCAGTACAACGCCAACAACTCCCCGCCCATATCCAATACCGCCTATGGTTACAGCACGGGCGTGACCCTCTACGGCGCGGACGGCTCCACCCAGACGGCCACCATCTACTATGACGCGGCCCCGGCCGACAGCCCCAATTCTGTGGTGCAATACCTTATTGCCAGCGATGACGTGACCACAGACGGCACCAGCGCCACGGCGGGTTCCGGTCTGCTCATGTCCGGCACGCTCACCTTCAGCAGCAGCGGCCAGCTCACGGACATGACGGCCTTTACGCCCAGCGTGGCCGACAGCACCAACCTGGCCGACTGGACGCCCGCGGCGCTCTCCTCCTCCGGCCTGCCGCAGATGAGCGTGGACGGGCAGACCGTTACCGTCAATCTGGGCATCAGCGCCGGGGGCGGCTGGACCAATGCGCCGGACAGCGCCGCTGCCGTAGGCGTCGACCCCACGGCTCTGGGCGGCATGGCCAAGGCCACGGTAACTGCCGACGCTACCACCAATTATACGGATACCTCACCCACCAGCCGCATAGCCAGTCAGAACGGCTATGGCGCAGGCACGCTCAACGGCATCTCCATTGGCAGCGACGGCACCATCACCGGCTCCTACTCCAACGGCAAAGATATGAATCTTTGGCAGATACCCGTCTGCCGCTTCACCAGTGAAGATGGCCTGCACCGCGAAGGCAACAACCTTTTTTCCGCTACTCCCGAAGCCGGACAAATGGACATGGGCGTGGCAGGCACGGAAAACTACGGCAGCATAGAAGCCTACGCCACTGAAACCTCCAACGTAGACATGGCTACGGAAATGGTCAATATGATCATTACCCAGCGCGGCTTTCAGTCCAACAGCAAGGTGGTCACCACTGCCGACCAGATGCTGCAGAAGGCCATGGAACTGAAGCGGTCGTAGCAAAGCGATTTTGTGGCGAGAAGGGAACTTTTGATCATCGCTGCCTTCATCCGTAACGTTCTTTGTCGCAACGGCTGCAGCTGACCAATAGTTCCCTTCCCCCCCTTTTCCTATCCTTCAAAAAGTTTCCTTTTCCCCCTGCACGGCACGGGGTGTGATAGGGGTAGGTCGCCCAAGGTGTGGTCTCATTCCTGCAATTGCGCCGTCAACTGTTCCAGAGAGCGGGTGATTTCCAGCAGTTTGTTGGTTTCATGGCGGGCGCTGGTCATGGAGTGGGCCGTATCCGCAACCACGGTGCTGACCTGGTCGATGGTGCGGTTGATGCCCTCGCTGGTAGCGGACTGCTGATCGCTGGCCGCAGCAATGGCCTTGACCTGTTCTACGGTGTTTTCCACCGTCCCCACAATATCCTGAAGGGCTGATCCAGATTGCCCGGCAAAGTCTGTTGCACGCTCCACCTGGCCTACGGCATTTTCTGTGGAAACCATGCTTTTGGCCGTGCTGTCCTGAATAGCGGCAATGGCTTTGGCCACATCGTTGGTGGAAGCCATGGTTTTTTCTGCCAGTTTGCGCACCTCGTCGGCCACCACGGCAAAGCCGCGTCCGGCTTCGCCGGCGCGGGCCGCTTCAATGGCGGCGTTGAGGGCCAGCAGATTGGTCTGGTCCGCAATGTCCGAAATGACGTTCATGATTGCAGAAATGGCTCTGGCATGGCTGTCCAGCTGGGTCATGTCATCCCGCAGGGTCAGGGAAAGCTCGTGCACGGCCTCAATGCTTTCCAGGGCGTTGCGCACCACGTCCGCGCCGCCCTGAGCTTTGTCGCGGGTGTGGGAGGAGGCTTCAGCGGCCACATCGGCGTTGTGGGCCACTTCCTGTACGGCGGCGTTCATGCGGTCCATGGCTGTGGCGGCCTCGGCCAGACGGCGGGCGGCTTCTGCGGCGTTTTCGTCCGACTGGCGGATACCCTGCGAAAGGCTTTCGGCAATGACGCTGAGAGTATCCATCATTTCCTGCAGGGCTGCGGCCACCTCGGCCATGCGTTGGTTTTTGTCCGAAATTTGCTGCTGGGCGTTTTTGAGGGCGGTCATATCCACATAGAGGCACATGCCGCCCATGCAGACGCCCTCCTGGCTGTAGATGGGAAAGACGTTGGCCAGCACGTTGACGCGCGAGCCCTTGTGCCCGCCAATGGTGACCTCCAGATTGCGGAAGTACTGGCCGTTTTTGATGCTTTTGCCCACGGCGGTTTCCCGCGTGGGGTCATTGTAAAAAAGTTCGGCCAGAGTCTTGCCCAGGCAATCCTCCACGCTGTCATTGATTTCCAGCATGTTCAGGCAGTCCTGATTGGTGCTCAGGGCCCGTTCTTCTGTATCCACCAGCAGATACGGCATGGGGATGCCTGCCAGAATGCCGTGCAGACGCCCCCTGGTCTGGCTCAACTCGTGACCCAGGTTCTGCAGGGCCATGAGAAGCGGTGGAGGTATGGCGGCGGAACCGTCCAGGGCCGCGCCCTGGGCGGCGGCCGCCACGACGCGCAGGTTCTCGCGCAGGGCCGTACCCGCCAGCAGGCGCAGACCAACCAGCGTGCAAATCACGGCCGCGGCTGCGGCTGCAAGGCCGGCCAACGCGGGCCCGGCCCCCAGCGCACCGGCCAGGGCGGCCAAAGCCGCGCCCAGCAGCAGGCCTGCGCCCCCGGGCAGCAACATCTTGGGTGACGAAACCATAGCGCTTCTCCCCCTAAAAAAGAAAATTGTTACGAATTTTTTACTTCTTAACGGCCGGTTTGCGCCCATGTTAAGGGCGCGAGAGGGAAAATTTGACATTTGGGCGGGTTCCTCGTGGATCCGGGCTGTAGAGGCCGGGGCCTGTCGCCAAAGGCGCAAAAGCAAAAAGACTTGACAGGAAAATTGCCAAAGGGTATTGACACCCATTCAAGGCGGCTGGCGTTCACGTCGGCCGTGCATCCTGAGACGGAACTTGTTCCAGCGGGGTGGCCTGAAGGGGCCCCCTTTTTTTTGTCCTTGCGCTTGCGCTGCCAAAGGAACGCATGACCGAAGAAGCCTGCAAAAACGCCATAATCCGCTTGGTTGAACCCCTGGCGCACGCCCTGGGCCTGGTGCTTTGGGGCGTTGAAGTGGTGCGCGCCGGGCGCGTTCTGGTCCGGGTGTATGTGGACGTGCCCGTTGCCGCATGCGGCGTTGCGGGCCATCCTGCGGATGGCCGATGCGGTCTTTCCGTCGAAAATCCGGCCGAAAATCCAGCCGCAAGTCCAGCCACGGATGCCGTGCCCCCGCCGCTGTCCGCGCTTTCCGCCACGGTGGACCAGTGCGAAAAAATTTCCCGTCAGCTGGGTCTGGCCCTGGACGTGGAAGACTGTTTTGCCGACCCCTATGTGCTGGAGGTTTCCACCCCCGGCCTGACCCGCGTCTTTTTTTGCCTGGAGCAGATGTCCCCCTATGTGGGGGATGTGGTGGAAGCCCGCCTGGAGCGGCCGTTGGCCCCGCAGTCTGCGGACGCGGCCCCGTCGGAGCTGCCTGCCCGGCGCGTCTGGCGCGGCATTTTGCGGGCAGTAGAAGACACGGGCTTTGTGCTTGCACCGGCCCAGGTGAGCCCCGAAGGAGATGTGCTGCCCGAGGATCTGCCCGCGGCGCGCATTCCCTGGGAGGCCGCCCGCAGGGTCAGCCGCATGTATGTGTTCCGTAAGCCTGTCAAGCCTGGCAAAGGGCCGGGGCAAGGGCGCGGCAAGGGCATCGGGAAGAAGCCCAGCAAAAAATCTGAAAAGGAAAAGGGCGACGAGGGCGGCCGCGGCAATGCGGAAGCCGGACGCGCGCCCGGCGCAACCCCGGAAGAGGCGGCCGCAACCACGGCGGGCCGCATTCCCGGATAGTCCCGGTCCCGCCCCGCCGACGCGGGCCGGATGCGCCGGAAGCAGAGAAGTTACGCCGCCCTTGGCGGCAGCCGGAGGCACAGATGAATCTTGAACTCAAAAAGGCCATTGACCAGATCAGCAAAGACAAGGGCCTGGACCGCAATATGCTCATCGAAACGCTGGAGGACGCCGTGCGCACTTCGGTGTTACGTCGCTTCAGTGAAGATACGGACGTGGAGGTGAGCTACAACGACGACACCGGCGATATTGAGGTCTATCAGTTCAAAATCGTTGTGCCGGATGGCGACGTGGCCAACCCTGACACGCAGATTGAGCTGGTCGAGGCCCGTACCCACGACCCCTCCGTGCAGCTGGACGACGAGGTGGGCTTTCGCGTGCGGGTGGAGGATCTGGGCCGCATTGCCGCGCAGTCGGCCAAGCAGGTCATCATTCAGCGCATGCGCGACGCCGAGCAGGGCATTATTTACGAAGAATACAAAGACCGCGTGGGTGAGATTGTTTCGGGCATCATTCAGCGGCGCGACAAGGGCGGCTGGGTCATCAACCTGGGCCGTACCGAGGCCATTTTGCCGCGTGAGGAGCAGATCCCGCGTGAGCACTACAAGCGCGGCGACCGCGTACAGGCCTTGATTGTCGAAGTGCGTCAGGAAGGGCGCGGGCCGCAGGTGGTGGTTTCGCGTTCGCACCGCGATTACATGGCGGCCTTGTTCCGGCGCGAGGTGCCTGAAGTGGACGATGGCGTGGTGCAGATTATGGGCGTGGCCCGCGACCCCGGTTCGCGCGCCAAGGTGGCCGTGCTCTCGCGTGAGCGGGACGTGGACCCCGTGGGCGCGTGCGTGGGCGTGCGCGGTTCGCGCATCCAGAATATCGTGCAGGAGTTGCACGGTGAGCGCATCGACATCGTGGTCTGGAGCGCCGATATCGCCACCTATGCCCGCAATGCCCTGGCCCCGGCCCTGGTTTCGCGCATCGTGGTGGACGAAGAGGAAAATTTGCTGGAAGTCATCGTGCCTGACGATCAGCTTACCAACGCCATTGGGCGTAAGGGGCAGAACGTTAAGCTGGCCGCGCGCCTGCTGGGCTGGAAGGTCGATATCTTTACCGAAACCCGCTACAACGAGGCCAACGCCATCGGCCACGGTCTGGAGCAGGTGGCCAGTGTGGCTGAAGTTTCCATTGAGGCCCTGCTGGCTGCGGGCTACAGCTCGCTGGACAAGCTGCGTGAAGCCTCGGATGAAGACCTGGCCGACAAGTTGATTATCAGCGCTTCGCGCATTGCCGACCTGCGTTCGGCCATCAATTTTCTGGCTCCTGTGGTGGAAACCACGCCCGAATCTTCGGCCGTGCATCTGGGCGGCCCCGCCGCTGAAACGGATGCTGCGGATGCGGCCCCGGCCGCTGAAGACGGCGTTTCTGAAGCCGGGGAAGGTGTGGAGGATGCGCCCGCCGCGACGCCCGACACGCGGGACGGAGATGCCTGAGCATGACGGGGAAGCCTGAGCACGACGCCGGCCTTGCGGCCGGGTCGGAAGGGCCGGTGCGGATGTGTGTTATCTGCCGCCGCCGGTTCGCCAAGGCGCAATTGACCCGCCATGTGCTCACGGCGGAAGGAATTTTGAGTATTGACGCTGCAAAAACCAGACCGGGCAGGGGCTGGTATGTGTGTTCCGATCCTGTCTGTACGGCCAGATTCGCCAAATTCAGGCCCGGCACACGGCGTAAGGGGGGTAACCATGGCTGATGCGAAAATAAAGATTAAACTTCTCGGCGAGGAACTGTCCACAAGTCCCAAGGACATGTTGCGCATTCTGCGTGATCTGGGCATTCCGGCGCGGACTTCTTCCGGCTCTGTAAGCCCGGAGGAGGCGGCCCGCGTGCGCGCACATGTGGCCGAGCAGAAACAGGCCGAAGCCGGGCGTGTGGATTCCCACCCCAATGTTATTGTGCGCCGTCGCCGTAAGGAATCGGTCGATGCGCCTGCGGAAGCGCCCGCTGCGGCTGTGGCGTCTTCTCCTGAAGCGCCTGAAACTGAAGCGTCCGAAACGGAGGCGGCCCTCAAGGCTGGGGCGTCGGAAGCCGCCGCGCCTGCGCCCGAAGCAGCAGCCCCCGCTGCGTCCGCATCGGACGTTGCAGCCAAAGCTGCCGCCCCTGTTGCGGAGGCCGGCGCTACGGCCTCTGTTGCCCGTGTGGTCAAGCCTGCCAGGGCAACCACCGGCGCGCGCGTGCTGCACCGCCCCGGCGATACGCCGCCGGCCCCCGCCGTCCCTGTGGCTGAACCTGCGGCCGTGGAACCCGAAGTCTCTCCGGCGGCTGCCCCCGCCGCCCCGTCCGCCCCTGCCGCCCCTGCCGCAAAATCCGCAATCCTCGCTGAGGAAGAGGCGTCTCCCAAGGCTGCTGCTCCGGAAGCGGCCGCCCCCAAGGCTGCGGAAGAAAGTGCGGAAAAGGCCGCCCGCGCGGCGCGTCTGGCCCGGCCCGACGCCTCTGCCGTGCCTGAGGGGTCTTCGGCGCCCACCCTGCCGCCGCGCGCGCCCGAAGGCCGCTCTGAGCGGGTGGAGGGCAAGGATGGGGGCGAGGCTGCGCCGCACCGTTCTCGGGCGGAAGCGTCTGCCGCGCCGCAGGTGCGGATCATTTCTCGTCCGGATCCCGCCACGCAACGTCCTGCCGGCGCCAGACCGGCGGCGGGCGCGCGTGCCGGCGTCGGCCGCGACGGGGCTCCCCGCCCTGCGCGCCCTGGCGCTCCCCGTCCCGGCGCTCCCCGTCCTGGCGCTCCCCGTCCCGGCGGGTTTGGCCAGCAGCCTGGCGCGCCTGCGTCCGAGGGTCGGGAAGGGCAGAGCAAGAAGAAGCGCCTTAAGGGGCGGCGTACTGTGGACTTTCAGCAGGGCAATTTTGGCCGCCGCGATGATGACGACAGCGGTCGGCTGAACCGCGGCAAAGGCCGCCGCAAGCTGGGGCGTGGCGCGCCTGTGGCTCAGGCCACGCAGCCCCTCAAGGCGGCCAAGCGCAAGATCCGTATTACCGAGGCCATCCGCGTGGCGGACATGGCCCACCAGATGGGCCTCAAGGTCAATGAGATCATCAAGGTGCTTTTTGGTCTGGGCGTCATGGCCACCATTAACCAGTCGCTGGATATAGACACGGCCACTCTGGTGGCTTCTGAATTCGGCTATGAGGTGGAGAAGGTGGGCTTCTCCGAGGACGACTACCTGCTGCCCAAAGAAGTGGACACGCCGGAGAGCCTCAGGCCTCGCCCGCCTGTGGTCACCATTATGGGCCACGTGGACCACGGCAAGACCTCCCTGCTGGACGCCATCCGTAAAACCAATGTCACCGGCGGCGAAGCGGGCGGCATCACCCAGCACATCGGCGCGTACCACGTCAAGACCAAGCGCGGCGAGATTGTCTTTCTGGACACGCCCGGCCACGAGGCCTTTACGGCCATGCGCGCCCGCGGTGCGCAGGTGACGGACCTGGTCATTCTGGTGGTGGCCGCCGACGACGGCGTCATGGAACAGACCCGCGAGGCCATCAACCACGCCCGTGCGGCCAATGTGCCCATTATGGTGGCTGTGAACAAAATTGACAAACCCGGCGCCAATCCTGACCGCGTGTTGCGTGAGCTGGCCGAACTGGGTCTGCAGCCCGAAGACTGGGGCGGCGACACCATTGTGGCCAAGGTTTCGGCCAAGACCCGTGAAGGGCTGGACGCTTTGCTGGAAATGGTGGCCCTGCAGGCCGAGATTCTGGAGCTTAAAGCCAACCCGGACAAGCCCGCGCGCGGCCACATTGTGGAAGCTAAGCTGGATAAGGGCCGGGGGCCTGTGGCCACGGTGCTGGTGCAGGAAGGCACCGTGCATCAGGGCGACAACTTTGTCTGCGGTTCGTTCTCAGGCCGCGTGCGCGCCCTGAGCAACGACCAGGGCAAGAAGGTCAAGGAGGCCGGGCCCTCCCTGCCGGTGGAAGTGCAGGGCTTTGAGGGCGTGCCCGAAGCGGGCGAAGAATTCTTTGTGGTGGCCGACGAAAAAGTGGCCCGCCGCATTGCCGACGCGCGCATGGTCAAGCAGCGCGAACGCGAGCTGGCTTCGGAATCCCGCGTTACGCTGGAAACCTTCCTCTCGCAGCGCGCTTCCGACCAGGAAGCCCTTACCCTTAATCTGGTGGTCAAGGCCGATGTGCAGGGCAGTCTGGAGGCCATTACCGAGGCCCTCAACAAGCTGAGCACGGACAAGGTGCGCATCAGCGTGGTGCACGGCGGCACGGGCGCCATATCCGAATCGGATATCCTGCTGGCGTCGGCTTCCAAGGCCATTATCATCGGCTTCAATGTGCGGCCTACGGCCAAGATCAAGGATGTTGCCGAACACGAGAATGTGGATATCCGCTTCTATGACATCATTTACAAGCTGGTGGACGACATCAAGAGCGCCATGGCCGGCATGCTGGCCCCGGTGCAGCGTGAAGTTTATCTGGGCCAGGCTGAGGTGCGGGATACCTTCAACGTGCCCAAGGTGGGCGCCATTGCCGGTTCCTATGTGGCGGACGGCAAGATAGCCCGCAACGCCGGCGTGCGCCTGCTGCGCGACGGCGTGGTGGTCTACACCGGCAAGATAGCCTCGCTGAAGCGCTTTAAGGACGACGCCAAGGAAGTGGTTAAAGGCAACGAATGCGGCGTGGGCCTGGAGAACTTCAACGATGTCAAGATCGGCGACATTATCGAAGCCTTTGAAACTGTTGAAGAAGCCGCAACGCTGTAAAAAACGGTAGTTTGGGGATGTGTCGCACGGCCATGCTGTCGCCTTCCCTAACTTCCTTTGTCGTAAGGGCTGGCGCATCGAAGCCTTTGAAACTGTTGAAGAAGCCGCAACGCTGTAAAGAACGGTAGTTTGGGGATGTGTCGCACGGCCATGCTGTCGCCATCCCCGGAGTTGTAAACGCAGAGGGCTGCCTCCCCGGCGGCTCAGGGGCTGTTATCCTCCAGTGCGCTCCTTTCATTCAGGGTAT
>ENA-UEYG01002013-UEYG01002013.1-human-gut-metagenome-genome-assembly--contig:-NODE-2013-length-13573-cov-3.356180_pt1 | contig 13573 bp, 7 predicted proteins | sample MGYA00242933_ERZ507934 | MGnify/ENA primary metagenome ERZ507934 (study PRJEB26167, sample SAMN06115527) | human gut metagenome | host: Homo sapiens | place: China:Zejiang | collected 2015-11-10... | reverse complement strand
ACCTCTCGACCTCGCTGCCGGTCTACATGCGCTTCGGCAAGGCCCCCGTGCTGGAGGTCACGCCGCAGGACGTGGACCAGATACGCCAGCTCTTCCAGCTCATCAAAACCATGCTGCGCAGCGACAAGGAGCGTTACCGCCACGAAATCATCCGCACGCTTTTCACCACGGCGTTCTACATCATCACGGAGATCAACCAGCGCGAGCAGCCCGGCGAGATCAAGCAGGGTCGCTGCGAAGTGCTCTTCGACGAATTCATGTCGCTGCTGCAACAGTACAACAAACGCGAACGCAACGTCAGCTTCTACGCCAAGCAGCTCAATATCACGCCGAAATATCTCTCGTCCGTGGTCAAGGAGGTGAGCGGCAAAACCGCCGCGCGCTGGATCGACGAATCGGTGATTCTGGAAGCCAAGGCGCTGCTCAAATACTCCGGCATGAGTATTCAGGAGATCGCCTACCACCTCAATTTCTCGACCCAGTCGTTCTTCGGCAAATACTTCAAACAGCACACCGGCACCAGCCCCTCGCGCTACAAACGCAAAGGCTGAGCCGCAGATACGGCACGAAACCCTCTCCCGGAGAGGGTTTTTTGTTGTCTTTCTCCGAAAGATCCGACAATCACTCGTTGTTTGTCAATACCATATAAATTCAGAACGGCCGTTTTTTCCTGCTGTTCGACGCTCATTATGTAAACCATAGCGTAAACCGGAAAAACATGAAAATCCCCAAGGCGACCGTCACGGCGGTCCTTTACAAATCGAAGACCCTTGCCAGCGGCGAACACCCCGTCATGATAAGGGTCTGCTACAACAGCAAACGCCGATACAAAAGCACGGGACTCTCCTGTCCGGCGAAATGGTGGAACGCCGCGAAGCAGGAGGTGCGCGAACGGCATCCGCTGGCCCCGAACATGAACGCCATCATCGGTTCCGAACTGACGGCGCTGAAAAACAAAGTGCTGGATTTCGAGCGGCAGGGGGTGCCCTACTCCGTGCAGCGCATATTCGAGGCTTCGGTGCGGAAACCTCCGTCCCGAAAAACCCTGTACGACCTTTTCGAAGAGCGTATCGCTTATTTCAGGGACACCCTCCAGAAACACAACACGGCCGCCGGCTACCAGACGCTGCTCCATATCGTCGAACGGTTCTCGCAGCACCGGACCGTCGAGCTGTTCGACGTAGACGGCGCATGGCTCGGCGAGTTCGAGGAGTACCTCCATGCGCGTTATGCCGATACGAGCATCAAACGGTTTTTCAGCGCCCTGAAAGCGCTGATGAACTACGCCTGCCAGAACGGACTGCTGGACGCCAATCCGTTCGACCGCTTCCGTCTGAGCCGCAGGCTCGACGTGCGGACCGCCAAACGGGCACTCGCGACCGACGAACTCGACAGCCTGATCCGTTACTACCTCGATACATATTATTATAAGACCCGGAAGAGGCCCGATCCCCGGACGATGAAAAGACGCTGCTGGCGCGCGCCGAGCTGCGGATGCCGGGGCGAGGAGCGGCAGGCGTCGTACGACGCCGAGCAGTTCGCGCTTTCGATGTTCATCTGCTCCTATATTTTTCAGGGGCTGGCGCTGGTCGATCTGGCCCGCCTGAAGTGGAAGGACCTCGTATGCGTGGAGATTCCGGACCGGGAGAAGTACGACCGGGATTGTGCGGCCTACGGCCCCCGGTATGCCGAAGCGCATAAGGAGACGGTCGCTTTTTATGAAATCAATTTCGTTCGCGCCAAAACCCTGCATCCGATCCGCATTCTGGTCGAACAGCGGGTAGCGTGGCCCTATATGAAGCCGTTCGCCCGCACAGCGAAGGGCGGCGCCGGAGACGACTTCGTTTTTCCGATCTACTTCGACGACGACCCCCAACGCCGGTTCGAACGCATAACCTATGCCAACAACGTGATAAACCAAGGGTTGCAGCGTGCGGCGAAGCGCATCGGCCTGTCGCGGAAAATCACCTTCTATTCGGCCCGTCACACCTATGCGTCACGCCTTTATCACGCCGACGTGCCGCTGCCCCTGATCGCCCAGAACATGGGGCGCAACCCGGCGGAAATCGAAACTTACCTCAAGGAGTTCGACACGGACAGAATCATCAGCGCCAACAAACGGGTCTGGCAAATTCCCGATCCAGCCCGCAAAGACCCAAAAACCGGCGCCGGCTTGTAAACCTCCATGTAAACCGAGTCGTCATGCGAGGTTGTAACATCATAAATATCAATATATAACTTGACATGTATTTTGTTCTTAACCGGAACAATGTTAGCCGGTGTCGGTTGTAAAGACTACGACGACGACATCGACGACCTGAAGGGTCAGATCAACGACTTGAAGGGTCAAGTCGAGTTGAAGGCCGACGCTTCAGCCCTCAAAGCTGTTACCGACAAATTAAACGGGATAGATTTCTCGTCTTTCGTTACCAACAGCGGTCTCCAGACAGAGCTTGACAAAAGGCTGGCAGACTATGCCAAGAAGTCGGATCTGAAAGATTGGCTGACTAGCGATGAGGTGTTGAAACTTATTAAGGCTCAGGGATATCAGACCAAGGCTGACGTTCAGAAACTGATCGACGAGGCTACCAAGAATCAGCTGACTGCCGACGATGTCAAGAAGATTTTCGAGACGATGATCGCTTCGGACGAGACCATGGGTAAACTGCAGGCCGAAATGCAGAAGATCATCCAGCAGGCTCTGGTCGACGGCAAGTACGTTACCGAGCAGCAGATGAAGGATTTCGTCGAGGGTAAAGGTTACATCACCGGTGCCGATCAGCTGTCGGCGACTCAGATCAACCAGATCCTTACCGCTGTCGCCAATTCCGTATCTTCGGAGACGGCTACGGTCACCGATGCCATCAAGAAGGTCCTCGGCGACAACTTCGCTTCGTACATGGCTGAGTACATGAATGACGAGACGGTCAAAGCCGAAATGGGCAAGACCATCACCGATACGATCCTCAAGGAGCTGACCGATGCCAACGTAACTCTGAAAGAGGCTATCGAGGCGATGATCGAGGAGGGTGTAAACAGCAAGCTGTTCAACCCCGACGGCAGCGCAATCTACCTGAAAGAAGCTGATCTGAAGGATCGTTTCGACAATTACGACACGCAGCTCCGCAATCTCTGGAGCGCTATCGCAGACCTCGCCGGCCGCATCCAGTCGCTGGTTTACGTTCCGACTTCGCTCGAAGAGGTATCGAACAATGTCATTTCCATCGAGGGACTTCCCTATATCGCGATGGTTGACGGTGAAGGTGAGGACTACAAGTTCTATCTGGGCAGCGACGAAGGCGGCAACGAGGCCGCGATCGAAGCTACTTTCATGGTTTCGCCTGCGGCTCTGGCAGTCAAGATGACCAAGGAGAACGTATCGTTCGTAACGGAGGAGATCAAGACGCGCAGCGCTGCGTCGTTCGAGGTTGTAGACGTGATCGATCAGGACGTCGTGACCGGTAAGTTTACCGTTGTCGCCAAGACTCAGTACGAGTACGGAAACGGCAAAACGCTGGCCATTGCGCTGAATGTGAAACTCGCAGGCACCGGTGTCGCCGGAGCTACGCCCGAAGATGCCATTTCGGGCGAGGATTTGGGCAGCGATTTCACCAGTGCCTTTATCGGTACGCAGTATAATGCAGGTGGCGCGATCAACGCCGATCTGGTTGCCGGCCGTATGAAAGAGGACGGAAACCTCGAACTGGTAGTTGACAACGATACCCAGTTCCCGGAATTCGAGGGCGACGGCGGTCTGAAGTATAACGACGAGGAAACCGTCGTTGAGTTCTTCCATGATGTGAAGATTTACTACATGAAAGACGGCAAACCGCAGGAGCTTGCCGCAATCTGGGGCGAGGATGTTCCCGTTCTCAAGACCGTTGTTCCTGAAGACGACGCCGTAGCGACGGTAGATCCCGAAACTAACAAGGACAGCTATACGCTTACGGCAACCACGGCGGCGATCAAAAAGGGCAAGGGTGTTCCGGCTCTGATCGACGACGTGATTACCTCGGAACCGTTCTCGTTCGACCTCGTATCGGGCGAATACACCTGCCGCGTGGTTAAGAACGCCAAATCGCAGTTCACCATCATCAAGGACAACACCGACGTCATCGTTTCCGAGCCGCAGACGGTAACGTGGAACTATGCAACGGTTAGTGCCGGCGACGATTACGAGGCTGTGGATTACCTGCTGAATCCCGATCCCACGAAGCCGCAGATCGGCCACGTGATTTACAACGCACTGAAGGATGGATACTTCGAGGATATCCAGATCTTCGACGGCGAGACCGAAATGACCGACGAACTGCCGTTCGATGTCGCTGACATTATCCTTACTAGCTCTCCTGCTGACGATCGTGCAGAGCAGCATCTGGAACTTGTCGTAGCCGGCAACAGTGCAATGACGAGCGGTTCTTACACGGTCAAAGCACGTTACAACTATGAGAACACCGATATTACGATTACTCTGCCCGTCGTTATCGAGGGTATGCCTGAGATCACGATGGCTCCGGAGACCGTAACGGTGGATTACTTGGCGGGAACGAGCGAATACACGGTGATCGAGACGTATGCCGAGAAACTCTGGAATAAGGATTGGGCTCCGAAGTACTTCGCCGACAAGCAGACGTTCGTAGATGCGATCTATGCCGCTACCTTCGAGGCTACTGCCGATGAAGCGGAAGATGGAACCGAACTCGTGCAGGCGACCGACGATGCAAAGAACATCGCTATCAAGCTCGGCACCGGAGCAAAGGAGAAGAGCTACGAACTCACGGCTAAACTTACTGCCGACTGGGGTCTCGATGTAACGGTTGCCGTTACGGTTAATTTCGAAGGCTTTGCAGGCGAATTGGTACAGGGCGACAACTATGCGAATCCGGTGCGTCTGAACGCAAAGCTTACGACGACGGCTTATGTGCCCGATGGACTTAATCTCGACAACACTTGGGTTGCACCCAAAGATTCCAAGGGCAATGAAATCGGAAAGGTTGTCTTCTCGGTAGACACCGAAGAGTACGAAGGCGCTTCGGTAGACGCCGACGCCAAGACCCTGACGTGGGGTACTGAGTACAAGGGCCTGAACATGGCGCTCAGCGTAAAACTGATGCTCGATTCTTATGTTCTTGACGAGCAGGAGCTTAATGTCGAGATTCCCGACCCGATCAAGGATAAGACGATCAGCCTGCGTAAGAATGCCGCTACTACGATTTCTGCGAGCGATGCCGATGCTTCCCTGACTGTGGGCAATCTCCTCCAGCTGGCGAATATCAACGGCAACAACGTATTCGAGGCTGCGGCTGCCGATGAGAATACGGTTCTCGGAGTCGCTGTCAAGTACGAGGTGATGAATCCGGAGGTTCTCGTTGACCGAATTACGATTGCGGGCGATTTCGCAACCACCGGTACGATTACGGTCAAGGGTAATGCCGACAGCGAATTCGTAGGCGAGAAGACGGTCAAGGTGAAAGTTACCGTATCCTATGATTACGGCACGGACCGCGTTCACAATCTTGATATCAAGGTTAAGCAGAAAGCCAACTAATAAAGAATCCCCCTTTTCCGCGAAATCCGGCGCCGTCCTTCGGGACGGTGCCGGGAGCGCGGGAAATCAAATCCCTAAAGCAGGAACGGCACATCCCAAAGTTTTTTGGTTAACAACTCCCACTTTTAAGTAACATTCCTGCTTGCGGCAGACCGAAGAGGCGCGGTCTGCCGCTTTTTTTATCCGGAATCTCCGCAATATTCTTCCGTCTCTCCGGCACACTGCGGCCGCCGGCACGGACTCCGCCGCCGGCCGGGCCGTCCGTCCGGCCAATCGCCGTTTCGAAATCCGCCCCACGATACGGCGGGGCGATGCGCAGACGACGATTATTCGTTTACCGGCACCCGTCCGACAACAGCTTCGCGTCCGGCGCCGCCGGAGAGCGCACCTCTCAAAAATTTGATTTTGAACCGATGTTGTATTATCTTTGCATGCGGACGCATAATAAATTCGGGAACCATGAAAAGATACATAGCAACACTCTTGCTCCTTGCCGCCTGCGCTTCGGTGCAGGCCCGCGAGGTATTTCCGCTCAACGAAGGATGGCGTTTCTTCTTCAAGTCGGAGAACAGCAGCGACAACGCCCGGCACGTAACCCTGCCCCACACATGGAACACCGACACGGGAGCCGGCGGCCATTTCCTCGAAACGACCGCCAACTATCAGAACGACATGTATATACCAGCCGAATGGGCATCGAAACGGTTGTTCGTGAAGTTCTACGGCGTGCAGAACGTCGCCGACCTCTTCGTGAACGGCTATCATGTCGGCGCACACCGCGGCGGGTCCACGGCCTTCACCTTCGAAATCACCGACAAGATACGCTTCGGCGAGGACAATGCGCTGCTGGTCGTGGTGAGCAACAACAGCCGCGACGACGTGCTTCCCGCTTCGACCGACATGAATCTTTACGGCGGCATCTACCGCGAAGCGGAGCTGATCCTGACCGGAAAGACGGCCGTTTCACCGCTCCACCTCGGTTCGGAGGGCGTACTCGTGCGCCAGAATTCGGTCACAAGCGCGCTGGTCGAAGGCGAGGCGGAAATATACCTCACCTCGGCGGGCGAAAGCACCTGCATGCTGACGCTCGACATCACGGCCCCCAACGGCCGGAAGGTCTTCACCAAACGGCAGAAAACCCGTCTCGACGGCAGACCCGTCGTCATACCCTTCTCGATCGCCAATCCGCAGTTGTGGAGCCCCTCCTCACCGGCGCTCTACCGGGTAACGGCCAGCATCGGCGAAGAGACCGTAACGGACAGCGTGACGGTACGCACGGGATTCCGAAACATTCAGGTAACCACGGCGGGCGGCCTTACGATCAACGGCGAGCGCATTCCGGTTCACGGCGTGACGCTCTACCACGACAATGCCATTTCGGGCGGCGCGGTTCTGGCGCAGGATTACGACGCCGACCTGCAGCAGATCCGCGATCTGGGAGCCAACGCCCTGCGTTCGGCCGTCATGCCCCACGCGCAGTATCTCTACGACCGCTGCGACGAGCAGGGCCTGCTGGTCTGGATCGACTCTCCGCTGCACCGCTCCTCGTTTCTGGGAGACGTGGCCTATTACGCCACGCCGCAGTTCGAGCAGAACGGCATACAGCAGCTGCAGGAGATCATCGCCCAGAACTACAACCACCCTTCGGTGGTGATGTGGGGTATCTTCTCACGGCTCTGGATGCGCGGCGACGACGTGACGCCCTACCTGCGCCGGCTCAACGACACGGCCCACGAAATGGACCGTTCGCGTCCGACGGTGGCGTGCAGCGACCAGAACGGCGGCATCAACTTCATCACCGACCTGATCGTCTGGCGGCAGGACGTCGGCTGGCGCAAAGGCTCGACCGACGACGTGGCCGTATGGCGCAACCAGCTGCAGAAGAACTGGTCCAACCTCCGTTCGGGCGTATGTTACGGAGGCAGCGGCTTCATCGGCCACAAGAGCTACACGGCGCAGGCCGCACCCCGCTCGAACTGGATGCCCGAAGAGCGCCAGACGCGCTTCCACGAGGAATACGTGAAGAACCTGCAGAACGATTCGCTCTTCTGGGGCACGTGGATCAACAACATGTTCGATTACGGTTCGGCGCGCCGACCCTACGGCATCAACGGCGAGGGACTGGTGACGATCGACCGCCGCGAGCGCAAGGACGCATACTACTTATACAGGGCTTTGTGGAACGAACGGAAGCCGACGCTGCATATCGTCGACAAGCGGCGCAGCCTGCGCGACCGCAACCGGCAGGCGTTCAGCGTCTATTCGTCGGTCGGAGCGCCTACGCTGTTCGTGGGCGCGGACACCGTGGCGATGACCCAATACGCCGCCTGCCAGTACCGCTCCGACTCGGTGGAAATACAGGGTATCGTGAAGGTGAAAGTAGTGGCCGGGGAGCAGTGCGACAGCGTAACGCTCAGAGTCGGCAACGTGCTAAAACCGAAGCGGCAGCCGGTCCCTCGGCGAACAGCAGGTCCGCAACAGACAAATTAGGCTGGAAAGGCATGCGGTCGGAAAAGACCTGCACATAGGGTTCGGCGATAAACGCCGGACCCTCTTTTTTGCGCTTGGGACGCAGGTCGAGGTCCCCGGCGGCGGCATCGACATAGCTCTCGGAAAAGTCCGGCATCGGGACATGCGTCAGCGAACAGAGCAGTTCGAGCAATCCGCGGTTGTAATCGGCCAGAAATCCGTACTCCCGGCGGTAGAAAGGCTCGAAATATTCGGCGTAGAAATCGAAATAGGGCGATCCCTTGTACGAAGCGACCAGCGCGCCCCAATGCTGGTGCTGCCAGCGTTTCGAATAGTCGATCCGCACGTCGCGCACCGGCTGGCGGGGCCGGTTGGCATTGCGCACATGCACCGTCAGCTCCATCACGCCGTCGGTGGCGAGGATGCGGGCGCGGTTGCGCTCCGAACGCTTCACGAAGTGTTCGCCCAGATCGACGACGCACCCTCCGCGCAGCAGGTGCGCGAAGTACTCGGCCGAGGGAAGATATGCCAAGGGCAGAACGGTCATGGCTCCACCCAGTCGCCGTTGTCCCGGATCAGTTCGACGAGCCGGTCGAGCGCCTCCTCCTGCGGTATGTTGCGCTCAACGACCGTGCGACCCTTGTAGAGCGTGATGCGCCCCGGAGCGGCGCCCACGTAGCCATAATCGGCGTCGGCCATCTCGCCGGGACCGTTCACGATACAGCCCATGACGCCGATCTTGAGGTTTTTCAGATGCGACGTGCGCGACTTGACGGCGGCGAGGGTCTTCTCAATGTCGTAAAGCGTGCGGCCGCAGCTCGGACAGGCGATATATTCGGTGTGCGAGAAGCGCACGCGCGCCGCCTGCAGGATCATCAGCTCGATATTGCGGATCTCCTCCTCTGCGAAACCCGGCGCGTCGATCCAGATGCCGTCGGCCAGCCCGTCGAGAAACAGCACGCCCAGATCGGCGGCGGCCTTGACAGCCAGCGTCTCCGGCGAAGTCTCCCCGTAACGGCGTTTGACCACGACGGGCCGGGGCGTGTCGAGGTTCAGGATCGCGGCCCGCAGTTCGGCCGTGGGATTCTCCGACACGGCTTCGATCACGCAAAAACCCGCCAGCGGCTCGGTGTGGACGACAGGCACCGCAACGTTCGTACGGCGGCGGTATTCGGTCGGCGAATAGCGTTCGGGATGGAGTACGGGGAATTTGCCCGGCCGCCGGGCGAAATGCTTCACCAGCAGTTCGGCGACGGGGATTTCGTTTTCGGGCGCTTCGGTCAGCGAAACGCGGATCGTATCGCCGATGCCGTCGGCCATCAGCGCCCCGATGCCCACGGCGCTCTTGATGCGCCCCTCGATACCGTTTCCGGCCTCGGTAACGCCCAGATGAATCGGATAGTGCATATCTTCGGCGTCCATCGCTTCGACCAAGAGACGGTAGGCAGCGACCATGACCCGCGTGTTGCTCGACTTCATCGACACGACGACCTGATCGAACCCCTGCGCCTTGCAGACCCGCAGAAACTCCATCGCCGAGACGACCATACCCTGCGGCGTATCGCCCCAGCGGTCGAAGACGCGCTTCGAGAGCGACCCGTGGTTGACGCCGATGCGCAGGGCGACGCCCCGCTCGCGGCATTGGGCGATCAGCGCCTCCAACTCGCCGTGATCCGTACGGTAATTGCCGGGGTTGATGCGCACCTTGTCGACATATTTCGCGGCGATGGCGGCGACCTCCGGCACGAAGTGGATGTCGGCGACAATCGCCGTGTCGAAACCGTCCTCACGCACTCTCCGTACAATGTTTGCGAGGTTCTCGCCCTCGCGGCGGCCCTGCGCCGTGAGACGCACGATCCCGCCTCCGGCACGGTCGATCCGCTCGATCTGGGCCGCGCAGGCTTCGGTATCGTTGGTGTCGGTATTGGTCATCGACTGTACGGCGACAGGATGCCCGCCGCCGATCACGACCCGCCCGATGCGCACTTCGCCGCTCGGACGGCGGCTGTATTCCGAAAGATTCATAATCGTTCACGCTTGCAACGCAACGGACCGCACCGTCCCGTCGCAGCGCCGGATTGCTCCGAATACCGCCGGGACACGGCCTGTCCGTGCGAAAATATCGTCCACAAAGATAACACACAATTTTGCGAACTGCGAATAATTCGCTATATTTCGAAGAATCCCCAATCCTGCGCATCATGAAAACCACCCTCCGGAAACGTCTTTCCTACCTCCTGCTGTCATTGCTGGGCTTCGCATCCGCCTGCGACAGGGAGCCGGCGGAGATGTACGGGGTACCGCGCGCCGACACCCGCACCCAAGGCAGGGTAACCGACAAAAGCGGCAATCCGATCCCCGGAATTCAGGTCCGAAGCAACGGCGCCCCAAGCAAGGCGGTGCGCACTATGGCCGACGGCAGTTACGACATAGCGGACGAATCGGCATCCAGAACGGCATGGCTCACCTTTACGGACACGGACGGTCCGGAAAACGGCGGCCAGTTCGCCGAAAAGAGCGTCGAGGTGACGTTCACCGAAGCCGACCGCACGGCAAAGGGCGACGGCTGGTACGAGGGCGGTTTCGCCCGCACCGGCGTAGACGTCACGCTGGAAAAGAAAAAAATAGACTGCACGCTGTTCAAAACCGCTCTTTTTATTCCCGCCCTGCCGAAACAGCGCCGGGAATAGTATCTTTGCTGCCGAAATACAACCTGTCATCATGTCCAAAAACATGTCCGCACTCCGACCTTTCCTCTTTGCACTGCTGCTCGCGGCGACGGCAGCGGCCTGCACGCCCCGACGCATCGACATCGGAAACGACATAACCGTCCAACGCCTTGCTGAAGGCATCTACCTCTACACGGCCGTCGATGAGATCGAGGGCTACGGTCCCGTGCCGTCGAACGGCGTTCTGATCGTGCGCGAGGGCGAAGCCGTCCTGCTCGACACCCCCGTCGGCGATGCGCAGACCAAGACGCTGACCGACTGGGCGGCCGAAACGCTCCGCGCCCGCGTCACGACGTTCGTGCCCAACCACTGGCACAGCGACTGCATGGGCGGGCTGGGCTATCTCAAAACGCTGGGCGTGAAGTCCTATGCCCACCGCCTCACCCGCAGCATCGCGCAAAGGGAGGGCAAGCCCGTTCCCGACATCGGTTTCAGCGACTCGCTGCGGCTCGACCTGCACGGCACGGAAATTCGGTGCTATTATTTCGGCGGCGGACACAGCGAAGACAACATCGCCGTCTGGATTCCGTCGGCAAAACTGCTTTTCGCGGGCTGCATGGTCAAGGAGATGGCGGCGCAGAACGCAGGCAACCTCTCGGACGCCGTTCCGGCAGCGTGGCCCGCGACGCTGGACAGCCTGCTCGTGCGGTTTCCCGACGCGCGGATCGTCGTGCCGGGGCACGGCACCCCCGGCGGACCGGAACTGATCCGCCACACCCAAGCGCTGCTCTCCGAAGCAGCTTCAACAGACAATCGGCGGAAGGAATAACGGAAAACCTGCGGGGATTATCCGTTTTTTCACATATTTTCGGAATATCGGATGCGTTTCGGACTTGTCCGAAAATAAATTTTCGTTTTGTCGCCCGACTTTCATTATATTTGTCGTGTGGAGTATCTGGACAACGATATAAAATACGTAGGCGGCGTCGGCGAAGCCCGCGCCCGGCTTCTGGACAAGGAGCTGGGCATCCGCACGCTGGGCGACATGCTGAGCCATTATCCGTTCCGCTACATCGACCGCACGAAAGTCTACCGCATCGCCGAAATCACCGAGGGCGCGCCCACGCTCCTGCAGTTCCGCGCCCGCATAACGGGGGTGGCCTATGCCGGTACGGGGCGTAAAAAACGCTTCACGGCCTACGTGCAGGACCCGACGGGATCGGCCGAACTGGTGTGGTTTCAGGGCATCAAATGGATCGAAAAACGCGTCGAAGTCGGACGCGAGTACCTCATCTTCGGACGTCCGTCGTTCTACCGCGGACTTCTGTCGATGGCGCATCCCGAACTGGAGACCATGGAGCAGGCCCTCTCGCGCAAGGCCGAAAGCGGCATGCAAGGCATCTACCCCTCGACCGAGAAACTCTCGAACGTGCTCGGCACCAAAGGCATGTACCAGATCATCTGCAACACATGGGCGCTGGTCAAGGACCACATCACGGACTGCATGCCCGAAGCGGTGCGCGCCCGCTACGGACTGATCCCGCTGCGCGACGCCTACTACAACATCCACTTCCCGCAGTCGGCCGAACTGCTCAGGCAGGCGCAGTACCGGCTCAAGTTCGACGAACTGCTGGGCATCCAGCTCAACGTCCAGTCGCGCCGCACGGAACGTCTGTCGAAGAACAACGGCTTTCTGTTCATGAAAGAAAAGCTCCCCTTCCCGCTCACCGGCGCGCAGAAGCGCGTCGTCAAGGAGATCCGTCAGGACACCGTGACGGGATTCCAGATGAACCGGCTGCTGCAGGGCGACGTGGGCAGCGGCAAGACCCTCGTGGCGCTGATGTCGATGCTGCTGGCCGTGGACAACGGCTTTCAGGCCTGCATGATGGCCCCGACCGAAATTCTCGCCCGCCAGCACTTCGCGACGATCACGCGCATGCTCGAAGGCATGGACGTGAAGACGGCGGTCCTGACCGGATCGTCGAAGGCCAAGGAGCGCCGGCTGGCGCTCGAAGGGATCGCGTCGGGCGAGGTGGACATCCTCATCGGCACGCACGCCCTGATCGAAGACCGGGTGCAGTTCGCCAACCTCGGATTCGTGGTGATCGACGAACAGCACCGCTTCGGCGTGGAGCAGCGCGCCCGGCTCTGGACCAAGAACGAACAGCCGCCCCATATCCTCGTGATGACCGCCACACCGATTCCCCGCACGCTGGCCATGACCCTGTACGGCGATCTGGACGTCTCGGTGATCGACGAGCTGCCCCCCGGCCGGATTCCGGTCAGGACCCTCCTGGTGGGAGAGTCCAAGCGGCGGAGGATGTACGGCTTTGTGCGGGAGCAGGTGCGCGCCGGACGGCAGGTCTACATCGTCTGCCCTGCTGTGGAGGAGAATCCTGAGTCGGAGTGGGACCTGAAGGCCGTGAACGAATACGCCCGGGTCCTCCGGGAGGAGGTCTTCCCGGAGTTCCGGGTGGGGCTGGTCCACGGCAAGCTGAAGGCCAGGGAGAAGGAGGCGGCCATGGCCGCCTTTACTGCCGGAGAGACGGATATCCTGGTGTGCACCACCGTCATTGAGGTGGGGGTGGACGTGCCCAACGCAAACCTCATCATCATCGAGAATGCCGACCGCTATGGCCTTTCCCAGCTCCATCAGCTTCGGGGCAGAGTGGGCCGGGGAGCGCACCAGTCCTGGTGCGTGCTGGTGAGCGACAACCGGAATCCGGAGACCAGAGCCCGGCTCAAGGTGTTGACGGACACCAGCGACGGGTTCAAAATAGCGGAAGAGGACTTGAAGCTCCGGGGCCCCGGCGACTTCTTCGGGGCCCGACAGCACGGCCTGCCGGTCCTGCGGGTGGCCGACTTCAACACGGACGCCAGGGTCCTT
>ENA-UEYG01002010-UEYG01002010.1-human-gut-metagenome-genome-assembly--contig:-NODE-2010-length-13593-cov-6.158109_pt1 | contig 13593 bp, 11 predicted proteins | sample MGYA00242933_ERZ507934 | MGnify/ENA primary metagenome ERZ507934 (study PRJEB26167, sample SAMN06115527) | human gut metagenome | host: Homo sapiens | place: China:Zejiang | collected 2015-11-10... | reverse complement strand
GGGAGGGGAACTTTTGTTCACAAAAGTTCCCCTCCCCCCACCAGAAAACCTCTTCCCCACCAACCCACCATACCAACCTGGCGTTGTGCCCGGCGGACCGGGAGGGTGTACGGATGTTCATGGCGGTGCTTACCGTGGAGTTCAGCCTGCACGGCAACGACAACCTCAAGGCCAAGCGGCGGGTGGCCAACAGTCTGAAGCAGAAGACCCGCAACCGTTTCAATGTAGCCATCGCCGAGGCGGGTACGGAGGAGAGTTTGACCAGTTTGCGGCTGGCGGTAGTTTCCGTATCCAACAGCGAGCGGCATTTACGCAGCCGTATGGACAAATGCGCGTTGATGATGGAGGCTGTCTGCCCGGAAGAGATGGTGGACAGTCAGGTGGAGATCTATGCAGCAGATTGAGCTTGTGCCCGGTGGCTGCCGGGAGCACGCCGCGCGTATGGCTGCGGCATTGGCCCGGCTGGACGATGTGGTGGTGGCCGCGCATGTGAATCCGGATGGAGATGCCGTGGGTTCGCTGGCTGCGGCGGGGCATATTTTGCGGGCGCTGGGGCGGCGGTTTATGCTTTACGCCCGGCCTGGTCTGCCGCGGTATCTGGATTTTTTCACTCTTCCCGCACCGTTGTATACCAGTCTGGAGCGCCCGCCTTTTGCGCCGCGCGCGGCTTTGCTGCTGGACTGCGGCGAGCCGGAGCGCCTGGGGCCGGAGTTGGCGGCCCTGCTGCCGCGGCTGGAGAGCGTAAATATTGACCATCATCTGGGCGGCAAGGGCATGGGCAGTGTGGACAACTGGGTGGATCCCGATGCGGCGGCCACGGCGCAGCTGGTGGGGTATGTGGCCCTGGCGGCCGGTCTGCCTTTGACGGGGGGGCTGGCCCAGGGCGTGCTGCTGGGGCTGGTTACGGACACGGGCGGCTTTGCGCACGGCAACACCAGTGCGGCGGTGCTGGCGCTGACCGCGCATTTGGTGGCCGAGGGCTGCGATTTGGCGGACATGCGCGAGCGCATGGACAATACCTGGACGCTGGGGCATCTGCACCTCTGGGGCGAGCTCATGGGCCGGGCGCAGCTGCTGGAGGGCGGCAGCGTGGCTTTTTGTCCGGTGTATCTGGAAGATTTTCGGCGTCATCAGGCCTTTAAGGAAGATCTGGAAGGCTTTGTGGAGCATTTGCGGCGGCTGCGCGGCACGCGGGTAGCGGTGCTGCTGCGGGAGGACGCGCCGGAGCGCTGCAAGTTCAGCCTGCGTTCGTTCGGGCCGGTGGACGTGCGGGCCGTGGCGGTCCGGTTGGGCGGCGGCGGGCACCGCAATGCGGCGGGCGGCACGGTGCACCTTTCGTTGCCGGCGGCCCAGGCGGCCTTGCTGGAGGCGATTCGGCTGGAAGAACGGGAGCGATCGGCAGGGGCGGAAGAAGGGCCTGATGTTGCGAAAAATCCTGAATCCGGCCAAAAATCCTGTGGATCTGACTTTTGACTTGCCCCGGCGCTGCGGGTATGGTGTGTTGTTGCGTATGATGGAAGTAACGGCGGCTTCGGCTGCCCCCCGCGAGGGTTCTTTGGGGCAAACCGCCCCCCGCGCAGTCCGGGCCACGGGCCGCGGGCCTGCGCCATTGCCGCAGCTGCACGGCGTGCTGGTGCTGCGCAAGCCGACTGGGCCCAGTTCGGCCCAGTGCCTTACGGCCATCAAGCGCCTGGGGCAGCGGAAGATCGGGCACGCCGGCACGCTGGACCCCATGGCGTCGGGTGTGCTGCTGGTGCTGTTGGGCCAGGCCACCAAACTTTCCGGGTATTTGCTGGAAGGGGGGGGCAAAGTTTATACGGGCACGCTGCGCTTGGGGCAGACCACGGACACCTGGGACGCCACGGGCACGCTTACGGCCGAAGCGCCATGGGAAGGGGTGAGCGCCGCGCGGGTGCGGGAAGAGATCGCCGCTTGGCGCGCCCTTGCGGAGCAGTCTGTGCCGTCCTATTCGGCCGCCAAACATGAGGGGCAGCCCCTGTACCGGCTGGCGCGCAAGGGGCTTGTCGCGCCGAGCAAGGTCAAACGCATAGAAATTTCACAGGCGGACACGCTCGACGTGAGCTTGCCGTTTGTGCGCTTTCGGGTCGCATGCAGTTCCGGCACCTATATACGCTCCCTGGCCCACAGCCTGGGGACGCGCTTGGGGTGCGGAGCCGTGCTCACGGAACTGACCCGGGAGTACAGTCACCCCTTCGGTTTGGACCTGGCCCGCGACCCCGCGGACTTCACGGCCGATCCCACCCTGTTGCCGGGCTGCGTGCAGCCCTTGAGCGCGGCATTGCCGTGCTGGCCGCAGGTGGAGCTTATGCCGGACGAAGCCGCGCGGGTGCGCAACGGCGTGGCCGTGCCCTGCCGCACGGAGGCCACGGGCGAGCGCGCCCTGCTTTTGGAGCAGGGGCGGGCTCTGGCCCTGGCGCAAAGGGCGGCAACGCCCGCCGGGCCCTGCTGGACCGTTTTGCGGGGACTTTGGAACTAACCCCGAGAATCAAGGAGAACTGCTGTGGCTATGGATGCTGAAGCGAAAAAAACGGTGATTGAAGCCCATGCCAAACATGAAGGCGATACGGGCTCCCCTGAAGTGCAGGTGGCCCTGCTTACCGCACGTATTGAGGGGCTTACCGGGCACTTCAAAGAACACAAAAAGGACTTCCATTCCCGTACGGGCCTGCTCAAGCTGGTGGGCCACCGTCGCAACATTCTGAACTACTTGAAGAAGAAAGACGTGCAGCGGTATCGCGCGCTGATCGAAAAACTCGGTCTGCGCAAGTAACGCGGCGCGCGGGGGCGCTCCGGCCAGGCCGGAGCGCCCCCGCAATGGTACAATGCCCCGTAAGGGGCCAACATCGCCAAGGAAGGGGGGTCCGGGAAAATCAGGCAGGGCGCGGCTCTGCCCGCTTTTGCCGGAATCCCCTTCGCCAGTGCAAAGGAACAGTATGCAACAAGATATTTTTACTCCCACGCGGGTTACGGCCCAGGTAGGCGGCAAGGAAATCATTCTTGAAACGGGCCGTCTGGCCAATCAGGCTCACGGCGCGGTGTGGGTGCAGTGCGGCGGCACCGTGGTGCTGGTCACCGTGTGCTCCCAGCCCCTGGAATTTGACAAGGGCTTCTTCCCCCTCACGGTGGAGTATTCCGAAAAAATGTACGCCGCCGGGCGCATCCCCGGCAGCTTTTTCCGCCGGGAAATCGGGCGGCCCTCAGAGCGCGAGACGCTGGTTTCGCGGCTTATCGACCGGCCCATCCGGCCCCTGTTCCCCAAGGGGCTCAATGAGGACGTGCAGGTGCTGGCCAACGTCATTTCGGCGGACCAGGAAAACGAATCGGACGTGCTGGCTCTGACCGGCGCTTCGGCCGCGCTGATGCTTTCGCGGCTGCCCTTTGCCGGGCCGGTGGCCGGCGGGCGCGTGGGTCGCGTCAACGGCCAGTTTGTGCTCAATCCTTCCTTTGAGCAGCAGGCCCAGAGCGACATCAACCTGATTTTTGCCGCATCGGGCGATGCCCTGACCATGGTGGAGGGCGACGCCCGCTTTGTGGCCGAAGACGTGATTATCGACGCGCTGGAATGGGGTCGGCAGCAGATCCAGCCCCTGGTGGCCGCACAGCTCAAGCTGCGGGAACTGGCCGGCAAAGAGAAAATGGCCTTCACCCCCCACGACGAAGACCCCGTGCTGGTGGCCCGTGTGCGGGAGCTGGCCCTGGCCGCCGGCCTGGAAGACGCCCTGCGCGTGCCCGACAAGCTGCCCCGCAAAGAGGCCCGCAAGGCCGTCAAGGAAAAAGTGGCGGAAAATCTGCGCAACGATCCGGCCTGGGCTGACAACGACGCCGCGCTGAAGAACGTGGGCGATATTCTCACGGACCTGGAAAAGAAACTGGTGCGCGCCCGCATCGTTAACGAAGGTACGCGCATTGACGGCCGCGACACCAAAAGTGTGCGGCCCATCCAGATCCAGACCGGCCTGCTGCCCAGGGCGCACGGCTCGGCCCTGTTCCGCCGGGGCGAAACCAAATCCCTGGTGGTGACCACTCTGGGCTCCACCACGGACGAACAGCGCATGGATTCCCTCACCGGCGACGTGACCAAGCGCTTTATGCTGCACTACAACTTCCCGCCCTACTGCGTGGGCGAAGTGAAGCCCGTGCGCGTTTCGCGGCGTGAAATCGGCCACGGCGCCCTGGCGGAAAAATCCCTGCGGCCCGTGTTGCCCGCCCCAGAGGACTTCCCCTTCACCCTGCGCGTGGTGGCGGAGACCATGGAATCCAACGGTTCCTCCTCCATGGCGGCGGTATGCGGCGGCTCCCTTTCCCTTATGGACGCGGGCGTGCCTGTGAGCGCCCCGGTGGCCGGCGTGGCCATGGGCCTGATCAAGGAAGGGGAAAAGTACATTGTGCTCACCGACATTTTGGGTGACGAAGACGCTCTGGGCGATATGGACTTCAAGATCGCCGGCACGGCCGACGGCGTCACCGGCGTGCAGATGGACATCAAGGTCACGGGCCTGACCACTGAAATCATGCGCGCCGCCATGCGTCAGGCCCACGAGGCCCGACAGCACATTCTGGGCGAAATGGCCCGCGCCATCGCCGAGCCCCGCAAGGAGCTTTCGCGCTTTGCCCCGCAGCACGCCGAGGTTTTTGTCAATCCCGACATCATCCGGTTGATCATCGGCCCCGGCGGCAAGAACATCAAGGCCATCACCGCGGCCACGGGCGCTTCCGTGGATATTGAGGATTCGGGCCGGGTGTCGATCTTTGCGCCCACAGCCGAAGCCCTGGAAAAAGCCCGCGAGATGGTTTCCTACTACGACCAGCGCCCCGATCTGGGCAAAAACTACATGGCCAAGGTGCGCAAGATCATGGAGATCGGCGTCATCGTGGAAGTGCTGCCCAATGTGGAAGCCCTGGTCCATGTGTCTCAGTTGGACGTGAAGCGGGTGGAACAGCCCGGCGATGTGGCCCATCTGGGCGAAGACATGCTGGTCAAAGTCATTGAAATCAACGGCGACCGTATCCGCGCCAGCCGCAAGGCCGTGCTGCTGGAGGAACAGGGCCACCCCTGGAATCCGGAAGAAACGGCCCGTCCGCCCCGTTCCGACCGCGGCCCCCGCGACCGGCACGACCGCGGCGACCGCGGCGGGCGCGACCGTCGCCCCCCGCGCGGCGACCGTTAGCGTTTGATGGAGCCGGGGGCACGGCCTTCGGCGGCCAGGGGGGGGCTCGTCCCCCCCGCCCCCGCTCTGTTATCGCTTGGGGCGCAGAGCGCGCCCAGGCTGTCCGCGTCTTGCCGCAGGCAGCCCCGCCCCCGGCCAGCGTCCGCCCGGCCCATTTCCTGAGGAAAAAGTTTTGCAAGGGGGCGCATAGGGGAAGACGGAGGCTTGTCCACAGCTGGTCTTTGCCCCACAGAATCCCTTTCATCCAGCACTGATAAGGATGACGCATATGGTCAAAAAAGCAGAAAAAAACCCCGAAGCCCCCGAAGCCGAAGAGTGGGTGCGGGTGGACGCGCAGGGTGAGCCCCTGGCGGACCAGGGCCCCACAGCGGAAGAGGTGCAGGCCCGGCTTATGGCGGCCAACCGCGCGCATACGGAAACTTTGGGCGACGCCTGGGCCGTGCTTACGGGGCAGAATCCGGAAGCCATCATGGGGCAGATAGCGGCCACGGTCATGCACGAGGGCGGCACGCGCCCGGCCTGGCAGTGGAAGCGGGACGGCCGTGACCATGTGCTGCTGGCCTGGCCGCAGGACCAGCCCGTGCGCGCATCCGTGCTGGTGGCCGGCGAAGAGGGCGATAAGCTGCGTCCTGTTTCTGCCGCGCCCCTCCTTGACGGCCTGCCCAACGACCTTCTGGTGGAGGACACCCACCCCTGGAAGACGGGCGTGGACGCCAACGTGGCCGTGAGCATGCTGGAAGGGAAGAATCCCATGTGGTTCTACGATCCGCTCTATGGCCGGGACCAGATCGACCTTACGCCCGGCGTGACGCATACCTTTTTGCTGGCGGGGTTGGCCTACGGCTTGCGCCGGGCCCTGCTGGACGAGCTCACCATCACCAAGGGCCCGCAGTTCGAGGCCCACGCGGCAGCCTGGCTGGCGGCCAATCCCGACAAAGAACGACTGGACGTGCCGCCCCTGAAGATCAATATCGGCGGCAAGCACATGATCATGCCGGGCAGAAATTTTTGTGAGTACCAGATGCGCGGCACCGTGGAAGAAATGCAGGACTGCCATCTGGAAAAGATGCCGGTCAAACTGCTCTACATGAGTTTTCCGTTTGAAAACCGTCCGGCCCTGCGCCTGGCCGTGTACGCTTCAAAGATGGCCTGCGGCGACTACGAGCCGGAAGTTGGCCACGAAGTGGACGCCTATGTCTGGCTACAGGGGCGGATTATCGACTTTGACCGGGAGCCGCAACAGCCGGGCGCGGAGCGCGTGCAGTAGACGCGCGACTTTGGGGCGGCCCCGCAGAAGCCCCGGCCCGATGTGGTTTTCAGGGCGCGCCCGGCGTGTAGCCCGAGAGGATAAAGGCCCTTATGTCCGCGCCACCACTGCTCTGGTTTTTTCTCGGTACGGCCCTGCTGCTGGCCGAGCTTCTGACCCCCGCTCTGGTCCTGCTCTTTTTTGGGCTGGGGGCCTGGGCGGCGGCGCTGGCGGCTCTGGCGGGCCTGGATTTTTCCGGGCAGCTGGTGGTTTTTATGGCGGTCGCCCTGCTCAGCCTGGCGGTGCTTCGCAAGCGCCTGCGGCGGGTGTTCGGCGGGCGGGCCAAAGACGGCGATGCCCCCCACGACGATGAAGGGCCCGCGCCCCATCCCCTCACCGGCACGCGCGGCCTGGTCAGCAAGGCCCTGCAGTCGGGATTTGAGGGCGAAGTGAGCGCCGGCGGCAGCTTCTGGCGGGCGGTAAGCACGACGCCCCTGGAAAAAGGCGCGCCCGTGGTGGTGCTGGGGGCCCAGCCCGGCAACGGCCTGGTGCTTTGCGTGGCCCCGGCCCCTGACAACAGGGGCACAGGCAGCGCGGATGCGGGCACACGGCAGGGCCCTGGGGCATAAAACTTTTGCCTTTGGGAAGGCCCTTTCCCAAAGTTATCATGGAGTCTGTTCCGGCGTGCTGCAGCGTTCTTGATGCCCATTTGCGCCGTACCCGGCGTCTGGCTTTGCACGTTGTTGGGGCGCGTTGCGCCTCCCTCCCCCCCAAGATTGCGGCGGTCCTCCCCCCTGACCGTTCGAGGTGCCTATGGAAACATTTGTGACGGAATACGGCTGGCTGGTGCTGCTGGCCGTACTGGTGGTCATTGCTCTGATCAAAAGCGCGGTGGTGGCGCCCAACCAGTCGGCCTTCGTGGTGGAACGGCTGGGCAAGTTTCACAAGGTGCTCTTTGCCGGTTTTCACCTGCTGGTGCCCTTTGTGGACGTCATCGCCTACCGCCGCAGCCTCAAGGAGCAGGTGCTGGACGTGCCCAAGCAGACCTGCATTACCAGAGATAACGTAAGCGTGGATATCGATGGGGTGCTCTATCTGCAGATCATTACGCCGGAGAAATCCGCCTACGGCATTTCTGACTACGAGTGGGGGGCCATTCAACTGGCCCAGACCTCGCTGCGTTCGGTCATCGGCAAGCTGGAGCTGGACAAGACTTTTGAGGAGCGCACCCGCATCAATCAGGAAGTGGTGGAGGCCCTGGACGCCGCCACCGCGCCCTGGGGCGTGAAGGTGCTGCGCTATGAAATACGCGACATCACCCCGCCCGTGACGGTTATGGAAGCTATGGAAAAGCAGATGCGCGCCGAAAGGGAAAAGCGCGCGGCCATCGCCCAGTCCGAAGGCGAGATGCAGGCGCGCATCAATCTGGCCGAGGGGGCCAAGGCCGCAGCCATTGCCCAGTCCGAAGGCGAAAAGCAGTCGTTGATTAACCAGGCCGAAGGCGAGGCCGCCCAAATCCGCACCGTGGCCACGGCTACGGCGGAGGGACTGCGCATTGTGGCCGGACAACTGGGCGACGACCCCGTGGCCGCAGCCCAGCTGCGTCTGGCAGAGGCCTATATTGACCAGTTCGGACGGCTGGCCCGCGAGGGCAACAGCCTGATCATCCCCGCCGACATCGGCGATGTGGCGGGGATGGTGGCCGCCGTGAGCGGCATCATCAAACCGGGCCGGGGCCTGGCCGCCAAGGCGGGGCCCGGCGAACACACAACTTCATGAACCAACGCGAGCCATTTGCCAATACCTTTATGGGCACGGGCCAGTGCCTGGATACCCTGAACCGGGTGCTGGCCGCCCTGGCCCCCGGCCACCCTTTTCGCGACTCTCTGCAGGAGCTGCTCACGGCCCTGGCCGAGGATATGCACTTTGATCGACCGCATATTGTGGTGCAGGATCCGGAAAGCGGCGAGCTGCGCCTTTCGCTTTCCTACGGACAGGCCGACGCGCCCGAAGCCGCCTATGCGCCGGGGTCGGGCATTACCGGGCAGGTCTTTGCCGAGGGCAAGCCCATTGTGGTGCCCTGCATGCAGGGGCGGGCGGACTTTCAGAATCGCCTCTTCGGCCGCAGCGCGGAAGAAATGGCCCGCCTGGCCTTTATCAGCGTGCCCGTGCGCGTGGACAACGCCGACCAGCATGAAGTGATCGGCACCCTCAGCGCGGATACGCCCACGGCCCCACAGGCCGAACTGGACCTGCGCTGTCGCTTTCTGGAAACTGTGGCTACCCTGGTGGGTCGACAGGTGGCCCGGCTGCAGGAAGAAATGGCCCGGCAGCACTTCTGCATGTTGCCGGATGAACCTCTGGTCAGCGGCACGCCTTCTTCGGTCATTGCCAATTCCAAAAGCCTGCGGCACGTACTGCGCCGCCTCACCCAGGCCGGCGCCAGCCGGGCTACAGTATTGCTGCGGGGCGAATCCGGCGTGGGCAAGGAGCTTATGGCCCAGGCTCTGCACTCGGCCAGCCCCCGTCGGGCGCAGCCTCTGGTCATGCTTAACTGCGCGGCTCTGCCCTCGGAGCTCATCGAAGGGGAGCTGTTCGGCTGGCGTAAGGGGGCCTTTACCGGGGCAGTGCAGAACCGCGCAGGCCTGTTCCGCCAGGCGGACAAAGGCACGCTGTTTCTGGACGAAATAGGCGATCTTTCCCTCACGGCGCAGGCCAAGGTGCTGCGCGCCCTGCAGGAAGGCGAAATCCAGCCCTTGGGCGATGAGCGTCGCTACAAGGTGGACGTGCGCCTGGTCTGCGCCACCAACCGGCCGCTGGAAGATCTGGTGGAGCAGGGGCAGTTTCGCGAAGACCTCTACTATCGTATCAACGTTTTTCCCGTATTTATTCCGCCGCTGCGCGAGCGACCGGAAGACATCCTGCCCCTGACCGAACACTTTCTGCAGATGTTCAGCAAGGAATACAGCCGGCCCGTGCGGCGTATTTCCACACCGGCCATTGACCTTTTGCTGCAGTACCACTGGCCCGGCAACGTGCGCGAACTGAAAAACGTGGTGGAACGCGCCGTACTCATCTGCGATGACGCCGTGCTGCGCGCTCACCATTTGCCCAGCACCCTGCAGAGCGCCGAAAGCAGCAGCACAGGGCGGATCGCCAATGCTCCGGGCTTTACGGAAACCATCGCCCGCATGGAGCAGGAATTTATTGTGGACGCCCTCAAAAATGCCCGCGGCAATATCCACCAGGCCGCCAGAGATCTGGGCATCACCTACCGCATCATCTACTACAAGATGAAGAAGTACGGCATTGACCACCGTCGTTATCTGGCGGCCGTGCCGTCGGCGAATGGGGACAAGGGGCAGGCGTAACCGTCGAAACGGGCAGGCGCGGCGGGCAAAGGGGCGGAGCAGGGGAACCCGGCCTGCGTTGGCAGCTGCGGCCAAAATGCGCAAAGCAGGCAGCACAAGTCCTGCAGGGCTTGTTACGGTAAAAGAGTGTGCGTTCTGCTTGACGCTAGCATAATATTCTATATATGCTAATAGTTGTTTATAGAAGTATTTCTCTCTGAGAAAGGACATTCTCAAAGACAGATACAACGGCCATATGCTCCAGTGTCTGGCCTGAGCTCCGCGTTTGCGGTACCTCCCCAGAAAGCGGGGCCGCCGGACAGGGCCGGACGTTGTGCCTCAAGCGGCGCGCGGAGACAGGGCGACGTCTTCCGTGCGCCGCGGCACATGTCCGGCCCTTTCTGCGCCGGGGCCTGCCGGCGGGGGCTCTTGGCGCAGGCAAGTCCTGCGGCTCTGGGCTATGATTTGTAACGGCAGCACGCGCTAGAGCCGTTTACGAATGAAATGAGTTAATTGCTCTGCAAGGATTTTTTTGAAAATCCTTGCCACGAAATGCGAGAAGGCAGGCTTTTGCCTGCCGTAAGCGAGCATTTCAAGTGTTAAATATTCTAATAGCGCGCCAGGACCAGATCTTTGAGCTCCCGCTTGGGCACATAGTGCACGCCCTGGGCGTCCCGCCAGTAGGGGGCGTTGCCCGTGGTAGGCATGGGCGCCAGCACTCGCTTTTCGTTGGCTGCACCAAAGGCCAGCACCAGAGTCATGGCGTATTCCGCGGGAACAGCCAGCAATTGCGGGGCGGCCTGGTGATCAAAGGCCTGCATGATGCAGCAGCCCCAGCCCCGGCTGGCGGCGGCCAGCTGCATGGTCTGGGCCGCAATGCCCGCGTCCACCAGGTGCAGGTCGTTGCCCTTGGCGGGCAGCAGTAAGGCGATAAAGCCCGTGGGCCGCTCGCCGGGCTGCGGGCCGCCCCAGTCCTTGAGCGCGCCGGCCCAGCGCGTGAGTGCAAAAAGCCGCGTGCACGTTTCGCCGGGCCCCACCAGAATAAAACGCAGGTCCTGCGCGTTGCGGGCCGAAGGCGCCAGGCGCGCGCAATCCGCAAGCCATTCCAGGTCCGCCATGCTCAGGGGCTTGTCCTCCGCAAAGCGGCGGCAGGTGCGCGCTTCCGAAACCAGTGCATGAAAATCCATAGCATCCTCCTTGGTGATTCAGCCTACACCGTAAGCAGCAGAAACCACAACTGGCTCCACAGGATGGCCGCCCCCAGAAAATCGCCGGAAAGGCCGCCTTCCCGGCGAGCTACGGCCGACAGGCGGGCCAGAAGCAGGGCTTGCCCCAAAACCGCGCAAGGCACGCGCCAAAACGGCAGGGCAAAGGTCGCGGCCAGCCCGCAGAGCAGGGCCAGGCCCGCGCAGGCAAAACTCCAGGCCAGGCGCAGGGTCACCCCGGCCCTGGCCAGCCCCCCCAAAGACTGTACCTCTCGCGCAGGCGTCATTGCGGCCAGCCAGAGGGCAGCGGCCCGGCCCCAGGCCGGGGCCAGCACTAAGGCCGCCCAGTGCCCTTGGCCCAGCTGCCAGGCCAACAGCACCCACATGCCGCTGTAGGCCAGCAGCAAGTGCAGGGCCCCAAAGGCTCCCAGGCGGCTGTCGCGCAGCACGTCCCAAAAGCGTTGGCCGTGCGCGCCGCTGCCCGTGGCGTCGCCCAAATCCGCCAGGCCGTCCCAGTGCAGGCCGCGTGTGGCCCAGATTTCCGCAGCCAGCCAACACCAGGCCGCCGTCAGCAGCGGCAGGGTCGTGGCGTCCGCAGCAGGTGCAAGGCTTGTGAGCAATAACCAGGGGGGCAGGGTAAAGACCAGGCCCAGCAGCAGCCCGGCCAAAGGAAAAAATGGCACGCAGGCGGTCAACGCCGCCGCTCCGGCCGCCCGGCGCGGTGGCGTCAGGCGGCTCAGAAAGGCCAGGGCGTCATAGGCTTGGATGACCCACTGCACTGGCCGACATGCTCCGCGGGATGTCAAGCTCAGCGGGTGTGCGGGTGGTTGAAGGCCAGGGAGTAGAGGTGGTGGAAAAAGTCCACATACTCCACATTGACCCGCTCCGGCACCTTGATGCGCGCCGGGGCAAAGTTGAGGATGGAGGAAATGCCCGCGTCCATGAGGTGCTGGGCCGCGCGCTGGGCGCGTTCCGGCGGGGTGGTGATAATGCCGATCTCAATATTGAGGTCGTCAACCATGTCTTTGAGGTCGCGGGTGCAGTGCACCTCCAGACCGTGGACTATTTCGCCGATCTTGAAAGGATCGCAGTCAAAAATGCCCACAATGTTGAACCCGCGGGCGCGAAACTCTCCGTGATTCAGAATGGCTTTGCCCAGGTTGCCCACGCCGATGAGGGCCATGCGCCATTCACGGTCCACACCGAGGGAGGACGTGATGGCCGCTATGAGGGATTTGACGTGGTAGCCTACGCCGCGGATGCCGAATTCGCCAAAGTAGGCAAGATCCTTGCGCACCTGAGATCCGTTGACGCCGCAGGCTTCGGCCAGGGGATTGGAAGAAATGACTTCCACATTATCGCGGGCGAAATTTTCAAGAACCTGAACGTAGGTGGCGAGGCGTTGGATGGTGGCTCGTGGAATGTGTTTGCTCTTGGGAGGGGTGGCCATAGATGTACCTTCTGACTGCCGCGGGGGTGTGGAGAGGAACCGACCTCATGTGAATAAAGTATCTACCAAAAAACGGCAAATGTGCAAGCCGGCCTCTTTTTACTTTTTATTCTGGCAACTGCGCAGAAAAACGGAAAAAACGGAAGTCAGTGAAACGCATCCGTCAATGACCGCTCTAAAAGTATACTCAAAAAGGTTGCAAAGGTTAAGCGCATTGTCGCACAAAGAACGACAATGCGCCGCAACATACTCAGAAGGCACAGCTTTCGCCGCGGCATTCCGTCGGGAAGGCATGCCCTGCAACAGGATTCTGCGCTAGCGCGTCTGCTCGTTCATAACGTCCAGCATGAGGGCCGTAGGCTTTTTGGTGCAGGCGTCCAGATAGTCCTTGAGCTTTTGGTCGCTGGAAAGCACTGACGCATCCTTACCTGTTTTGGCGCGGTGGTAGCCGTCCAGCCAGATAACAAAGCCGCTGCCGTTGTCTGTGTCGGCGGCATAGTCGCCGCAGGTGGTCTTGTCCGCGCGCCAGGCGCCGTCCGTGGCAGCGGGCTGCGATTTGCGCGCCTCTTGCCAGACTGCCAGAACCTTTTCCGTGGGTTTGGCCTGGCAGGCCGCATAGACTTGCCCCAGCATGGGGGCCAGGCTTTCCGGATCGGCTACGGTGTGATTGGCCAGGGCGCTGGCGTAGCCGTCGATCTGCAAGGCCTCGAAAACGGGCGGTTGTCCGCCGTCCGTAGTGGGCTGGACCACCAGCTCGGCGCAGATATAGGTTTTGGGGTCGATCTGATCATTGTCGGCACGAGCCGCCAAAGGCAGTCCCAGGCAGAACACGGCGGCCAAACTGCAGCACGCAAGCATTTTTTGCATATGGTTTTCCTTCGCGCAGTGCGCTTTCTTTTTTATTCTTTGCGCAGTGCGCGTCTCTCTTCCTTCGCCCAGTGCGGGGCGTCTGTCAACAGGAGAAGGGCCGCCTCCGGCGAGGGGGCCGCTGCGCGGCTGGGAGTTCCGCCGGAAGGCGAGGGATCCTGCCGGAGGCTGGTTGCCCTGCGGGCACGGCGGTTCTCTCTTTGTCGTTATTTGGGCCGCCTCCGGCGAGGGGGCCGCTGTGCGGTTGGGAGTTCCGCCGGAAGGCGGGGGATCCTGCCGGAGGCTG
>ENA-UEYG01002002-UEYG01002002.1-human-gut-metagenome-genome-assembly--contig:-NODE-2002-length-13637-cov-3.301917_pt1 | contig 13637 bp, 14 predicted proteins | sample MGYA00242933_ERZ507934 | MGnify/ENA primary metagenome ERZ507934 (study PRJEB26167, sample SAMN06115527) | human gut metagenome | host: Homo sapiens | place: China:Zejiang | collected 2015-11-10... | reverse complement strand
AGCATTCCATTTCAGTAAATGTAACTACAAAATAGTTACAATCCAACAATAGGGGGTATAAAGTATCTAAAAAGGAGGTGTATCCGTAATATTGGTTATATATTCCGTAATTTATATACCTGCATACTGGATAATACTCCGTAATTTTGTATCATTGCAATATGCTTCCCGAATCGAAGCGTTTGCTACGGAAAAGTAATCTATGTTTGAACTAAATAATATATCGTATGAAAAGACTTACATTCTTTATGGTAGCGATTATGGCGTTATGTTTGACCGCAATCGCACAGAAACAAGGTTCTAAGACATTGGTTGCCTATTTCTCGGCAACGGGAACAACGGAAAAAGCAGCTAAGCAGGTTGCAGAAGTCATAGGTGGTACCCTCTACGAAATACAGCCTGTGAAAAAGTATACCTCTGCCGATCTGGACTGGCACGACAAGTCCTCACGCAGCAGTGTGGAGATGGCGGATGCCAAATCACGTCCTACTTTAAGCTCCAAAGCGGAGAACCTGGCGGACTATGATACTGTTTATATCGGTTTTCCCATCTGGTGGAATTTAGCTCCGAGAATCATTAATACTTTTATAGAAAGTGGTGATTTTTCGGGTAAGACGATTATTCTGTTTGCCACATCGGGTGGAAGCAGCATCTCCAATTCCGAAAAAGAGTTGCAGAAGACTTATTCCAATCTGAAGTGGCAGAAAGGCAAACTGCTGAACGGTGCGACCAAAGAAGACATTAAACAATGGACTAAAAAATAAATTAGTATGAGAAAGAATTACGGAGCAAAACCCTTTTCCTATCCGCAGCCGGTGTTTATTATTGCTGCTTATGATGAAAATGGACTCCCAAACGCTATGAATGCGGCTTGGGGTGGTATCAGTGAAATGAAAGAGATCAGTATTTGCATCAGCGAAGGACACAAGACCACTGCGAATATCCTGAAGCGCAAAGCATTTACAGTAAGTATGGCGGAAGTGGGGCAGGTTGTTGCCTGCGATTATGTAGGTATCGTTTCCGGCAATAAGGTAACGGATAAATTCGCCCGTGCAGGCTTCCATGCCACCCGTTCGGAGTTCGTGGACGCTCCGTTGATTGACGAACTGTCCGTAGCGATGGAGTGCAAACTGAAAGATTATAATCCCGAAACCTGCATCTTGCGTGGAGAGATCGTAAATGTGAGTGTAGACGAGCGTGTACTTGATGAAAACGGGAAAGTAGATGCTTCCAAAGTAGCTCCCATCATCTTCGATCCGTTCAACAATGATTATCTGAAGGTGGGCGAAAAGGTGGGTAAGGCTTTTTCGGATGGCAAGGCATTGAAATGATTCTAAAATCAGGCCTTCCCAAAAAATATTCCTCAAAGTATGACTTAAATACTTTGAGGAGTACAGAGCAATGATATATTGTGATCGTTTCTGTCAAACGACTTCATTATCAATTTGTTTAATCACCCTGCAAGGATTTCCTACGGCTACGCAGTTGTCAGGAATAGAGCGAGTTACTATACTGCCGGCACCTATGACACTGTTTTTTCCAATTGTCACTCCTGGTAGGATTATCGCACCACCACCAATCCACGCTCCATCATTTATTCTTACGGGGAGTGCATAGGTTTTGCAAATACCTTCTCCTGCTTCCCAATCCGCTACGACTCTTTCTTGCAATTTGGTAGAGTGGGTGGCGGTGTATATCTGTACATTGGACGCTATCAACACATTGTCGCCTATCTCGATGATATTGTTGTCTACAAACGTACAGTTCATATTGATGATAACCTGGTCACCGATGAAAATATGCTTCCCGTATTCGCAATGGAAATCAATATCGATGTGAACATGTTCTCCCATTTTGCCGAACAAATCATGAAAGATTCGCTTTCTCTGTTCCGTGTCGGCATAATCCGTTTCATTTAGCTGTTTCAATAATCTTTTAGCATTCAGCGTCATATCTGCCAATACTTTGTCACCGCCATTGAACGGTTCTCCGGCTAAGCACTTTTCCAATTCTGTTTTCATATATTGAGATCTACTAATTTTTAGAGCATTCAAGTCATTACGGAGATGAATTACTTATCATATTAATGTGCCAAAGATAAGAAAAAGATGCTTTTCGCCATAGTTTTACCTTTTTTTCATCAAAAACGCCTTTTCAGCCATTCACGTACCGGTTCGTCATACAGTTTAAGGCAGGCATACGCGATAGCGATGGATAAAATGAAGATGGAAACTGCAAGCAAAACATGCATGCCTAAAGGTGCGTCCGGATGATTCCGTGCCCAGGCTATCTGCATATAAATCAGCGGAAAATGTGTGATATAAAGAGGGTAGGAGATCTCTCCGAGAAATTGGCAGATGGCTACGGAACGTTTTCCCGTCACATTGCTGCCTGCTCCCATCGCTACTATTAAAGGGAACATAATAAGTACACAAAAAGCTTCGTAAGCACCGTTCATCCACATGGCTTCCGTACCGCCGATGCGGGGCATAACTAAAATGGCAGCTATCAGCAATGAGCACCAGTAAAATCCTCTTTTTATCTTTATCAGTTTGTTGACGCGCGAAAGCAGTAGCCCCACGAAGAAAGGATAAAGCAGTCGGGATATACCGATGTAGAGTTGATCGGGAGTAAGGCTCCATCCGCCGATAAAGGTATATGCAGCCGCTTCTCTTGTGGCTAACAGACCAAAAGTATCTATATTGAATGCTATGTCGATAGTCAGCAACGCTGCCAGGGCAACAAAGATTCCCAAGGCGATTTTAGAGAAATGGCGGATAAACAAAGCATAAAGGATGTTTGCTATATACTCCCACATTAGCGACCAGGTAGGACCGTTCAGGGAGTTTACTTCCCACCAGCCCCGTATGTCCCATGAAACTGGTGTGGGAATCATCAGGCAACCGAGCAGAACCATCAGGAGGACTTTCCACCAAGGTGTTTCCATAATCAGAGGGAAAGCGGAACAGTCGCCCAGATAGAAAAAGACAGCTCCTATTAACGTGCCCATAATCACCATAGGATGCAGACGTACCAAGCGTCGCTTAAAGAAATCTTTTATGGACATCCTGTCCCAGCGGTCATCATAGGCATATCCTATTACAAAACCGGAAAGAACAAAAAAGAAATCCACAGCCAGATAACCATGATTCAAAATCTGATGGACAGGGCCCGCAGAATAAGTTTCAAACAAGTGGTAAGCTACCACAATCATTGCGGCAACGCCGCGTAGCCCGTCCAGTATTTCATAGCGCGGCTTCGATGCCAAATAAGTTGTTGTATTCATTATTTTGATATTAAATTCATTTTCACACTAAAAAATAACCTGCCATATTTTCGCAAACCTGGCAGGACCTAAGTTATCCAGATATCTGATATTATCAGTTTTATATCGCCTGCAAAGTTATCCCTCAATTAGTTTATGCATTTATCTTATCGTTTATTAGAATTGTCTTATATTTGCATATTTCCCTGTATAAGGAGGAAAATAATAGAGAATATTAAATTATAGTATAATGCCCCAATCAGAAAGACGTTCTTTTACTTTCGAGAATGTTCATCTTGCGCCCGATGAACAAATAGGTTTGCATCAGCAATCTACCTGGGAGCTTTCGTATGTGATCGTAGGTTCCGGCATGAGGTTGATAGGCGACATGACGGAACCTTTTCTTGGTGGAGAGGTAGTTATGATACCGCCGGAAATTCCGCATTGCTGGTACTTTGAGGGCGATGATACGGATGCGCAAGGCAGGATTGCGAACATTACTGTAACGTTCGACAATGATTTCCTCGATAGGTGTTCCGGTACTTTTCCGGAACTGTGCGGACATATAGATAAGTTGAAGAAGAAGTATGATGCGGTGAAATTCGATAAGGAAAAGTCGGAGGCAATCATTGACCTTCTGGAAGAGATGTGTAATCAAAGTGAAGCTGAAAGAGTTGCATCCATGATAAAGCTCATCCTGATAATGGCAGATAGCGGCAGTGAGCACGTGGTAGGTAAATATCAGAGGATTGACAAAGAAACGAAGCGTATGAATCAGATCCAGACATACGTTATCTGCAATGCAAAGCGGGACATTACGCTCGATGATGTGGCACGGTATGTAGGCATGAACCGGGCTTCTTTTTGTATATTCTTCAAGAAAGCTACCGGAAAAACTTTTGTCACTTATCTGAACGAGTATCGTATAGGTTTAGCCTGCCAGCTTTTGAGGCAGAAGAGGATGACGGTTTCAGAAATCTGCTATAATGTTGGTTTTAATAATGTGCCATATTTCAACCGGACTTTTAAGCGTCATAAAGGCGTCTCCCCCTGTGAATACAAACAAGGTGGCAAAGCTGATGCTAACGAAAAAAAGAATACTGGCAAAATAGGGAAATCTCCCTAAATAATAGGGAAAAAGATAATATTATATGTTTTTCTCCACTTATATTTGTAGCAACATAAAAAGTAAAAAACAATATATGCAATGAAAACAATAAAACTGACATTAGCACTACTGGCATTTGCAATCTGTATGGGTAGCTGTGCCATGATTTTAGGGATTGACAGTAATACCCTGATGAAAATTCAGAAAGGGATGACTAAAGAAGAAATCACATCCATACTGGGACAGCCGATGCACCGTAGCTTCGACCACGAAGTGGAAGGATGGAGGTATGAGAAAAGTATTTCCGGAGCTCCCGGTATAACGATCATCGACCTTGGATTTGTGGATGGAAAAGTGACTTATATGGATTCTTACGAGAAGTATACCAATCCTCCTGTAGCGGTTTATCCGTCTGTGGAAATCGGTGGAGAGGCACCCTCCCGTCCGCACGTTAGTGGTGGAAGAGGGATGAATGAGAGGGATTTCCAGTCGCTTTACAACAAAGTGAAGAGCAAACCTTTCAAGGACGACCAACTGGAATTATTGGAAGCCGGAATCGGTAACAGAGGATTGAGTTGCAAACAGTGTGTGCGGATGATGTCGATATACCGGTTTGATGACGACAAACTGGAAGTTCTAAAAATTATAGCTCCGAATATCTCCGACCGGGAGAATTATGACGAGATAATCGATGCACTCGATTTCATCTCCAGTGAAGAAAAAGCAAGAAATATTTTGGGAATAAAAAAGTAAAATGATACCAGGACCTATAAGCGAACTCAAAAACTAAACTTCATATATTTCAACGGAAAGGCGGTAAATCCATGCGAGGAAATACCGCCTTTTACTTTGTATGAAGTTATACTGTCATTTATCCTTTTCGACAGATACAGTCCGCCAGATGATCGTTGATGAATCCCGCAGCCTGCAAATGGGCGTAGCAGATCGTAGATCCGAAGAACTTGAATCCTCGTTTTTTCATATCCTTGCTCATGGCATCAGATTCGGGAGATGATACCGGAATCTCACTCAAGGATTGAAAGGTATTGATAATCGGTTTTCTGTCAGGAAAGAACGACAGTGTATATTCATAAAAACTGCCGAACTCCTTTTGTATATCGATAAATACCCCGGCATTTTTCCGGACCGAGAAAACTTTCAATCTGTTCCGGATGATCTCAGGATTTTGAAGCCTTTCTGCCAGCTCCTCATCAGTGAGTCGTGCGCATTTTTCAACGTCAAAGTCATAAAATGCCTTCCGGTAGCCTTCTCTTTTCTTCAAAACGGTTTCCCAGCTTAAGCCTGCCTGTGCGCCTTCCAGTATCAGAAACTCGAAATGCGTCTTGTCATCATGCACAGGCACACCCCATTCCTCATCGTGGTATTGCTGGTAAAGCGGGTTGTTTTCCGGAACCCATGCGCAACGTGTGAGTTTATCCATTTGTCTCTTCAATGTGGTTGGGGCTGAGTGACGAACCCGAGTTTTTCGATTCCGGCGCGCTGTGCGGCTGCCATGATTTTGACAACTTCTTCATAAGCGACACGCCTGTCGCCGTAAAGCCGGATTTCCGGCTGTTGTTCCTGCGCGGCTGCTTCGGCAAGAGCCGTTTCGAGCTGTGCATCATCGATGCGCTTGCCGTTCCAGTAAACCGACCCGTCACCAGCGACCGATAGGGAAATGGATACCGGATCGACGGCTGTATCGAGTTTTTGTGTCTGTGGCAAATCGACCTTGACGGAGTGGGTCAGTACCGGCACCGTCAAAATGAAAATCACCAGCAACACGAGCATGACGTCCACCAGCGGGGTGACGTTAATCTCGCTCATGACGTCTTCCTGATCGTTCAAACCGCCGCCAAAAGCCATTTTTATGCCTCCTTTCCGGACGTGTCGGACACATTTGCGGTGCCGGTCAGGAAATACGCAAACAACTGGCGTGCGAAACGGTTCAGTTGTCCCACAAGCCGACGGTTGATCCGGATGAGGGCGTTGTATCCGAGGACGGCCGGGATGGCGACCGCCAGACCCAGTGCCGTCATGATCAGCGATTCACCGACGGGACCGGCAATTTTGTCGATGGATGCCTGTCCGGAGATACCGATGGAGACCAGTGCGTGATAAATTCCCCAGACCGTGCCGAACAGGCCGATAAACGGGGCTGTCGCGCCGATGGAAGCCAGCACGGAGAGTCCGCTCTGCATTTTGGCCGTACTGTCGTCAATCGATCCTCTCAGGCTTTCGGTCAGCCATTCGGACAGGCCGATTTTCGACTGCAAATTCTGTGTACCAGACTGATGCAGGCTGGCGGCCTGCAAACCGTCGGCGGCAAGGGCATGAAAGGGATTGTCGTCCGGAGTGGTTTCCAGAATGTCCAGACCTTTCGCAAATGTGGGCGCTTTCCAGAAAGCGGCCACACCTTTTGACAGGTTGTACAGTTTCCATGCCCGCCATGTACGCAATGCAATGATTGTCCAGGATGCCACCGACATGACGAGAAGCAGCAGGGCAACGAACCTGATGATCCAGTCCCCCTGATTCCAGAGTGCCATGATGCCGTAAGGATTATTTTCCATTCTTTTGAAATCCGTTTTTTAAAATTGTTTTTTCAAGTTATTCGTCGTCCAGAGAAAACCGGATGGGCTGGGTATACCAGAAGGGGATCGCTTTCCCGTTCCGTTTGGCCGGTACATAGCGCCAGTGGCGTACTGTTTTCATGGCCGAGTCATCCAGCCTCGAAAACCCGCTCGACCGTTTCAGTTTCACTTCGTTTACCCGGCCATCGGCCTGAATGTGCACAGAGAGCAGGACGGTGCCTTCCTCGCTCATCCGGCGTGACACGGCCGGATAGGGCGGTTTGGGGTTGCTGAAAAAACCGGCATCCGAGTGGGGGCCCGAAAACCCGCTGCCGCCGCCTTTTCCCGAACTGCCGGTTATATCGGTACCGCTCCCGGTTTCCCTGCCAGATCCACTGCCTGTCCCGGTTGCCATTGACGGACGGCCTGGGGATGTCGTCACCGAAGCAGGCATGGCCTTTTCTGCAGTAGTGCCAGTATTTTTCTCATGATAGGAAAGCGGGGTTGCAGGAGAATTTGCTACCGTTTTTGTCATGGAAACGGTGTCCGATACAGAAGTTTGCCTGTTTTCATTGCGACTGGTCGATTCATGCGTTTTCTTTTGCTTTGCTGATCCGGATGAACCTCCAGCGGTTGCCGGTGTACCGGTCTCGACGCTTTTTGCACCTGTCCCCGTTCCTGTACCTCCAGTGAGCAGTATTCCCGTCATGGGAGGGGTAATGTCCGATTTTGGCTCATTTTCGCTCAGGCCGATCCAGCCGATCAGGAGAAGATGACAGGCCAGCACCGCAGCCAGACTGACTTTCACTTCCCTTGAGAAGGAAAAGGCCTGTGTCCGGATGGAGATTGACGGGTTCTGTCCTGAATTCATCGAAAAAATGGTCTGCAAAAAGATACTGCAGAAGCAGCGAACAATTATTGGGCAATAACAGCGGTTATTGTATCGTCGAAAGTCATTGAAGAATATACGGATCAAACAAGCCACTTGCCAGAAAGCCTTGTCGCAGAGTATAAAGACTGTTTTTTCTCTTTTGTTGCAGATATGAGTGATGATTTACAAACAGATAAACCGGTCAGGATGAATTCCAGGCTGTTTTTGCTGATTGCAATGGGCATGATGTCCGCGTTCGGCCCATTTGTCACCGATTTCTATCTGCCCGGATTGCCAGCTCTGGCGGCTTATTTTGAGACGACGACGTCATGGGTCCAGATGAGCCTGACGACTTCCATGATCGGCCTCTCGTGCGGCCAGCTGATTATCGGCCCGATGAGCGACAAATATGGCCGGAGAGGGATGTTGCTCATCTCGATGGCGCTTTTTATCGTGTCGACTGTCGCCTGTCTTTTTTCATGGGATATCGAGTCTTTCGTGTTTTTCCGTGTTTTTCAGGGAATTGCCGGAGCTGGTGGTGTTGTCATTTCCAAGTCGGTGGCAGCCGACCTGTATCAGGGAAAGGAACTGGCGGACTTCTTTTCGCTTTTGATGGTCATTAACGGGCTGGCTCCGATCATTGCCCCGGTTGTTGGCGGTTTCGTCATGAAGTTCACCGACTGGCAGGGAATTTTCGCCATTCTTCTGGGAATCGGCCTTATCCTTTTCATTGTTTCGCTCGTTTTCAGGGAATCGCTTCCGAAAGAGCGACGCGTTGAAGGAAACATTTTCAATTCCTTCGGCAATTTCATCCCGATCATGAAAAATGGCCGTTTCATGAATTACGTCTGGGTCCAGATGTTCGGCATGGGTGTTTTTTTCACCTATCTCGCTTCATCGCCCTTCCTGATTCAGGAATATTTTCATCTCGACGCCTTCATGTACAGCCTGTGTTTTGCCATCAATGCATCCGGCATGATCGTCGGCAGCCGTCTCGCGTCGCGCTTTACCAGCGTTTTCAGGGCGCTTTCGGCAGGAGTTTACGGACTCGTGGCTTCCTGCCTGTTTTTCGTGATCGTCCTCGTTTTCGGGTGGTCGTTTTACTTGCTTGAAACGCTGCTCTTCCTGATTATGGTGGCACTTGGCATGATATTGCCCACTTCGACTTCGCTCGCTCTTACACTGGAAAGGTCAAGGGCAGGAAGCGCTTCAGCCATCATCGGTTTTTTCCTGTTCATCTTCGGAGCCATCGTCTCGCCAATGACCGGTTTTGCCGATATGATCATATCGGTCAGTGTCATGACACTCTTGTGTTGCGGGCTTTCCTTTCTCTTTCTCGTCATTGCCCGAAAGCGGCTCATTTCGCGGTCCGACCTCAAACATTTTTAATCAATTGCCGCACAGGCCAGACACAAAGGATTTCATGAGAGGGGAAGCATGTTCTCCAATAAGTTGTTCAGCTTGATGGTGGATTGGTATGCCGGAAAATAAAAACGGGATACGAGATCCCGTTTTTATTTTTTCTGACTGTCAGGAAAATCAGTGACGCTTGTCTTCGCCGATCAGGTGGAGGGAATCCTGTTTTTTCTGGTTGCAGGAATGCCAGTACATGACGAGCAGCATGGTCAGGGTGACGAAACTGCCGAAAAGGATGATGATGGCATTCGTGGACAGATCGAGTGCGATCAGCAGGGAATACACCCCCAGCATCGTCAGGATAGACAGGTTTTCGTTGAAATTCTGTACGGCGATGGAACTGCCTGCGGACAGGAGAACGTGGCCGCGATGCTGGAGCAGGGCGTTCATCGGCACGACGAAAAATCCGGCAAGGCCGCCGACCAGTACGAGCAGCGGATAGGCGAGCCAGACGGAATGAACCAGGGTCATGATCATGACGACGACACCCATCGCTGCCCCGAGCTTCATGACCTTGAGGGAATTTTTCAGCTTGATGTATTTGGCTGCGGAGACGGCGCCGAGCGCGATCCCGACGGCCACAATGCCCTGTAAAAAGGCAGCCTTGTCCAGTGGCAGGCCAAGGGCATGTTGTGCCCATTTGAGAACGATAAACTGGAGCGTTGCGCCTGCCCCCCAGAAGAGCGTAGTGACAGCCAGCGAAATCTGGCCGAGCTTGTCGTGCCAGAGGGTCGTGAAGCTGTGATAGAACGTTTTCAGCAATGCAACAGGGCTGAACGATTGTTTGGCATACCGTGCACCGGGATCGGGAATACGCAGGTTAAAGAGCGCAGCCAGAATGTAAACCAGCATGATGACGGTCAGCGCGGCGATGGCCGGGGTGGCTTCTGCAAAATGGATAAGCCCGACCAGAAAGGCGGAAACATGCGGATTGATCAGTGCGCCGCCCAGAACGGTTCCGAGAACGATGGAACTCACGGTCAGGCCTTCGATCCAGCCGTTGGCGACGACCAGTTTTTCAGCCGGGAGCATTTCCGTCAGGATACCGTATTTCGCCGGGGAATAGGCTGCAGCGCCAAGACCGACGATGGCGTAAGAGATCAGGGGATGGACGCCGATGAATATCAGGCCGCAGCCGAAGAATTTGACCGTATTGGTGATGAACATGACCCTGCCTTTTGGCATTGAATCGGCAAAAGCGCCGACGAAATCCGCCAGACAGACGTAAGACAGTACGAAAAACAGCCGTAAAAGCGGCGTCATCCAGGCCGGAGAATCCATTTGGGCCAGAATGGCGATGGCAACGATCAGAAGCGCATTATCCGCCAGTGAGGAAAAGAATTCCGCTGCCATGACAGCATAAAAGCCACGATTCATAAGTTACGGTCTTCTATAAACGTCAAAACGTCAAGTTTACAATATTAAGGATGGCCGGGACAGATTTTTTTGTTTTATGGAAAACTTGCCGGGTCTTTTTCCGGACGTGTTTTTCCATATTGTTTTCGTGCAAGATTGCCTCCTGCAAGGATGGGGGGTAATATGCTTTTATTTGCCGATGAGCCCAATTCCCGGATGCCGGGATGGCATAAAACCGGATCGGATTACCCCGCAGCGAAGCGGGTTTTATTTTTATTTGACAGTTTTTCTCATGACCAGACCTCTAGTAGCCAATATCGACATCGCTGCCATGCAGCAAAATCTTTCCGTTGTCCGTTCCACTGTGCCACGAGCCAAAATATGGGCTGTCGTCAAGGCGAATGCCTATGGTCATGGCCTCGAACGTTCTGTTCGGGCATTGAATGATGCAGACGGTTTTGCGCTGATCGAAATGGAATCGGCCATTCATTTGCGGGAAATCGGCTGGAAAAAACCGATATTGCTGCTTGAAGGTTTTTTCTATGCACATGAATTGCCGATTCTGGCCCGTTATAACATCGCGTTTGCAGTCCATTGTGACGAGCAGATCGAGATGCTTGAAAAATCCCGTCTCGATTTGCCTGTGGACGTCCACCTGAAAATGAATACGGGCATGAACCGGCTCGGTTTTCTGCCATCGGAATACGCCAATGCATATGAACGCCTGAGAAAAATCCCGAATGTGCGCGAAATTTCCCATATGACCCACTTTGCCAATTCCGAAGTGGCCGGACATAAAAAAATGCCTGTCGAAGAACAACTGAAACGCTTCGATTCGGGCTCGGCCGGACTCCCGGGCGTTCGCAACCTGTCCAATTCAGGTGCGATTCTGCTCCATCCGCAATTGCGTACCGACTGGGTTCGTCCCGGTGTCATGCTTTATGGCGGCACCCCCGGGGGCAAGACAGCGGAAGAATATGGCCTGAAACCGGTGATGACGCTCTCCAGCGAAATCATCCAGATCCAGAACATCAAAGAAGGCGATTCCATCGGTTACGGCAGCATTTTCACGGCAACCGGCCCGATGAAAATCGGTGTCGTCGCCTGCGGTTACGCCGACGGCTATCCCCGCATGGCTCCGGAAGGCACACCGGTCATGGTCGATGGCGTGAAAACCCGTCTGGTCGGACGGGTGTCGATGGACATGATCACGGTCGATCTGACCCCCGTCAGGGAGGCCACCGTCGGCAGCAAGGTTACCCTGTGGGGCAATGAACTGCCGATCGATGAGGTTGCAGAAGCGGCCGGGACGGTCGGGTACGAACTTATGTGCGCGCTGTCGTTGCGCCCGAGAATCGTGGAATGCTGGTAAGGACTTCTTGTTGAACGGAGCATATGGCTAAAGCGAAAATCCAGTACAGCTGTACCGAATGTGGCGGCATCAGCAGCAAGTGGGCAGGCAAATGCCCGTCGTGCGGACAATGGAACACACTGGTCGAAACGGTTATCGAATCGTCGGCCAACCGCTTTTCAGCCAACCGGCAGGGCATTGCGCAAACGGCACCGGTTCTGTCTCTGGCCGATATCGATGCAATAGACGTACCCCGGTTTCCCTCGGGTATCAACGAGTTCGACCGGGTACTGGGCGGGGGGCTCGTTTCCGGCGGTGTTGTCCTGATCGGCGGTGATCCCGGTATCGGCAAATCCACGCTGCTTTTGCAGGCGCTGGTCAATCTGGCTCAACAAAAAAACGTGCTCTATGTCAGTGGCGAAGAGTCGGGTGCGCAGGTTGCGCTTCGTGCCAAACGTCTCGGGCTGACCGCACAGAACCTCCAGTTGCAGGCTGAAATCCAGCTGGAGAAAATCATCGGCACGCTGGACAAGCTCAAACCTGAAGTCGCCGTCGTCGATTCGATCCAGACCATTTATTCCGATGCGCTGACATCCGCTCCGGGGTCAGTGGCCCAGGTCAGGGAATGTGCAGCCCAGCTGACGCGCTTTGCCAAACAGTCGGGCACGACGATTATCATGGTCGGGCATGTCACCAAGGAAGGGGCATTGGCCGGACCACGAGTGCTGGAACATATCGTCGATACGGTCCTTTATTTCGAAGGCGATGCGCATTCCAGTTTCCGTCTGATCCGTGCGTTCAAAAACCGTTTCGGTGCGGTGAACGAGCTGGGCGTGTTTGCCATGACGGAAAAAGGTTTGAAGGGAGTTTCCAATCCGTCTGCCCTGTTCCTGTCGCAGCATCAGCGCGAGATCGCCGGTTCCTGTGTCATGGCGACGCTGGAAGGCATGCGGCCGCTGCTGGTCGAAATTCAGGCGCTGGTCGATACGTCACCGACGCCAAATGCACGCAGGTTGTCCGTCGGGCTTGAACAGAACCGGCTGGCGATGCTTCTGGCCGTCATGCACCGGCATGCCAATATTGCTGCTTACGATCAGGACGTGTTCATCAATGCGGTCGGCGGTGTCAAAATCAGCGAGCCTGCTGCCGATCTGGCCGTTTTGCTGGCTATCAATTCATCCTTGCGGAACAAGCCCTTGCCACGGGGACTCGTCGTTTTCGGGGAAGTCGGGCTTGCCGGTGAAATCCGTCCGGCACCGAGAGGTCAGGATCGCCTCAAAGAAGCGGTCAAACTCGGTTTTTCCATGGCGATCATTCCAAAGGCCAATGCACCGAAACAATCGTTTGAAGGGCTGACCGTCATCGGCGTTGAACGCATCGATGAAGCGTTCGAGCGCCTGCGGGAGCTTCAGTAATTTTTTCCTTCAAAATACGATAAAAAATTATTAAAGAAATAATAATTTTTTATCGTGTGATATGTCAGAATAATCAATGGGAGTATCTTTATATATTTTTAGAATGATTATCTTTAAAATTTCAAATCGGGATAGATTGATGCTTTTTTTATTTAATTCGTATAGCATAGATACTGATTAAGAATAAAGATAAGCTTCCTCTGTGTGAAAGGGAAAGGTGATATGGGGTCGGTTAATTTATATAAGATTAGTACTGATAAATATGATTCTTTTGTCGATAAT
>ENA-UEYG01002001-UEYG01002001.1-human-gut-metagenome-genome-assembly--contig:-NODE-2001-length-13642-cov-3.551050_pt1 | contig 13642 bp, 6 predicted proteins | sample MGYA00242933_ERZ507934 | MGnify/ENA primary metagenome ERZ507934 (study PRJEB26167, sample SAMN06115527) | human gut metagenome | host: Homo sapiens | place: China:Zejiang | collected 2015-11-10... | reverse complement strand
GACGGAAAATCCGGCAATCCGCTGATTCTGGTGGACGGCCGCGAAGTGAAATCGATCGATTCGCTTTCCGCCGACCGGATCGCTTCGGTCTCGGTGCTCAAGGATTCCGTGTCGAAAGCTTCGTACGGCGAAAAGGGCCGGGACGGCGTGATTATCGTCACGACGAAGGAGGACGGTGCCGACTCGCAAATGCAGACGTTCACGTACGGCGGCAACGGCAGTTCGACTGCCGTCGTGGTGCGCGGAGCCGGGACGGAGGCTGATTCCCTTGCGGGGAGAGTGCGTACGATGACCTACAGGATCGACGGCAGGCGCGACTCGCTCGGCGGAGACATGGTCTGGAAAATAAACGGGCGGGACGTCGATGCCGGCGACTTGGAAGAGTTGTCCGGAAACGTCCGGTCGATCCGCATTACCAAGGACGCCGCCGTGCAGGGGGAAGACTCCGCTGCTGCGGAGGGGATGATTCGCATTATGACCGGACAGACGATGCAGGCTGCGGACGCCGGCCTGAAAGCCGCCGAAGCGGGGATGCAGGCCGCCCGTGCCGGGCTGGATGCGGCACGCCGGTATATGTCGGCCGAGGAGTGGAAGCGGGCGCAGAAACAGCTCGAAATGGCGCAGAAGCAGCTGGACGAAGCCCGCGCGCAGGCAAAGTCGGAAATCTCCTTCTCCGAGGCGATCGCAGTCGATATGCAGGACTCCTCCGCCGATACTGCTGACGGCGGGGCGGTCGTCGCGGGTGCGGTCGGCGGGACGGCGTCGGAAACGCCGTCTTATTGGCGCGTTACGACCGGCGAAGGCACGACGCGCGTGGATCATTCGAAAACGGAGTCCGGCAAAACGGTCTTTACGGGCCGCGTCACGCTGCACAATCCTTCGGAGATACCGGATAACTACGTGATTTTCATTAACGGCGAGCAAGCGTCCAAAGCGGACGTGCTTCGGCTTGCACCCCAGAAAATCAAGCGTATGGAGGTGTTGCGGGGCAAGGAGGCCGCCAAGGAATACGGTGCCGGCAGCGAGGGCGTAATCAAGATTACGACGCGCAGATAGCCGCAGGTAACCGCAGACAGCCGGAGGGGGACGGATTGCCGGGTTGAGACGATAAAATCCGTTGCCGTCCGGTTGTATACGACGAAAACCAACCGCCATAAGCATAAAAAGTTCGCGCCCGGAACGGTTTTGCCGTTCCGGGTTTTTTCGGCGTGCGGGCAATGCAGGCCCGAAACTTGCGGAAATCGCCCGTGACAAGTTGTCCTTGCCTGCGTAAATTCCGGTTGGCGGCAGTCTCGGCGGGCGTCGGCGCGGTGAATTTTCAGCCCGGCCGCCGTCGGTTTTGCCGGGACGACGCCTTCCCTGCGGAGAACCGTTCCGGGCGAAACCGAAAAATTTGGTTCTGCGCCCGGCTTGCGCTATCTTTGCAAGGGAAACACAAAACAGAAGCTATGAAACGCCTGCTATTTTTTCTTACAGTCGTAACGCTCGTCTCGTGCGGCCGGTCGTTCGAAAAACGTACGGCCAAATATGCCGAAGTGGGGGAGATGAGCGACAACCGCGCGGCCGTGCTCGATATCAACGAGGGCGTAGGCCGCTGGGGCTATGTCGATGGAACGGGGCGGCTTGCGATCGAATGCCGCTATGCCGACGCCCGCCGATTTGCCGACGGACTGGCCGCGGTGCAGGTCCCCGAAGGAGCTTGGGGATATATCGACACCGTGGGACGGCTCGTGATCGCTCCGCAGTTCGTGCTTGCCGAACCGTTTGAGGACGGCATGGCGTGGGTGCAGGCCGCGGGCGAGCTTTGGGGCCGCGTCGATAAGTCGGGGAAGATGGTTATTCCCTGCCTGTACTCCGAAATCGGCGAGCCGGACGAGCGGGGCTGGATGCGCGTGCTGCGCGACGGCAAGTGGGGCTATCTGCGCGAAAACGGCGAAGTGGTCGTGCCGTGCGACTACAACCTGATCGGCGAGCCTAACGCATACGGCCTGATTCCCGTGACGAGCGGCGGCAAGCACGGCTTCTTGGATGCCGACGGCCGCGAAGTGCTTCCCTGCTTCTTCACCTACATTTCCGATTTCAAGGACGGCTATGCCCGGACCAACTACGGAGGCAGCATGATGCTGCGCGACGAGCCTTACGGCGGGCAGTGGGGACTGATCGACACGCTGGGCCGCGAGACGATTCCGTGCCGGTACTACTACCTCGATACGCCGGGCGAAGGACTTGCGGCCTTTATGCTCGAACAGTTCGGCAATTTCGGCTATGTGAACGTAAAGGGCAATGTGGCGATTTCGCCCCGTTTCGCCGTGGCGAAGCCCTTTTCGGGTGGTGTCGCCGTGGTGAGCTACAACAATGTCAATTACGGACTTGTGGACCGCAACGGCAATGAAGTCAGTTCGTTCCGCTATAAACGCATCGGGGAGTTCCACGACGGTCTGGCGCCGTTCAATACCAACCTTTACGGCATGAATTTTCAGGGGATGGAGCCGCGCTGCGGGTATATCGACACCGAAGGGCGCGAAGTGCTTCCCGCCAAGTGGGACGATGCCGGCGAGTTCAGCGAGATGCGCGCCCCGGTGATGCGTTTCGGCGTCAATTCCGAGGATTTCTACGACGCCCGCTGGGGTTATATCGCCACGAACGGGCAGCTCGTCGTGCCTTTCAAATACCACGAGGCATATCCTTTCAGCTGCGGTCTGGCCCGCGTTTTCGTCAAGGGGCTGGGGTACGGCTATATCAACCGCAAGGGCGAAGAGGTCGTTCCCTGCAAGTATCAGGAAGCCGAAGATTTCCACGACTTTACGGCGAAAGTGAAACAGTACGACCGGGTGATGACGATCGACGACAAGGGGCAGATCGTCGAAGGGCAATAAAAAAACGGAGGTCCGAGACCTCCGTTTTTTTGTTTGCTGTCCGGTCCGCCGGCTTATTTGAATCCCACGATTTCGGGCCGTGTCGGACGGTAACGGTATTGTTCGATGCGGGTCTGGTTCGATACGCGGACATATTCGCTCTCGACCAGTCCGCGTTTGCCGAAGGCGAGTCCCAGTCGTATCTGGACCGTGTTGAAAATCAGCCGTTCGTTCTTGATACGCACGCCGAAACCGAACGAGGTGAAGAAGTCGTTCTTGAAGATGTTGGGCGAATAGCCGATCAGTCCGAAGTCGGCGAATCCGAACAGGGCGATACGGAAGCCGAGGGGCTGATAGGGCGTGAAAAATACGGTCTCCGTGTTGAGGACCATGCGGTTGGTGCCGGTGACATGCTCCTTGAGCGCCTGCAGTCCGTTTATGCGGGTCATGCGGATTATTTCGTCGCTGCCCGTGCCGCGGTTCCAGCCCTGCGTATAGTTGAAGGCCAGAAACTGGCGGATGCGGCTGCGTTTGAACATGAACAGGTTCGAGAACCACTTCAGGTCCACGTCCACCGCACTATGGCGCCACATGCCGGTTGCGAGGTCGATATAGCTTCCCAGCGTGATACTTCCCATGACATAGCCCACCGAGCGGAATCCGCCGGTCGTATAGGTCATGCCCAGATACATTTCGTCGTTGAATTCGCCCCACGAGTATCCGCCGACCAGCTCGGCCTTGTAACCCGTCGCAAGGTACTCCCTTGTGCCGAATCCGTAGATCATGTTGGCCGAATAGAACTTCTCGCGGTAGAGACCGGCCCCGAAGAGCATGGCGTCGTGGTCGTGCAGCGCGGGGTTGTGGTTGGGGGCGACCAGCGGCCGCCGGCTGAAACGGGCGTAGCTGTAGCGTCCCGTGAAATATACGCTCGAATTGATGGAGCGGATATAGCGCGACTTGCCGCCCCATGCGTCCAGATTGCGGACCTTGATGAGCAGCGAAGTGTCGAGGTCGATCATGTAGCGCTTCGACTTGACGTCGCTGTACGTAAGGCCGATTTCATAGTCCGTCGGACGTATGAACTCCTTGCGCAGCCCCATGTTCAGCTCCGAGTTGTAGAAGTCGCGTCCGGCCGAAAAATCCGCCGTGTAGAAACTTCCCAGAACGTTGGGGATTTCGTATTCGACGATGTTGCCGCCGTATGAGAAGTCTTTGCGGCTGAAGTTGGTGTTGAACTTCAGGGTGTTGCCCCAGCCGAAAATGTTGGCGTCCGACAGTCCGACCATCGTGCGCCCCTCGCCGTGGATGGCGCCGTCGACGCTGATCGTCCAGCTGTCACGGGTGCATATGACCATATTGACGCGTGTCGAATCCAGCGAGTCGGGCAGCAGGGTGATATCGACGTCGGAGATGTAGGGCCGCGAGCGGAGCAGCTGCTTGTTGCGCACGATCAGCTGCGGGTCGATCTTGTCGCCCGGCTTGAAGAGCAGGTCGCGGCGGATGACCCGGTCGCGTGTCAGCATGTGTATCTTGTTGCCCGTGCGTTCGAGCCAGTTGCCGTCGGAATCGAAGGGATGCCGGCGCTCGATGGTGATGTCGCCCACCGTTTTTCCCGCATAGGGTTCCAGCAGACGGCTTTCGTCCAGTACGCGGCCGCTGAATGTGGTGTCCAGCACGGGCTTTACGAAAAGCATTCTGTAGAGCATGCGCGGCACGGCGCGGCGGTTGGTCTTGGACTGGATACTGTCATACAGCCTCTGATTGCGCTCGGAGGTGGCGGTGTTCAGGCTGTCTGGCTTGAACCCGTCGGGCGAGTTTATGTTGGGCGAAGTTATTTCGGGACCGCGCATGCCGGGACCGGCCGTTCGGGCGAAACAAACGCTCACTGCCGCGAGGACGGTTAGTACGAGTATGCAGATCCGGCGATACATGTCATCAAAGATAACGTAATTTTTCGGCAAAACGTATAAAAAAGCGCTTCCCCGAAACGGGAAAAGACGGCCGTGACGGTCGTCTTTTCCTCAATATACACTCTCTGCGGATGTTATCTCCGGGCATGGTCTGTGATTTTTCCGCCTTCCGGAATCGTACCGGGGCCGTGACGCCGCGTCGGAGTCCGTCTGCGCGCCCTTCCGGTTCTACCTGCGTCCCTCCTTGGCCTCGATACACTCGGTGGCGTGGGGCACTTTCATCAGGCGCTCCTTGGGAATGAGCTTGCCCGTGGTTTTACAGATGCCGTAAGTCTTATTCTCGATACGCACGAGCGCCATTTCCAGATTGCGTATGAACTTCATCTGGTGCGCTGCCAAGCGTCCGCTCTCCTCTTTCGAGAGAGTCGCCGCGCCCTCTTCGAGGACCTTGAACGTCGGCGAGGTATCTTCCGTGTCGTTGTCTGCCGTGTGGGTGATAGTGGCGCGCAGCAGCTCGTAGTCCGCACGCGCGTTCTCCAGCTTCTTCAGGATAAGCTGCTTGAACTCTTCGAGTTCGGCGTCGCTGTATCTCGTTCTTTCGTCTGCCATAGTCGTCTTCTCCTTAATTAGGTTTTATGTAAAATTAACTATTTTTTTCGGAAATACCAAATTTTACATCTCATTATACGATTCCGTCCGGACATACCCGCGCATCGTGCTCAGCATGAAACGCTTGCCGTTCCAAATTCACCGAAAAAGGGACTCGGAGACGTTCCGGACGGGCTAAATCCGCGTTACGGCGATCCGTACCGGCTCGTCATCGACATCCGAATCGACGATCACTCCGCCCGCAGGTTGTGCCGCGGCCTTGACCTCGACGGCCAGCGTCTGCGATGCGATGTAACCGGCGTATTTGGCGACTGCGTCGGCCACAAGCTCCTTCTGCTCGATCTCGACCCGGATCTTGTCCGTCACTTCGAATCCCGAATCCTTGCGGATATTCTGGATGCGGTTTATCAACTCGCGTGCCACACCTTCGGCTTTCAGCTCCTCGGTGACGGTAATGTCGAGCGCCACGGTGAGTTTTCCCTCCGAGGCAACGAGCCATCCGGGCATGTCTTCCGAGGTGATCTCGAAGTCGGCGGGCGTCACGGTGATCCGCTCCGCTCCGAGGTCGAGCACCGTTTCCGGCGCGGCCTCCACCTCGGCGATACGTTCCTGCGAGAACTCCGCGACGAGGGCGGCGATCTGCTTCATCCACTTGCCGTAACGCGGCCCGAGGGTCTTGAAGTTGGGCTTGATGCGTTTGGTAATCAGCCCCGTGGTCTTTTCGATCAGCTCGATCTCCTTCACGTTGACCTCGTTCATAATGAGGTTCTTCACGGCCGAAATATGCTCCGCCGTCGCGGGGTCGAGCACCGGGATCAGGATTTTGGTCAGCGGCTGGCGCACCTTGATCGACACTTTGCGGCGCAGGGCCAGCACCATCGACGAGACCTTCTGCGCCAGCGACATCATCTCTTCGAGGCGGGCGTCGATCAGCCGTTCGTCGGCCGTCGGGAACGCCGCGAGATGCACCGATTCGTCCTTGTGGCGGCCGCTCACGGCGTTGAGGTCCGTGAAGATGCGGTCGGAGATGAACGGCGCGAACGGCGCTGCGAGCATCGTGACGGTCTCAAGACAGGTGTACAGCGTCTGATAGGCCGCCAGTTTGTCCTCCGACATGCCGCCTCCCCAGAACCGCTTGCGGTTGAGGCGCACGTACCAGTTCGAGAGGTTTTCGCCCACGAACTCCTGAATGGCGCGGGCCGCCGGAGTGGGGTCGTAGTCTTCGAGAGATTCGGTAACGTTCTTCACCAGCGTATTCAGGAGCGAGATGATCCAGCGGTCGATTTCGGGACGCTTCTCCATCGGAACCTCCTCTTCACGGCCCGTGAAGCCGTCCACGTTGGCGTAGAGGGCGAAGAACGAGTAGGTATTGTAGAGCGTGCCGAAGAACTTGCGGCGCACTTCGTCGACGCCGTCCCTGTCGAACTTGAGGTTGTCCCACGGCTGCGAGTTGGAGATCATGTACCAGCGCGTCGCGTCGGCTCCGTAGGTGTCGAGCACCTCGAACGGATCGACGGCGTTGCCCAGGCGTTTCGACATCTTGTTGCCGTTCTTGTCCAGCACCAGACCGTTCGAAATGATATTCTTGAAAGCCACCGAGTCGAAGAGCATCGAGGCGATGGCGTGCAGCGTGAAGAACCAGCCGCGCGTCTGGTCGACGCCCTCGGCGATGAAGTCGGCGGGGTAGACCTGGCCGAAGCCCTCCTTGTTCTCGAACGGGTAGTGCACCTGCGCATAGGGCATGGCGCCCGAGTCGAACCATACGTCGATCAGGTCCGATTCTCGCCTCATCGGCTCGCCCTTCGACGAGACCAGCACGATCGAATCGACATAGGGGCGGTGCAGGTCGATGTTCTCGGTCGAGTAGTTCTCCTTCGACATGTCGCCGACCCTGAAATTCCTGTACGGATTTTCCTGCATGACGCCCGCCGCTATCGAACGCTCTATTTCGGCCATCAGCTCTTCGACCGAACCGATGCACTTCACCTCGGAGTAGTCCTCCGTGGCCCATACGGGCAGCGGGGTTCCCCAGAAGCGCGAACGCGAGAGGTTCCAGTCCACCAGTCCTTCGAGCCACTTGCCGAAGCGGCCCGTTCCGGTCGATTCGGGTTTCCAGCGGATCGTTTTGTTCAGTTCGATCATCCGCTCGCGCAGCGCCGTGGTGCGGATGAACCACGAGTCGAGCGGGTAGTAGAGCACCGGTTTGTCCGTACGCCAGCAGTGGGGGTAGGAGTGGGTGTGCTTCTCGATCTTGAAAGCCTTGTTTTCGGCTTTCAGCATCACCGCGATGTCGATGTCGAGCGTCGTCTCGGCGTCGGGGGCGATATTGGGATCGTACGCGTTTTTGACGTAACGGCCCGCATACTCCCTGTATTTTTCGGCGTCTACGTTGTTTTTCACGAATTCCGGATCGAGGTCTTCCAACAGGAAGAATTTGCCCTGCCTGTCGACCATCGGTTGATTTTTGCCCGCCTTGTCCACCATGAACAGCGGCGCGATGCCTGCGGCGCGGCCTACGCGGTCGTCGTCGGCGCCGAACGTCGGCGCGATATGCACGATGCCCGTACCGTCCGAAGTGGTCACGTAGTCGCCGACGATCACGCGGAACGCGTCGCCCATCGGCTTTACCCACGGGATGAGCTGCTCGTAGCGGATGCCCTCCAGTTCGGGACCCTTCCAGCTTTCGCCCGTGATCTCATAGGTTCCCTCCATCTTCTTGGTGAAGTAGGCGGGCACGAGCTCTTTGGCGAGGATGACCGTCTGCGGCCGGTCGGTATAGGGGTTGCGGCACTTGACCTTGACGTATTCGATCGCGGGACCTACGGCCAGCGCCGTGTTCGAGGGCAGGGTCCACGGCGTGGTGGTCCAAGCCAAGAAATAGAGCGGCCCCTCGACGCCGGCGAAAAGCTTCTCGCTCTTCTGGTCGCGGATGACTTCGAACTGCGCCGTGCAGGTCGTGTCCTTCACGTCGCGGTAGCAGCCGGGCTGGTTCAGCTCGTGGGTCGAGAGACCCGTTCCCGCCGCCGGCGAATAGGGCTGGATGGTGTAGCCCTTGTAGAGCAGCCCCTTGTCGAAGAGCTGCTTGAGGAGCCACCACAGCGTCTCGATGTATTTGTTGTCATAGGTGATGTAGGGATCGTCCATATTGACCCAGTAGCCCATCTTGCGGGTCAGGTCCTCCCACATGCCCGTAAACTCCATGACGGCTTCGCGGCAGGTGCGGTTGTACTCCTCGATGGTGATCTTTTTGCCGATGTCCTCCTTGGTGATGCCGAGCTTCTTCTCGACGCCCAGTTCGACCGGAAGTCCGTGCGTATCCCACCCCGCCTTGCGGTGCACGAGGTAGCCCTGCTGCGTCTTGTAACGGCAAAAAACGTCCTTGATCGTACGGGCCATGACGTGGTGGATGCCCGGCGTGCCGTTGGCCGACGGGGGGCCTTCGTAGAATACGAACGCGGGGTGTCCTTCGCGCGTGGTGATGCTTTTATGGAATGTATCGCGGGCGTCCCACTCGCCGAGCACGTCGGCGGCCGTCTGCGCCAGATCGAGACCTTTATACTCTTTGAACTTCATGGTGTATGTGTTTTGTTTTCGTTCGGATCCTGCACCCGGAGCAAAGCCGGAACTGCCGGAAACGTCATTCGTTTTCCGACAACTCGCAAAGATATAAAAAAGATTTGAAAATCTGCAAAATTCCGCCGATTAGGCCGCCGCCGCAAAAACGGCGTGGGCTTATTCCGCGATCGGCATTTCGACCCGGAAGCAGGAACCTTCGCCGACGGCGGAATCGACGCCGATTTGTGCGCCCATCTGCTCCGCGATGCTCTTGCAGATCGAAAGTCCGAGTCCGGTGCCCTGCGTGAAGGTGTCCACCTTGTAAAACCGTTCGAAGATTTTGTCCAGCTCTTCGGCCGGAATGCCGATGCCCGTGTCGCGGACATAGAGACTCAGCCGGTCCCGTTTGCGTTCGAATCCCACCGTGACGAATCCTTTCGGTGTGAATTTCAGTGCGTTGCGGATGAAGTTGGCCAATATCTGCATCAGCCCCTGCCTGTATTGGCAGACGGTGCAGGAGGGCAGTCCCTTTTCGACGTCCAGCACGACTTCCTCCGGAGTCTGCAGGCGGAACGTTTCGACGGCTTCGCGGCAGAGCGTCCGCAGGTCGAACCGGCTTTTGACCGGATCGCTGCGTCCCGATTCGATGCGCGAGAGGTCCAGCACGTCGGATATGATCTGCAGCAGCAGTCCGTTGTTCAGCGACACGATGTCGTTGTTCTCTTTGCGCACTTCGGGGTCCTCCTCGGTGGTCAGCAGCCGCGAGAAACCTACGATGGCGTTGAGCGGCGTGCGGATTTCGTGGCTCATGTTGGCGAGGAACGCCGTCTTGAGCTTGTTGGACTCCTCGGCCCGCTCCTTGGCGGCGATCAGCTCCTGCTCGGTCTGTTTGAGCGCCGTGATGTCGTAATTGATCCCCAGCATGTCGATCACCTGCTCCTGCGGCCGGTAGTCGCGGCAGATGAGGTGGCTCTTGATCCATGTCGTCCGGCCGTCGTCGTGCAGGACGCGGCAGGAGACCGATGCCGACTGTATCTCCCCGGACTCGAACTGCGCCAGCCGGTGCAGCAGTTCCGTGCGGTCGTCGGGGTGGACGCGGCGGTATTTGCCGATGACGTCGCCGATGTCGGCCGTATCGGGTTCGCCGTAGTTGCGCAGCCAGACGCTCTGCGCATAACCCTTTTTGTTGCAGAGGTTGTAGTTGGTGTATCCCACCTGCGCGTATTCGGAGATGAGACGGAACAGCGCTTCGAATTCCGTGAGCCGGTCCTGCGTCTGGCGGAGTTCCGTGTTGTCGATGTTGATGCGCAGGTAGTGGGTGATTTCGCCCGTGTCGTTGTAGAGACACCGGATGCGGGCCGTCCAGTCGATGTAGCCGCTCCGGCTGGTGTCGTAATAGCTTCGGGCTTTCGAAAAATCGTAGCGTGTGGTGAAGTCCGTACCCCGGCCTTCGCGGATGCAGTCCTTGATCTCGGCCGAGAAGTTGGGGTTGTCGAAAATGCTGAGTCCCCGGATACCGGCCGGATCGGTTACGCCGAACATTTCCAGATCGCGGGCGTTGATGTCCACCAGATGCCCGGTGCGGTCGTATATCTCGATGCCGATCGGGGCGTTCTGAATGACGTTGCGCAGCAGTTTCTCCTTTTCGTCGAGCGCCTGATGCGCCGTGACGACGTCCGTGATGTCGAGGATCAGGATGACGATTTCCGTCGCGTCGTTGGGGGTGTTGTAGAGGAAACTGCGGCAGTAGCGGCCGGTCTTGGCGGCATGCCACTGGTCCATCTTGTAATCTCCCAGCCCGATGGCCGCCAGCTCGTCGATATGCTGGTCTACGGGGAGGTCTATTTCGCGGGCCGTCTTGTCGAGGTAGTCGGCGGCGTCTACGCCCAGAATCTGCTGCGCCGTCTGGTTGACCGAGAGGAAGAGGTAGTCGGTCGCCCGGCCGTCGTCGTAGTAGAGCAGCCGGATGCGGAAGTAGCCGATCGGCAGATGGTCGAGCAGCTCGTCCATGTGCTTGTTCTCCCTCAGCGTCGCGTAATAGTTGCTTTCGAGCGTGAGGATGTCCGCCTCTTTCCGGTCGGCGACCGGAACGCGCTGGAGGTAGCCGAAGAGTTTGATGCCCTGCTGCGAGTCCGATTGTTTGCGGACGAGCTGGGCGTGAATCCATACTTCGCCTTCCGGCAGTACGAGGGGAAACGTTTCGTCGAAATGGTTTCCGACCTTGAGCGACAGGAATTCGTTGTGTATCCGTTTCCGGTAATCCTCGCGCGTCAGCGGCATCAGTTCCCCGACCGCGGCCCGGTTGCTGCCGAGTCCCAGCAGGTTGACGACATAGTCGGAGAAGAGCAGTTCGCCCGTGCGGAAATCCGCCTTCCACCACCCCATGCGGGCGGCGTCGAGCAGCTGCATCAACGATTGGAGATCGGGATTGCCGGAGGTAAACATAACGGAGTCGCGGTTAAGTATGTGAAAGCGTACGGGTGACGCGGGCCGGATTGCCGACGGCAACCGAATTCGCAGGAATGTCGCGCGTAACTACCGAACCCGCTCCAATTATCGCGCCGTCTCCGATCCGGACGCCCGGACAGACGATGACGCCGCCGCCCAGCCAGCAGTTGTCGCCGATGGTGATCGGTTTGCCGGCTTCGCGGCCAGTCGCACGCTGGGCGGGGTCCAGCGGGTGGTGCGGGGTGAGCAGCTGCACTTTGGGGCCGATCAGCGTATTGCGTCCGATACGGATCGGGGCCAGATCGAGGAAGACGCAGTCGAAATTGACGAAAGAGCCTTCGCCGATGGAGATGTTGTAGCCGTAGTCGCAGTAAAAGGGTGCGCGGATGAATCCTTCCGCGTCGGGACAGAGCTTGCGCAGAGCGGTGCGGTACGCTGCGTCGTGGGCGGGACATTCGGCGTTGAGACGGTGCATCAGCAGCGTGGCGCGGTCGCGGTCGGCCGTCAGCTCCTCGTCGTGCGGGTCGAACCATTCGCCCGCCAGCATCTTCTCTTTCTCGCTTTTCATACGAGCGGGATATTCGTTTTATTCGAACGACTGCAGTTCGATCAGTTTGGCGTAGATTCCTCCGCGGGCCATCAGTTCGGCGTGCGTGCCCTGCTCGGCGATGCGTCCGTGATCGACGACGATGATCTTGTCGGCGTTGTGGATCGTGCTCAGCCGGTGTGCGATGACTACCGAAGTGCGGCCCTCCAGCAATTTGTTGAGGGCGTCCTGCACGAGTTTTTCGCTCTCGGTGTCGAGGGCCGAAGTCGCTTCGTCGAGAATCAGGATGTCGGGGTTTTTCAATACGGCGCGGGCGATGGAGAGACGCTGCCGCTGGCCGCCCGAAAGTTTCACGCCGCGGTCGCCGATATTGGTCCGGTAGCCTTCGGGCGCTTCGGTGATGAAGCAGTCGGCATTGGCGATTCGGGCCGCCTCGACAATCTCCTCGTGCGAAGCTCCGGCCTTGCCCATGGCGATGTTGCCTTCGATGGTGTCGTTGAAAAGCACGGTGTCCTGCGATACGACGCTCATGTGGGCGCGCACGCTCTCCTGCGTGTAGTCGCGGATCGAAACGCCGTCGATGAGGATGTCGCCCGCCGTAACGTCGTAGAAACGCGGGACAAGCTCGCTGAGCGTCGATTTGCCGCCGCCCGACGGTCCCACGAGCGCCACGGTCTCCCCGCGTTTGATGTCGAACGAAATGCCGTCGATCACCTCGCGGCTGCCGTCGTAGGAGAAGTGTATGTCGCGGAATTCGATCTTGTCTTTCAGGCCGTTCAGCTCCAGCGCGCCGGGCTTGTCCTGAATTTCGCTCTGGGCGTCGATGATCGAGAAGATGCGTTCTCCGGCCGCGATGCCCTGATTGATGTTGGCGAACTGGTCGATGAAGGTGCGCACGGGGCGCGTGATCTGTGAGAACATGGCGACGAAGGCGATGAAGCCTTCGGGGCTGAGCGACCCCTTGAATACGAGCGAACCGCCGAATACGAGGATGACGCCCACGGCCGAGATGCCGAGGAATTCGCTCATCGGCGAAGCCAGCTGCTGGCGGCGCGCCATCGAGAGGGTCAGCCGGGCCAGATCGGCGTTCAGGTCGTAGAACTTCTGCTTGATATAATCCACTGCGTTGTAGCTCTTGATGACCTTGATGCCCGAAAGGGACTCGTCGAGCGTCGATACCAGCTCGCCCATGCGCTGCTGGCTCGTGCGGGCCGGGTGGCGCAGGCGTTTGACGATGCTGCCGATGATGAGGGCCACCACGGGCAGAAACAGCACCGAGCAGAGGGCCAGCCCCCACGATATGACGACCATCATGACCGTATAGCCGATGATGAGGAACGGCTCGCGGAAAGCCACCTGCAGGGTGTTGGTGATGCAGAACTGCACCACGCCGACGTCGGAGGTGATTTTCGAAATGATGTCGCCCTTGCGCTGGTCGCTGAAAAAGCCGACGTGCATGTCCACCACCTTCGAGAACATCTCGTTGCGCATGCGCTGCAGCGTGCGGGTGCGCATGTTCTCCACCGTCCACGAACCCAGATAGCGGAACAGGTTGCTCAGCAGGCTCACGAAAATGGTCACCACGGCGAGCATGAGCAGTACGTTTTCGGGGTTGTATTCGTTGAACAGATGCGAGTAGGTGTAGTTGAACAAGGCTGTCAGGTATTCCTGATTGAAGGCCAGCGGGGGAAGTTTCTCCACATAGACGAACGTGTAGT
>ENA-UEYG01002000-UEYG01002000.1-human-gut-metagenome-genome-assembly--contig:-NODE-2000-length-13645-cov-5.075619_pt1 | contig 13645 bp, 7 predicted proteins | sample MGYA00242933_ERZ507934 | MGnify/ENA primary metagenome ERZ507934 (study PRJEB26167, sample SAMN06115527) | human gut metagenome | host: Homo sapiens | place: China:Zejiang | collected 2015-11-10... | reverse complement strand
GTGTCGCCGTCTTTCAGTTTGCGCAGCAGCCGTTGGTAGCTGCGGCGGTCAAAATCCTTGCCGGACTGCTTGTCCACAAAAATTGCCCGGTCCGTCAACCCGAATTCCCGCAGGGCGATGAGCTGACGCAGCTCATTCTGCTCCTTGGTCGAAACTCTTGCATAACCGTATTCCATGTGCTGACCTCCCAATTTATCGGTGGATAAATTGTAAGCCAAGTGCCGGCCACATGGGCGATATAGTGTTGCAAACTCTCCTCCGTTTTTCGCGTAGAGTCCACGCATAGTGCGTGGACTCTGCGTTCTATACGGTGATATTCTCTCATTTTCGCGGACAACCTACAATCCGCCGCTGTGTTTGACGCCGCATTCAAAAACTTACACGCAGTTTTTGTTGTCTGCGTGTTATGGCTTCATACTTACTTGACCTTGGAAACGCGAATACCCATTGCCCCCTGCGGCGGGTCAGTTATGACCCGCCAGCCCCCTGTTTCATACGCGCCCCGGTTTGACGCACACCGCCCCAATATGACAGTAACGGAACGTTTCACAACGTTCCGTTACGCTTATCTCATAGCTGTCGCCAGCCTTGACGTTTGCCCTCCCCGGCCTTTCGGCCGGGGAAGATTATTCTTATAAGAGGTTTTGATCTCACTTCTCCGCGTACAGCCGCCACAGGAACGCCGCGATCTGCGCTCTCGTGCAGTCGTTGGCGGAGCCGAACAGCCCACCGCCGATGCCGTCGGTGATGCCGTGCTCCTTGGCCCACGCCACAGCCTGCGCATAGTAAGCGTCCGCCGCTACGTCGCTAAACCCGGCGCTGCCGTTCACAGCGGGGCTTCCCGCCGCACGGTACAGGAACGCCGCGGACTGAGCGCGGGTGCAGGCGGCGTCAGGGCTGAACAGGCCATCGCCCGTGCCGCCGGTGATGCCGTTCTCCACGGCCCACGCCACCGCCTTGGCGTAGTAGCTGCCTGCGGAAACGTCCGCAAAGCTGACCGTGCCCTTCGGCGCGGGAGAACCGGCGGCCCGCCACAGGAACGTGACGATCTGGGCCCGGGTGCAGTTCAGATTGGGACTGAAGGTGGTATCCGTAGTGCCCTGGGTGACCTCGCGCTTGAGCATCCACTCCACCGCGTCCACGTAGTAGGCGCTGTTTGCCACGTCCGCAAAGGGATTCACCCAGGAGAAGGTAGGCTCCACCGTCACCTTGTCGGCGGGCATCTCGAAGGTGTAGGTGCCGTCGCCGTTGTCCTTGACGGTCAGCTGCTTGCCCTTGGAATCCCGGACGATCACCTCGTCCACCTCGTAATGGCGCTCCGGCTTCACGGTGATGGTCACCTTGTCGCCCTTGGCCGCGCTGGCCTTGGAGAGGGAAACGGAGCCGTCAGGATCCTTGCTCACCTCCGTCTGAACGGGGTTGGTGGAGGGTCTGGAGCCACCGCCACCGCCGGAGGGGCGGGTGCTGACGGTCAGCTTGCCGTCCTCATAGCGGATGGTGTAGTTGCCGGAGGCCGCCGCGCCGCCGGCAAGGATCTTAACCTCGCCGGTCTTGGTCATGTCGGGGGCGATCTCGTTGCCGTCCGCGTCAACGTACTTCACCGTCGGCTGGGTCGTCAGCTTCTCCTCGCCCACCAGACCGGAAACGGTATAGCTATCCTCGCCCAAGGTGGGGGCCTTGTCGCCCACATAGGCGGTCTGATCCTTGGCCTTGACGGTGATGACCGCCTTGCCGATGACAAATGTATAGGTCTTATCCGCGGTCGTTCCGTCCGCCCACTGGGTATTGACCGTGTCCTTCAAGGCCGCCGTGACGGAATAGCCCGTCTCGTTGGCGTTGGTCTGCTTGTTGCCGGTGATGGTGTAAGCGCCATCCTCCGCCAGAGCGTAGGTCTGCTCCGTGCCGTTATAGGTGAAGACCGTGGCATCCGCCGTGGGAATGGCGATCGGCTTCTTCTCCACCGTCAGGGTGCAGGTCGCCGCTGCCGCGTCATACTCCTCCGTGGCGGACGCCTTGGCGGTGATGACCGCCGTGCCCGCGCCCTTGATGGTGACCTTGCCGGTGCCGTCCACGGTGGCAACCGCAGGCGCGCTGCTCTCGTAGGTCACGGTGCTGCCCTCGGCAGCGCCGACCGCGCCAGCGGAGAAATCCGGGTCGCCATAGGTCTTGCTTACGGCAGACGGAATGCTTTCAAAGCGGAATTCGCTCTGAACCAGCTTATCCGCCACCGTATAGGTACCGGCGTGGAAGTCGATGGTGTAGTTTTCGTTCAACGCCAGATCGCCCTGCGTGATGGAATAGTCGCCCGCGGCATCCGGACGCGCGTTGCTCTCCAGCGTGCCGGTGAACGCGTCCTCGGCGGCCAGTTCCGGAGTATAGGTGTAGGTCAGTTCCGCCAAGGCCAGGCCCACACGGGAGGTCTTGTTCTCCGCCGTTACGGTGATGGCCAGCTTTTCGATCTCGACATGGATGCTCTGAGCCGCTACATCCAGATGATTCTTGTCACCCACGACCTTGTAGGAAACGGTATAAGTCCCAGCTTCCTTGCCCGTGGGCGGGGTCTCGGTGTAGTTTGTGCCGTCCAGACTGTACTGCACCGTGCCGGTGCTGCTGGTAGGCAGAGTCCCAAGCAGCGCCTGCTCCTCGCCGTTGTAGACTAAATCGGTCTTGGCAGCCGGATCGGTCACAGCCCCGGCGGCCTGAGAGATCGAGGGCCTGATGTAGGTGAAGCACTCACGGTAATTTTCGCCGCCAGACGTCGGCGTAAAGACCGCCCTATACACCTTTGTATTACCGACTTCCGGGATTTCATCCATGCCGTCGCCGTCAAATTTCCATGTGCCGGGTACGATTGTTACCTTGCTGCTATTATAGTAGACCGTAGTGGAAGAGACAGGGATCTCTTTTACCTTGGTGCCGTAAGACGCCGTGGCCGTCATCCGATCTTCTCCGATAATTCTCAGCGTTACGGGATTGATGGGGAAGCGTACTGTAATCTCGCCCGTATAGTTGCCGGTGCCGGTAATGATGATTTTCGCCTGAGAATCCGGCCCCAACTTGGTGGCATTGATGTTATTCGCATAAGCAACGGCGTAATCCGTCCCCGCCGTCAGCGTATTGCCATCCAGCACAACAGATGTTACCGCCGGCTTCTTCTCTCCGCCATCATAAACTTGTTCGCTTTGGTCCCTCGTGACTGCGGCGCCCTCAATGGATTTCGGGCTGATGGTAAACTCCGCCGTGCCGGTGTGGATCTCGGTGTCTGTCTCATATTGCACCTTCACGGTGTAATCGCCCGCGTCGGTAGGCCGCTTGCTTGACGTGGTGCCGTCCTTCGTGTTCGTGTAGGTGACGGTCACGGCGGGATCGGTAAGCTCCACGCCGGTCGGCAGACCGTTTACCTGCAATTTACTCGCGGTTCCGCCGTAGGTCCAACTGTCCATGGTAACGGTAATATCATTGGCTGTGGGCTTTTCTTGCAGAGTCAGCGTGATCCCTACCGGAATAACCTTGTAGTTTCGACTGGTCACATTAACGGTTACATATGCTCGCATACCTACGAGATTGCTGGCCATCGGCTTCATGGTAATCGTTAAAATTTCACCGTTTAACGCAGTATTAGTCAAATACACATAGTCGGATTGAGAAGTAATGCCAAAAGCAGCGAGTGCCAGAGAGTCACCGTGGCGAACTTTATTCTTCGTCAGTTCCTGACTCAAATCCACTGTAAAGGTTTGGGAAACAGAAGAAGGATGCATGTTGTTTACCGCTACGGGAACCGTTCCGTTGTATTGAGTTGCCTGCTGGATAGTCAAGCCCAATTCGCTGGTAGCCGCATTGGTGGTATCCGTATCATTAAATACCGCTTCGATGATGTAGTCGCCCGCATCAGTTGGGTTTTCGTTCAGCTTTTCACCCTTGATATAGGTATTACCCTCGTTTTTTGTGGCAGTATACCAGTTAAACTCTGCAATATCACTGTATGTACCGCCGGAAATCGTCAAACGGTCAGAAGCCGGGTTGGCAAGCTGGGTGCCGTCGAATGTTTTGCCATACGGATAACCTTGCCAGCTTCGGATCGTCGGCGTCGCCTTGGTGATCTTAAAGCCGCGGGTTACGGTCAGGCCCTCTACCATGATGCTGGCCGTGTAGGAGCCCGGCAGGGTGGGCGCGGTCGTGCCGAGATCCTTGCCGGTCACGCTGTTCTGATAATAGATTTCGATTGTCAAGGCCTTCGGGCCGCGCCAGGCGGGCTGTTTGCTGGCTTCTACCGATGCGTTATTCCAACGATCGCCGTACGTTGTGTTTTCGACTTTAAGCCGCACAGAACCGCCGTTATACTCATCGCTGCCAGAGGCGGTCACCGGACAGTTTGGAGCGGTGCATTTTGCCTTGATCATCTCGGTCGTTGCGGTGAACTGCCAGTTGTGGTCGTGGCCGTTGAAACGGAGCGTTCCGTCGTCCTTTTTTGTGAACGAGTACCCCTTGTCCTTCACGTCGGAGGAGAAGATCTTATCATAGTCCTCCCCCACCCCGCCGGTGGCGATGTCCGCGCTGGCTTCACCCTGCGTGGAGATGCCGATTTTGGACGCGGCGTCCAGGGTTCCTTCGACGGTGATGGTCTTGCCCGTGGACAGGAACACATTGTAATCGAGGGTGCCAACAAGTGTGCCGTTGTTATAGACGTTTTTATAGTTGCCGGTGACGCTTACCTTACCGCTGACGGTGAAGGCGCCGGGGCAAGTGTCGCCGAAATTGTTTTTGTAATCGCACAGATACACACCGTAGCCAGCGTTGCCAGTAATGGAGCCGCCGGACATGATAAACTCGCCGCCGTTCACATACACACCGCTGCTGTTACCGTAAAGGCTGCTGTTGCCCGAGATCTCGCCGCCGGACATATTAAATACGGCGCGGGATGAGTCGGCATAGGTAGGGGCAACGTACACACCGCCTCCGCCGGAATAACCCATGTTGCCAGTGATCTTGCCACCGTACATATTGAAAACGGAGTACGTCGCGACATAGACACCCGCGCCGAATGTAGTGCCGTCGTTATAATTACCATCGGTTTGGTTGCCGGTGATGTTGCCGCCGTACAGATTGAAGGTGCCGAACACCTTCACGCCGCGGCCTCTCTTCTCGTCTTCGTGCGTGACCGTACCGGCCGTGCCGCAGTCGGTTAGGGTAAAGGTTTTGCCCTTGTCCACCTCAATAACATTAATACTTTTTGTAATCGCCGTGATGCTGTAGCCGTTGAGGCAGAGCACCACGCCGTCTGCCGGATGCCAGGTTTCACTCACTTTGACATCGTTCATGAGGTAGTAGTGGCGGCCCGCTTGCAGACCGGTTACATCCCTGGTACCTGTCCAAGTCACATTATCGTGATTCTCGCCATCCACACAGCTTGCGCCGCAGATGGGGTGCTGGTGTCCGCCCGCCGCCAGCGCCGCAGACTGGCTGAACCAGTCGGACAGCGCCGCCAGCTTCTCCGTGTTTTTCAGCTGTGCCTGCTGTTTCTCGGTCAGGGTTTCATAATACGCGTCGCAGGCGGTCTGAAACGCCTCGTAGACCGCCATGGCATCCGCATCGTCCATGCCGTCCAGTTCCGCCGCGTCAGGCAGAGCGTCGATCATCGCCTGCACATCGGCCACGGCCTCGTCCTGCTTTACAGTCGGGATCTCCCGCTGTTCTTCCTGTTCCGCAGACTGATTTTCCTGCTTCGCTTCCCCGTTTGCCGGGTCTGTCGATTCCTCCACGGCCGGGGGCGTCTGTGCCGTCCCCTCCGTCTCCTCTGCCAGCGCCGCCGTTGGCAGCAGCGTCAGGCACAGGGCCAGCGCCATGAGACAGCTCAAGATACGCTTCTTCATAGATCTCCTCCTGTTCGTTTCCTTCTCTGTCCGAATCAGTCTCCCACGGACAGAGATCTTCCCGTAGGGAGTTCTCCCTACGGGTCCGGGGGCGCCCCCGGACAGTTTTTCAGTTTTCGGTGTTCAGTGTAGCATATTTTCCGCGCCTTGCGGGGCCGTCTGCATGAAACGTCCTTTTTTCGACACGAAATGTCACCGGAGCGGCTCCGGCCAACATTTCTTCTGTATCCGGCCTCTTTTTTCGCGATAAGATCATACACCGTACACCGGTGTACGATGCAAGAACTTTTTTGAACTTCGGAGGAAATTTTACGAAACCCGGCGAAAAGCCGTTTCCCTTTAGTAAAATCGCCCATGCCGCCCCACAAAAAAAGCAGCCCCGCAGAACGGGCTGTGCCCGTCTGCGATAGCTGCTTCAATGGGTCGAAAAAGTCTTTTCTTCCCCGCATGGAGCGTGAATACACCGTCGGCCCAAGCCAAACAGCGGATACTGCATATCCGCTGTTTGGGGGCCATCCTCGAAACAGGCTCGCTTCATCCGCCCCCGGCGGCGCTTCGCCTGTTTCCCCTTCTTGGGTTATCTCCGCGCCAAGAGCCGCCTTACGGCGGTTGCGCTCCGAAACGCGCCTGCGGGCGCAGTCCCGCACACCCCCTTCACCCGCAAGGGGCATGCAGCATCCGCAGCGCGACAGAGCCGCTGACGGCTGCCCTACCCTATACAATCAATTCCTGAAGGGTCAACAGCTTTTGTCATGCGCAAAAAGAGCAGCTGCCACAAGAATAAGCCTTTTCGCTTACTTGTGGCAGCTGCTCTTTGTGCAGTCTTATCTTAATGTCGTTGTTTAGACGGAGCGCAGTTCACAGACCGCAGGCCATTTCCTTACCCCACCAGATTAGGCAGGAAAGTGCTCAGATCGGGGAAGAACGAATAGATGAGCACTGTGAGAATCATCATAATGAAGAAAGGCAGCATCCCTTTGATGATTCGGCTCATTGGCAGGCCCGTGACGCTGACCGCCGTGAAGATGTTCACTGCAACCGGAGGAGAAGATGAACCGATGATCAGTGCGCCGGTTGCAAAAATGCAGTAATGAATGGCGTTGATTCCCAGGGATTGGGCCACCGGGAACATCAGGGGCAGCAGTAGAAGGGCGTTAGCATTGGCGTCCATAAATGTTCCAAAGATCAGGAAGATCACAAAAGAGAGGATCATAAAGGAAACCGACGTGGTAAACACAGAGGAAACTCCGCTGACAATCAGGCGGGAGAGGCCCTGTCTTGCAAAAATCCAACTGAAGGACATAGAGGTAGAAATCATCAGCAAAATCACTGAGCCAGCCACTGCAGAATCCACCAGAGACCGGATAAACTGCTTCACGGTAATCTCTCTGTAGATGCAGAAGGAAACGATAATGCCGTAGACCACCGCCACAACGGATGCCTCCGTAGGGGTGAAGTAGCCGCCGTAAATGCCGCCCAGAATGATGATAGGCATACCCAGAGCCGGCATGGCAGACCAGAAAATCCGCCATTTTTCTTTACTGCTGTAGGTCTGTCCGGAGCCGCCGTAATTTCTTCTGCGGCAGATGACGTAAGCCGTCAAGCAGAAGACAGCCGCCAGCAAAATGCCGATGACGATTCCGCCCAGGAACATATCACTGATAGACACGCCTGTGCATACACCGATGGTAACCATCAGGATGCTGGGGGGAATCAGGGGACCTAAGTTGCCGGCCACGGAAATCATGCCGCCGGCAAACTCCTCGTCATACCCGTCCTTGAGCATCTCCGGATACATGATGCCGCCAATGGCAGAAACCGTTGCCGGCGCAGAGCCGGACAGAGCTGCGAAGAAAGAGCAGGCAACAATGGAGGTAATGGCTAGACCGCCCCGGACTTTGGCGCAAAGGATCTTTGCCACTTGAACGATTCTGGCGGATATGCCGCCGTATTCCATCAACTTACCAGCAAGCATGAACATGGGGATGGCTAAGTAGGAGAAGGAATCCACGCCGGCAAACATTCGCTGGGCGATACCGGACACGGACACACCCGCCGTCAGCATGCCGATGCCGGACGCCACACCCAGAGAAATGGCAATGGGAACCCCTAAAAACGCCAGCAGGAAAAAAGTTCCCAACAGAATGAAAATCAAGCTCATGCAGCACTTCCTTCCCCGTCGGTCTGATCCTTGAAAGCGGTCGGCTTAAAAGCCTGAATAGTCATAAACACCAGTTCTACAATGAAGAGGATTCCCCATACTGGCATGGCCGCATAGACAAAGGCCATATTGATCCGCAGTGCCGTGGAGGTCTGGTTGAATTCGATCTGGGTCTGGATGACCTCCAGTGCCCCCAGGATCAGCACCACCGCAAACACCAGGCACACAATGTTTGAAAAGCAGGTCAGTACAACCTTGGCCTTGCCGTGGAACCGGTTAATGAGCACGTCAATGCAGCAGTTTGCCCCGGTTCGGAACGCGATGACAGATGCCAGGAACACCTGCCACACCATCAGGTAGCGGGCCGCCTCCTCGGGCCAAGCAATGGTTGCCTTGATGATGGTGCGATTAACCACCTGCAAAAACACAACCGCAACTAACAGCACTGTGACGATTGCCACCAAAACTTTTTCGACTTTGTTGATTCCGTTGTAAAATTTCATACTCGCGACTGACATTTTACAAGGCGTAAAGCGGCAGTCTCCCTCCCTTCTCTCTCAGAGAATTTAATAGGCACAATTACGGATGGACTCAACGAGATCCTGAGGGATGGTATCATAGAACTTGGGATAGATCTCATCGGTGATGGCCCGGAATGCATCCTTGTCCACATCCTCATGCACCGTCACGCCGTCCTCGGCCTGAAGCTCATCCAGATACCGGGTCTCTCTTTCTGCCACATCGGCCCGCTGAAGATCCCGCGCCTCAGCCGCAGCCTCCTTCAAAATGGTCTGCTGCTCCTCCGTCAGGGATGCAAAGACCTTCTTGCTCATCAACAGGGCAGTGGCGCCATAGAAATGCTCCGTCAGGCTCAGTTCTTTGCACACCTCATAGTAGGCGCTGCTGTAGTAGGCACAGATGGCATTCTCGGCGGCATCAATGGTTCCCTGCTGCAGGCCGGTATAAACCTCGCCGGAGGCCATATTGGTGACGATGGCGTTCAGAGCACTGAAGGTGGCAGTCTGGATCTGGTTTTCCATGATACGGATTTTCACACCCTTGAGATCAGCAGGCTTGGTGATAGGCTTAGTGGAAAAGACATTGCGGAAACCGTTTTCCATGTAAGTAAGGCCCACCATGCCCTGACTCTCCAGACCATCAAAGAGGCTCTGGCCGATCTCGCCGTCCAGCACCGCATAGGCATGGGCCTTGGAGTCAAAGAGGTAGGGCATGTCCAGCACGGACATTTGAGAATAGAAGTTGCTGATGGGAGCCGTGGAAACCAGCGCCAGATCCAGATTGCCGATCTGAAGGGACTCCATCATCTCCCGCTCCTGCCCCAGCGTGCCGTCCGTGTGTACCTCCACCTGAAGGGTGCCGCCGGACTTCTCGTTTACCAGTTCGGCGAATTTGTCCACGCCAAAGTCAAAGTGGCTGCCATCCGCCAGCACATGGCCGCACTTAAGCACGATTGTGCCGGAGGGAGCGGCATCCCCATTGCCGCTGGTAGCGGGGGAATCGCTCTTCTGTCCGCCGCAGGCGGTGAGTGTGAGTGTCAGCAATCCTGCCAGCATCAGGGAGACAAGTCTTTTTTTCATGGAAACCGTCCTTTCTTCTCTGTCCATACTATATTTAATGTAGTATTTTACGCCTTTTCAAGGATAATGGGATGGGCAAGGGCCGGATCTGCATCTGGATAATCCGCCCGGTAGTGACTGCCCCGGCTTTCCTTCCGCTCCAGCGCTGCCCGGGCGATCAGTCCGCCGACCTCTGCCAGATTTTCCAGCTGTACCAGTTCTCCCAGACACCCAGCCGTTCCGCCGCGGGCGATCTCCGCCTTCAGATCTGCCAGCTCCGTCAGGTACTTTTGAAGTCCGGTCTGGCTGCGGATAATCATCAGGGCTTTGTCCGAGCGCTCCTGCAGGGTCTCCAGCAGGTCTCTGCATTCCCGTCTGGTGCCGGAGGTCAGCTGCTCCAGCCGCCGGGCGATCTCTCTTGCCGACGCCTCTCCAGTTGGGTGAGCCTTCAGCCCCTTTGCATAGGCGGCAGCGCTGCGGCCGGCAATATTGCCGAACACCTGACAGGTAACGGACATGTTGCCCCCCAGCCGGTCGGCTCCGTGGGGGCCGGAGGCCGTCTCTCCTGCCGCATAGAGTCCCGGGAGACTGGCGGCGGCATGTTCGTCGATCAGGACACCGCCATTGAGGGCATGGGCAAAGCAGGCAATCTCCACCGGATCCCGATAGAGGTCGATCCCCCGCTCTTTGTGCCACTGATAGGTAACCTTCCACATGGAGGCAAATACCGGATCCCGCCGAAACAGACTGTCAAAATCCGTTCCGCGGAAATTCAGAAGCATGTTGCCGCCGGCGGTTCCCCGGCCGTAATTATACTCGCTCTGAACCGCAATCTCAATATATCGGGAGAGATCTCTTGTGCTGAATGGGAAATGGGTCTTCTCCCGGATAACAGCCTCCGGCGTCACTTCGGCCGGAAGGTATTTTTCCAGCACAGGCTCCCCTGCTGCGTTTTCGATCTGGGGGTTAGCCTCCCAGAGGTAGTTGCCGAAAAGGTTGATAAAGGGTGCCGCCACGCCGATCCCCGCCTGAATGAACTCCATGTTGCTCATCCGGGCGCCGGCCCGCCAGGCCATTGCGTATCCGTCGCCGGTAATGTCCCGAGGATACATATTCCGCCGGAAAAGGCGGCTGGCTCCGCCGGTGGCCAGGACAACGCTGCCGGCATAAACAATCACTGGGGCACCAGCCTCATCCAGTGCGTACACACCGCAGACCTGTCCGTCCTCTTTCAGCAGATCCACCGCCTGCAGACCGCTGAGAACCGTGATGTCCCTTCTGGCCACCTCCTCCCGGAGGGCCCGAAGGATGGGCTTGAAGTGGTTTTCCACCACATGGGAGCGAGGCCGGGTGGAAAAGCAGGCCTGATACACCTTGAAGTGTCCATCCTCTTTGGCAAACACAGTGCCGCCGCTGATCTTCTCCAGATATTGCAGGGCGCTCTCCGCCTGTTCCGCCAGAATCCGGCATAGGGGCAACTGTGCAGTACCCAAGGCGGCCATCTCCATATCCCGGTAGAATTCCTCCGGGCTGTCCTCAGGATCCAGGGCTCCGTCCGGCACATTGAAGGCCCCCATCTCTGCCACACTGTAATAGGTGGCGCCGCTTTTTCCTGCCTCACCCTTGGAGAGGATGGCGGTTTTTGCGCCCTGCTCACAGGCGCTCAGGGCGGCCCGCAGGGCTGCGCCGCCGCCCCCCAGCACCAGTACGTCAAACCTAAGTTCGCTGCTCATACCCACGCTCCGTTCTTACGTAAACAAGGCTGCGTCCATCTCCTTGGGGTTGGACACCAGCACCGGGAAGGGAATCAGATCCAGAATGTCCTTCTGAATGTCAATGCCGGGGGCGTATTCCAGCAGTTCAATGCCCTTGGGGGTCAGGTGGAACACCGCCCGCTCCGTCACATAAGTGACGTCCTGTCCCTTTTTCAGAGCTTCCTGACCGTTCAGGGTAATCTGCTCCACCTTTTCCATCAGCTTGTGGTACTTGCCCTCTTGAATGATCTTCAGGCGACCGCCGCCAATCTCAATCTTTGCGCCGCCGGCGGTGAAGGAACCGCAGAACACCAGCTTCGGCGTTTTGTGAGCAATGTCGATGAAGCCGCCGCAGCCGGGGATGATGCCATTGAATTTGCTGACATTCACGTTGCCGTATTGGTCAAACTCACCGAAGCCCAGGAACGTCTGAGTCAGACCGCCGCCCCGATAATAGCGGAACACATCGGTGGAATCAATGATAGCCTCGGGGTTTACATTGGTGCCGAAAATGGCCCGCTCTGCCGGAACGCCGCCGATGGCGCCGTGCTCCGGGAAGAAAATCGTGTCCTTGTCAGAGTTCTCTTCCACTTGGATCATAGGAATATTGATGGGAATGCCTACCCCCAGATTCACCACTGCGGACTGCTTGGTGATCTCCTGAGCCGCCCGGCGGCTGATAACCTTGGCAGCGTCCAGCGGCAGGGGTTCCAGCGCAGAGACGGGAATGCGAATTTCACCGGTGAGGGCCGGGTTCATCCGCCCTCCGCTGGGGGCCTGATTCTCATCCACCACCACCATGTCTACCATGATGCCGGGAATCACTACCTTCTGGGGGTCAATGCTGCCCCGCTTCACCAGACGGCTGACCTGAACGATCACCTTGCCGCCGCTGGCCCGGGCTGCCATGGCCAGTGTCCGAACGCCCAAGGTCATGGGCTCATGCTCCAGGCTGATATTGCCGAATTCATCGGCTGTGGTGCCCCGGAGGATAGCTACGTCAATCTTCGGATTTTTGTAGCAGAGCATTTCCTCGCCGTGAATGGTATCTCGGGTGCAGAAGGTGTTCTCCGCAATGCTGTTGACGCAGCCGCCCTCCACATCGCAGTCTACAAAGGTTCCGAAACCCACCTTGCTGTATGTATAGGGCTCGCCGGCAGCCACGTTGGCCATGATCTGCAGCACCGTGCCCATGGGAATCAGGTAGGCGGGGATCTTGTTCTCTCGAATCATGGAGGTCATCTTTGAGGTCTTCAAGTAGCTGTAACCGCTGCCGATGACCTTTTTCGTCATACCATCGTGGGCGAAGTGCTCCAGCCCCAGACCCACGCCCATGCCGTGAATTACGGTGTGGATCTCCGTCAGGTCTCTGGGATGGCCGGTTTCCAGAAACCGCTTCTCCAGATTAGCCAGTAGATATTCGGGAAGCAGGATATTCTCACAGCCGCAGACAGTAACGGTGCTGCCGTCCGCAATGGAGGCAATGGCCTCTTCCACACTTACAACTTTACTCATGCTTTATCCCTCTTTCTGTGCGGTGCGTTTCATCATAATGGCCTTCGTGCCGCTCTGGCAGACGGTACCATCCTGCTTAATGAGCTCAAAGTACAGCTTGAGCACTCCTCGATCCGGCTTGCTGCGGCTGGGAATCACGTCCTTCACCGTAATTTCCGCGTGAATCGTGTCTCCGAAGAAAATAGGCGCCTTGAATTTCCATTCCTCAATTTCCAGAAACGCGATGGCACTGTCCGTGATCAGATCCAGTCTGTCCAGAAACCCGTGGGCCCAACTGATCCCCAGCAGCCCATGGGCAATCCGCTGACCGAACTGGCTGTGCTTCATGACCTCGGCATCCGTGTGATTGGGGTGCATATCCCCTGTCATACAGGCAAAATTGACGACATCGCACTCCGTCACCGTCCGTGCGGCAGATACAAAGTGTTCTCCCAACACATATTCATCCAAGTATTTGCTCATGCTTTTCCCCCTCCTCCCGTTGTTTTTGAATTCAGAACTTGTTTCTGTATATAGATAATATAGCAGGAGAAAAAAAAAGTCAACACTTATACAGCGAGTAATTTATACAAAAATGCCAATGAAATTTCATTCATTTGACCGATTGTACATTCAATAAGTTGAGAACTCACGGCAGTCAAGGATACCGGTCTGCGGTTTTCCCGGCCAAACAAAACAAAAGGGCTTGCCGTCTGCAATTCACAGATGGCAAGCCCTTTTGGCGGTTTGAACATTTTTTACTACTAATTTATTTGTTTAACTCATTTG
>ENA-UEYG01001992-UEYG01001992.1-human-gut-metagenome-genome-assembly--contig:-NODE-1992-length-13688-cov-7.269268_pt1 | contig 13688 bp, 9 predicted proteins | sample MGYA00242933_ERZ507934 | MGnify/ENA primary metagenome ERZ507934 (study PRJEB26167, sample SAMN06115527) | human gut metagenome | host: Homo sapiens | place: China:Zejiang | collected 2015-11-10... | reverse complement strand
CAGAACGCCCTCGCGGCCCTGTCCATCGCGCACTACGCCTATGTACTCGAAGTCGGCCGTGTCGTCGCCGAGGCCCCAGGACAGGAACTCCTCAAAGATCCCAAGGTCAAGGAAGCCTATCTCGGAGGATGATCTGTCTTACGCATCGGTAGATGATCTATCTTATGCAAAGGGGATGCTTCGATAACGATCGCCAGTGAAATGTATCTCCCGTGTAAAAGAAGCTGGTTTTTTCTGCAAAAAACGGATTAAACCTTGACAGAGAACACTCTAAAGCGTATCAACTCAAATTCGGAACGGGACGTTAACTCAGTAGGTAGAGTATCTGCCTTTTAAGCAGAGAGTCGCAGGTTCGACCCCCGCACGTCCCACCAATTTTTCCAAGCCCTTACAGGTGAAGGCCTGTAGGGGCTTTCTCTTTGGGGATAAGAAAGGGATAAAATTCTCGTCCCAACTAACCTGTAGGACACGCGGAGTGCGATTCGTCACATCATGGTGTGCGACGAGAACGCTCTGTAGCTCCCCCTCCACTATGGTCTGCTGCAATATCCTTCCTCGGCTTTCAGCCATCCGACCTCTTCAGCCGATCCGTTTTTTGCGGAAAGCGTGCTCAAGGCAACGGAAAACGCCGGAACGGAACTCCTCCCCAAAGATCTGAACCAACTCAAGACATGGGCGGAGTTCATCCCGGTCTTGCGTGTTGCCATTGCGCGGGCGAAGCAGGGATAAAGAATCTAAGGCTCATTGTGTGGCAGGCTGGATGTATCTCCGGTGCGGGCATATAACCGACAAAAGGCTCCTCCCAAAATTGCAACGCCTCCACCTACAACGAGATTCCCTCTCCCGGCGAAAAAGGATAAAAACGGTTCGGAAGCGACGATTCCCTTTCCGACCGCACAACCAGCTGGAGACTCGCATGAATCTGACTGTTGAATATCAGCCCATTACCGAGCTGTTCCGCAACGCCCACACTGAGGGGCGGCATTTTCTCTATGAATTCGAAGTGTACAATCTGCTGAGCCTTTCCGGTTCGGAAACGCCGCCCAAATGCTCCTTCATCCCACGGAACGCCAAACCGATGGAAGAGGAGATCATGTCCCTGCCCGGCGAAAAGGCCGTGCTGAAAATCATCTCCCCCACCATCGTCCACAAGACCGAAGTGGGCGGCGTGCGCATCGTCTCCAAAACGCCCGACAAAGTACGTTCCGCCGTGCGCCGTATGCTCTCCGAGGTGCCGGAACGCTATGCCGAATGGATCGAGCGCTGCCCCGCCTCCGCGCCCGAGAGCTACAAGGGACTGGCGGGAACCGCGCTCCAGAACGCCATCGCCGCAGACCTCAAGGGCGTCCTGCAAGTGCAGTTCATGCCGCCGGACTCAGCATCGTTCGGCAACGAGCTGATCGTCGGCCTGCGCCGCACACGCGAGTTCGGCATGGTCATCAGCGCGGGCCTCGGCGGTACGGACACCGAGCTCTACGCCGAGCGTTTCCGCAAAGGGCAGGCCATTGTCGCCGCACTGACGGAACTGACCGACGGCGATGCCTTCTTCGAGCTTTTCCGGAAAACCGTCTCCTACCGGAAACTGGCCGGGCTGACCCGCGGGCAACGCCGCATCGTGACCGACGACCAGCTTATCGAATGCTTCGAGTCGTTCATCCGCATGGGGAACTATTTCTCCCCCTGCAACCCCGATGCGCCGTTCATTATCGAAGAACTGGAGATCAACCCGTTCACGTTCACGGACTACCTCATGGTCCCGCTGGACGGCATGTGTCGCTTCTCGACTCCCGGCGAACGGGCCACCTCCCGCCCCATCCAAAAAATCGCCAACCTGCTGCACCCGAAATCCATCGGCATCATCGGCGTTTCCTCCAAGCGCCGGAATTTCGGGCGGATCATCCTTGAAAACATCATCGACTCCGGTTTTGACCGCGACAAACTCGTCATCATCCGTGACGGCGAAAACGACGCCAGCGGGGTGCGCTGCGCACCGAACCTCCGTGCGCTTCCTGAACCCCTGGATCTGTTCATCGTCGCCATCGGAGCGGAACAGGTTCCGCCTCTGGTGGATGAAATCATTGAAAACAACGCCGCGCACAGCGTCATGCTCATCCCCGGCGGCCTCGGTGAAACGGAAGAAAGCCGGGAAATGACCGAGCGCATGATCGCCCGCATCACCGAAGCCCACAAGAACCTCGCCGCCGGAGGAGACGGCGGCCCGGCCTTCCTTGGGGCGAATTGCATGGGCGTGATTTCCCGTCCGGGCAAATTCGACACATGGTTCATCCCAGCCGCCAAGATGCCGGATTACAAGCAATACCCTCGCCGCCGCACAGCCATCGTCAGCCAGAGCGGTGCTTTCCTTCTGAACCGGTTCAGCCAGACGCCGGAAATGAGCCCGTCCTATCTCATTTCAATGGGCAACCAGACTGATCTCACGCTCGGGGACATGATGCGCCATTTCATGGACTCCCAAGAAGTGGATGTCATCGCCGTCTACGCGGAAGGCTTCAAGGATCTCGATGGGCTCCAGTTTGCGGAGGCCGTGCGCGAGGCCATACGGCGTGACAAGCAAGTGATTTTCTACAAGGCCGGGCGGACGCCCGAAGGCAAGACGGCCACCAGCGGCCACACGGCATCCCTCGCCGGGGACTACATGGTCTGTGAAACCTGCATTCGGCAGGCGGGCGCGATCATGGCCCGCAACTTCACGGAATTCCAGGATCTGATTCTTCTGGCGGAAACCTTCACCAACGCGACCATCCGGGGCAAGCGGCTCGGCGCGGTCAGCGGTGCCGGGTTCGAGGCCGTGGGCATGGCGGATTCGCTCCAATCCGACGAGTACAGCATGGCCCTCGGGACTTATTCCGAGACCACCCGGCTGGCCATGAAACGGCTCATCGCTTCAAAAGGGTTGGAGAAGCTGGTTCCGATCAAGAATCCCCTCGACATAAACCCCGGCGCGGACGACGAGGTTCATGCCTATATGGCCGAGCTGTTGCTCAACGACGAGAACATCGACGCCGTCGTCATCGGCCTTGATCCCCTCTCCCCGGTCACGCACTCGCTTGCCGAAACGGACATCGATGCCTTCCGCATGGACGCCCCGGACGGCATTTTGACGCTGCTTTCCGATGTCCGTTCCCGCACTTCCAAGCCCATGGTCGCAGTTATGGACGGCGGCGAAAAATTCGAACCGCTCCGCAAAGCCCTCCGCGGGCGGGGCATCCCCGTATTCCCCGTGTGCGACCGGGCCGTCGCCGCGCTCTCCCTTTATCTGGAGTCCCGTTTGGCCGCCGAAGGCCTCAAGCACGCTTCGTATTGTTTGTTGAGGTAGATAAAAGAATCGGGGGGAGGAGAAACTTTCTAGAGAAAGTTTCTCCTCCCCCCGATGTTCCATCAACACAACCCTCTTTTCTATCATGGCGTTCCCCTGAGCCGTTCGCGTATGATGACGGGAAAAGGAGAACCCCATGTCCGTCACGTCCGCACTCGGCAATCAGGCCAAACTGCTCTGGCAATTCCTTGGTTTTTTCCAGAAACCCTACCTGCGGTTCCTGCACGCGATCATCGCCGTCTTGGTTATCCTGCAAATCCTGAGCAGCTTCGCCATGCATATGCTTTCGTCCGGGCAGATCAATCCCGCCCTCAGCAGCTGGCTTGCCTCGTGGTATCATATCCTGTCAGGCTTGCTCGTTGTCATCCTCAGCCTGCTGCTTGCGGCGGACAGCCTCACAAAGCGCGGTTTTCACTATTTTTTCCCGTACCTCTGGGGGGATACGGAACAGCTCAAAAAGGACATTCAGGCCAGCTTGCGCTTCAAGATGGTTCCGCCGTGCCCGAAAGGGTTGGCAACCGCCGTGCAGGGGCTCGGGCTCGGCGCGCTGCTGCTCGTCGTGCTGAGCGGCCTGATCTGGTTCATCCTCTGGCGGAACGGCTCATCGTTCGCAGGGTTGGCGCTGGAAACCCATAAAAACGTGACGCTCCTCATCGAACTGTATTTGATCGGACACGGCTGCATGGCCCTGCTCCACTTCTTCGTCTGGCAGCGCAACAAGGCGCGTCAGGAGTGATCAGTCCTGCTCCTGCCCGTACCGTTTGAGCTTGGTGTGCAGGGTCTTGCGGGAAATGCCCAGCCGCTTCGCCGCTTCGCTCTTGTTGTCGCCCACACTGTCCAGCATACGAAGGATGGCTTCGCGCTCCACATCCTCCAGCGTTGCGCCCTCCAGAGGAACGGACAGCGATGACGGTTCCGTATCATCCTCTTGTTCGTACGCCTGCGTTACGGCAAGCGGCAATTCGCGTTCCGAAACGTAACTGCCGAACAGCAGCACCACGGCCCGCTCCACCGCGTTCTCCAGCTCGCGGACATTCCCCGGCCACGGGTATTTGACCAGCATGTCCATCGCCTTGGGGGTAAATCCCTTCACATCCTTGCGGTTCCGCTCGCCGAAAACCTTGAGGAAGTGCTCCGCCAGAAGGGGGATGTCCTCGCTCCGCTCCTGAAGGGACGGGACCTGTATGCTGACGACGTTGAGCCGATAATACAAATCCTCGCGGAAGCGCCCGGCCGCGACCTCATCCAGCAGGTTGCGGTTCGTCGCCGCCACGATGCGCACATCCACCTTGAGGGTGGCGTCGCCTCCCACGCGCTGGATCTCCCGCTGCTGGATGGCCCGCAGGAGCTTGACCTGCATGAGCAGGGAAATTTCACCGATTTCATCCAGAAACAGCGTGCCGCCGTCCGCTTGCAGAAAACGCCCGTCCCGGCGCTTGTCCGCGCCCGTGAAAGCGCCTTTCTCGTGCCCGAACAATTCGGATTCCAGAAGGCTTTCGGTCAGGGCCGCGCAGTTCACCGCCACCCACGGGCCGTCCTTGCGCTGGCTCTGGTTGTGGATGGCCCGCGCCACCAGTTCCTTACCCGTCCCGGACTTGCCGTTGATCAATACCGTCGCCTCCGAAGGGGCCACAGTGTGGATCATCTCCAACATCCTCCGGACGGCGGGGCTGTTTCCCACGATGCCCTCCACCGGAACGGGAAAACGCTCGCCGGACCGGACGGCCTCGCTGTGTTCCAGCGTTTTGAACAAGGTGGACTTGAGCTGATCAAAGTCGAGGGGCTTGATGAGATAATCCACGGCCCCGGACTTCATGGCCTCCACGGCGGACTCCACGGCGGAATACGCTGTCATGAGCACGACCGGCACGGCGGGATTGTACTTGCGGATTTCCTTCAGAGCCGTGATGCCGTCCATGTCGGGCATACGGATATCCATCAGCACCACGTCAAAAGGCCGTTCGCATACCCGCGCCACAGCCTCTTTGCCATCCCCCGCCGACGTAACGGCCAGCCCCCAGCGCCCAAGGAGCGCCTCGAGCATCCCGCGATGCCCCGGATCGTCATCCACCACAAGAACCGTATGCGAACCTTTCTCAGCCATGCCATTCCTCAATTGATTCTCGATCAATCCAATACACACAATCCCAACAAACCTTTCTCTTCCGCCTTCCGCCACAGTATGAACCTCATAAAAAATCCGGGAAAACGGCGATAAGGGATTCAATAAAGTCAAAAGTTTTGGGAAAGGAGGGTTGGGGGTCCGGGGAAGGGAGGGCAACCTTTTTTCAGAAAGGTTGCCCTCCCTTCCCCCGGCTCTCACCCACCCCCGCCTATGCCACAAACGGGAAACGAAGCTTGAACACCGTGCCCTCGCCGGGCGTGCTGGCGACTTCGATCGTGCCATCGTGCGCTTCCACGATCTTGTGCACAATGGAAAGCCCCAGCCCCGTGCCGCTGGCCTTGGTGGTGAAATACGGGCTGAAAATATCCGCCAGACGTTCGGGGGCGATGCCGCACCCCGTATCCGCAACATCCAGCGCCAGCTCTGTACCTTCCATCCGGGCCCGCACCATCAGCCTACCGCCATCGGGCATGGCCTGTACAGCGTTGAGAAACAAGTTGAGCAACACTTGCGTCATGCGGTCCCGGTCCAGCCGTACGGACAACGGCGGCTCTGGCAGCTCGGCCTCAAACCGGATCCTGCGGGCGTCCATATCCGACCGCACCATGTCGCGGGCCCGCTCCACAAGCTCGTTCAGCCCGACATCGGTCAGGTTCAGCACATCGGGGCGCGCAAAATCGAGGAGATCGCCCACCACCTTGTCCAGGCGGAGCACCTCCCTCGTCATGATGTCAGCCATGCGGCTTTCGTCGCTGCCTTCGGGGCTCGCTTCCATGAAGAAACGGGCCAACCCCTTAATGGCGCTGAGGGGGTTGCGGACCTCATGGGCGATGCCCGCCGCCATATTGCCGAGCGCCACCAGACGGTCCCGCCGCCGCAGTTCGCTCTGGAGGCGCCGGATTTCCCCGAGATCGCGCATGATCAAAGCCGTACCGATGGCTTCGCCCTCCTCGGTCACAATGTGCGAGGAGCTGATCGCCAGCGGAACCCGACGCTCACCGACCGTGCACCATGCCTCCTGCTCTCTCGCGGCATCCTGCGCCGCCCGCCCTTCGAGCACGGCCCATACGCCGGGCAGCAGGTCATGAAGGCTCCGCCCCGTCGCCGCCGTCCGGGTCAGCCCGGTGATGTCCTGCGCGGCGGGGTTGATGGATGTAATGCGATCGTCCATGTCCGTGGAAATGATGCCCACCGGAAGCGTCCGCAGGATTTCCGAAGAAAAGGCCGTGGTTTCCTGTACGAGCTTGCGCGAGCGCCTGTAACTCTGGATCAGGAACAGGGTAATGCAGCCCACCAAGCCTACAAAAACAAGAATGCCGAACATGACCGCCATATGCTTTTCGTCGGCGGCCTGTGCCTCCTCAAGGGGGGTGAGATCATACTCGACGAAAATAACCAGCGATGTGCCCTCGGCAATGCTCGCTTCCAACATGCCGCACGAGTCGCCGTCCAGCCCGCGCCTCATCATCCTGTGCCCGCCGCCATGCCTGCGGCGTTCCCCCTGCGGGACGGAAAACTGCTTATACACTTGGAATACGGGCATCCCATCGGGCAATTCCGTCGCATTCCATTTGACCTGCCGGGTCGGATCGAGCTCCGCCAGAACTTCCGGCGACAAGAAACTCGTGCCGATGAGTTTGGTATCGGCCGCCATCAGCACGGTCCCGTTACGGTTGGTGATCACCAGCGAAACGATGTCCGGCTGTTCCCCGACCTTGTTGAGCAGATCGCTCAGCACTTCATCGGACCAGTGATATCCCATACCGGTCCGCAACGCACCTTCCAGCGCGCTGATGAGCGCCGCCCCTTTTTCAAGGGTCAGCTGCGACGTGAAATCCGATTCGCGTTTGGCGTTGTGCAGTCCGAACACCACGATCCCCGCTGAAAACAGCAAGGCGCAGACCATGACGAACCACGGGAACAGCGTGAGCCACCGGGGCATTTTCTTTAACGACGACATATACACGTGAATATCCTTTTGCGGAGCGGCATCCGGTTGCCGGATCTCGGATCCGAATTTTTTCTAAGGTACAGCAAAAACCATTCCCGGATTGAAACCGCTTTCGCCCCCCATTATCCGCAGGGTTCCCGGCGTCTCCACCCCGCCCCTGCCCAAGGGGTGTGGCGTTTTTACACACTCGAAAACGCGGTGTGGTTCCATTCTACCCACTCACGGGGCCGCTCGTGAAGCGCTGAATGACGCGTTTTTATTTTAATGAATAAAATTCATATATTACAAGACAACACATACTTTGGCACGCCTGTTGCTATATGCTCAACAAGCCGTTTGGCTTCAACCTTTCAATCAAAACACCATTACTGGAGTACACACTATGAAGACTCGCGCTCTTATCGCCGCTTTCGCCCTTTCCGCCATCGTTCTCGGTTCCGGCGTGTCCGCTTTCGCCTACAACGGGTACCACAACAACGGTAACCACGCTGGGATGTCCGCGGTTTCTCCTGAAAACCAGGGTGCCTATGATGCCATGATGAAGGATTACTACAGTCGTGTATCCCCGATTCAGGACAAGCTGAACGCCAAGGGCATCGAGCTCGACGCCCTGTCCCGCAACCCCAACGCCAAGCCCGAAACCATTTCCAAGCTCGCCAATGAGGTGGCGGAACTCCGCTCCCAGCTCCGCGCCGAACGCATGACCCTCGGCGACAAGATGGAAAAGGAACTCGGTATCCGGCCCGGCCGCGGCATGATGGGCAACGGTATGATGGGCAACGGCATGGGCTACCACAACGGCGGCCGTCACGGCGGCGGTCATGGTGGCCATGGCGGACACGGCGGCGGTTACGGCTCCAACTGCAGCTACTAGCCTCCGAGCGCCCGGGGACGCTTCCCTCCCCGGAACGACACACCTGATACGTTACAGGCGCGAGGGCCGTATGAAGTTGCTCTCCGCCTCCCGCCGCAACCCGGAACATGCGCGGTCAGCCGCTTCACCATAACTCCGAACGTTTCTTCAACAACCTCACTTCCGCACCGAGACCGAGGGGGACTGCCTCCCTCGGTCTCGGTGTTTTGTGCAAGGTTCTTTGCGGGAAGGAAAAGAATAAATGTATGAAGCCGGGCGCTGAAACGGCACGGCAACGGCTTTTCGGAATCCCTCGGAGGGAAAGCCTCACCTTTTCGGCAAGGCTCACTGTTTCGCCAACAACAGCCAGACCTGCCCCTGATTGTAAATGGTCATGGCCTGACGGTGGGCGTCTTCGCCTTCCCCGGTGTACATGTCGATGCGCCGCAAACGGATCGCGCCGCCGGTGTCGTGTGCGAAGCCGAGCCCTCTCCGGATGCCCTGCCGCTGTCCCGGAAGCGCGTAGGAAACGATGCCGCCAAGCGGCAGGACGCGCGGATCGACCGCCATGCTGACCCACGGCGTCAGTTCGCAACCCGCCGTCCCTTTCGGATGCTCGGCACCGAACCGGAAAAACACGTAGCCGCTGGAAGCGTTCAAAAAGGCCCTGCGCTTCTGGGGGTGGTTGTCCCACCATTGGCGGATACCCTTCATCGAGGCCTTGTTCCGCGGAAGTTCCCCCGAACGGATCAGGTAGCCCGCCATGCTCTGGCCCGAGTGCCCGTTCAGGCCCGCAAACAGGGCCGCCTGCTGCGTCCCGTCGTCAAAGGCCAGAATGCCGGAACCTTCCAGCATCAGATCGTACGTCTCCACCGGATGCTCCAGCCACGCCATTTCCAGATTCCGGCTCTTGAGCGCTCCGTCCAGATCGATGTCCGCCCGGCTGTAATACGGGTCTTCCGGCTTGATCACCTGCAAAAAGGCGTCCTCGGGGCAGCTGTGCGTAGGCAGGCACCACGCCAGCTCCGGGGCAAGCTCCTCCGGAAGACGGTAGATCGGATATTCGTATCCCGGCTTGCGCGTCCGGCTGGCCTGCATCACCGGCGAATAGTACCCCGTAAACTTGACTTCAGGGGCGACGCTCAGCCACTGGAACCCCTCTTCCAACAGTTCGGGCTGGGCGTCGAGCCGCGGCAGTATCGCTTTCAGCTTTTCCAGAGACGCAACCACTTCTCCCCATGTGATCCGGATTCCGCTGTGTTCGGCGGCCCGCTCGTCCGGATTCCAGCTCCGGGCATACGCAAGGCTCCGCTCCAGCGCGGGGGCCAATTCCATCCACGAACGCAGCCCCATGGATGCCTTGTCCATACGGGCGATCTGCGCACGCGCCTGCTCCGCCGGGGCCTGCCGGAACAACGGGGACGGGGTATCCAGCGCTTCGACGGCGGGATGGGGCAACCGCCGGATCTCGGAAGAGGCGGTTGAGGCAGGGGCGGGGAAAGGCTCGGGGGAAGGTTTGGCCCCACATGCGGCCAACAGGACGGCAAGGCACAGCACAAACGTTTTCAACATCGATTCCTCTTTGCGTGAAAGGGCGCATCCTCTGCCCGGTTCCCCTCAAAAGGAACGGCGGCGCACAGGTGCGCATATACCCGGAACGGTATTCGCCGGGTATGATAATAATGAAATTTTCCCCTGCAATACGATACACGACAGAGGGCGTTCCCTTTGAAGAGGGGACGTCCCGCACCGCCGCTGAACGGTGCGCGGCCACCATAGAGCCAAGCTCTCGAATACGCAACGCAGGAAGACAACGATGGAAACGCTGATACAGGCTTTGAAGGCGATCAACGACGTGATCTGGGGACCGGGTATGCTGATCCTGCTGATCGGAACGGGCCTCTACCTTACCGTAGGGTTGCGTTTCTATACGTTCCGCAACATCTTTTCAGCGTTTTCCATGCTCTGGAAGGGCCGGACCTCCTCGGCTGGCGACAAGGGCGAGCTGACGCCGTTCAATGCCCTGATGACGGCCCTCGCGGGGACTATCGGCACGGGGAGCATCGTCGGCGTGGCCACGGCCATCCTTTCGGGCGGCCCGGGCGCGCTGTTCTGGATGTGGTGTACCGCTATGGTAGGCATGGCGACCAAATTTTCCGAAATCCTGCTTGCCGTCCGCTACCGTGAAGTGACCCCGGCGGGGAATTTCGTGGGCGGGGCCATGTACTTCATCAAGAACGGTCTCGGCGAAAAATGGAAATGGCTCGGCGGCCTGTTCGCCATTTTTGCGGCAATCACCTGTTTCGGGACCGGCAATGCGGTACAGACCAACGCCATTTCCGGCGTGCTCTGGGGGACCTTCGGAGTCCCGACATGGATCACGGCGCTGATCCTGTTCCTGCTGATCGCTTCCGTCCTGTTGGGCGGCCTGCGGCGCATCGGCAGCGTGGCCGGGAAAATAGTGCCCTTTATGGCGATCCTGTACACGCTCGCCTCGCTGCTCATCATCATTTTGAACATCAAGGAAGTGCCCGCGATGTTCCTGCACGTCATTGAGGAAGCCTTCACGCCCACGGCGGCGCAGGGGGGCTTCGCCGGGGCCACGGCCATGATGGCCGTCCGGTTCGGTATGGCGCGGGGCATCTTCGCCAACGAAGCCGGGCTCGGCAGCGGGCCCATCGCCCACGCCACCGCGACCTCCACCCCGATCAGGCAGGCCACCATCGGAATGCTCGACGTGTTCATCACCACCATGATCGTGTGCAGCATGACCGGTTTCGCCATCCTCGTCACCGGCGAATGGACCGCCGTCGGCGCTCAGGGCGCTTCGCTGACCGCGCGGGCCTTTGAAACCGCCCTGCCGGGCGTGGGTTCGGCCATCGTGGCGATTTCGCTGGTCATGTTCGCCTTCACCACCATCCTCGGCTGGTGCGTGTACGGGGAACGTTCCGCAATATTCCTGTTCGGGGATCGGGTTCTGAAGCCTTTCCGTATCCTCTACACCATCGTCGTGCCCATCGGCGCTCTGGCCCAGCTCGATCTGGTCTGGATTCTTGCCGACACCTTCAACGCGCTGATGGCTTTCCCCAACCTCATCGGCGTGCTCCTGCTGAGCCCTGTGGTGTTCAAAACCGTACAAGAGAGCACACGGCCCTAAAACGCGCCCGAGCCCGGACATTCACCGTCCTGATATCAATCCATTTATATCTTGGGATCGTTACTATTTTTCGTTCTTCTCCTTTCTCCGTGATCCCCATTGACGGGAAGGCTCTTTACAGATATCTAACGGCAAATTTTCGTCATAGGTGCTGAATGACGCTTTTGAGCCGGTATTGGATACGACATTTCACGAAGAGCTTATGGTGGGCGCTGCTGCCTCTGATAAGCGTCTGCCTGTTGTACCCGAACGCCATTGCACAAAGGCACCCCGTGCAGCCGTGCCTCATGCACTGTCAGGATGGCGCGTCCCTGATCCCGGCACAGCCGGATCAGCCGTCCGCCTATCTGGAAACCAAGTCGGCGCACCCTTTGGACAGGACTTCCGGAAAGGACGGCCCTCTCCTTTCGCTTAACGCCTCATCCTACGGGTTCTCCCTCGCGCTCCTTCAATGCGCCGCCTTCATTCCCCTTCCCGATCTCCTGCCCGGGCTTTCCGAAATCCGGGGTATGCTTCCCTTGGCCCTCGCGCCGCCTTCCGTCTCCATCTCTCTATAGCCTTACGCATTCAGCGGTTCTCGCGTTGCGCCCCATCAGGCGGACGAAGCCGTGCGTTATCCGTACCATATGCGCACCCGGGCCGCTTTTCCCGCCCTCAAACTGAAAAGAGATGGATATATGGATCACTCGACGGAATCTCAAACGGATCGCAAGGAACTCAAAAAAACCATGAGCCCGGCCGAAGTCTGGGCACTGGCTGTAGGGGCCATCATCGGCTGGGGCTGCTTCGTCCTTCCCGGAACCCGTTTTCTGCCGGATGCCGGGCCGCTGGGGACATGCCTCGCGTTTCTCATCGGCGGGGGGCTGCTGTGCACGGTGGCGCTCTGCTACAGCATTCTGATTAAAGTCTATCCCGTTGCGGGCGGTTCCTTCACCTACGCCTACGTCGGCTTCGGGACACGGGCCGGTTTCATCTGCGGCTGGGCGCTGGTTCTCGGCTACCTCTGCGTCATCGCCGCCAACGGCACGGCCCTTGCGCTGCTCAGCCGCTTCGTCCTGCCCGGCGTTTTTGATGTGGGCTATCTGTATACGGTCGCCGGATGGGACGTCTACGCGGGCGAACTGGCCATGATGTCGGCTTTCTTCATCTTCTTCGGCTATATGAATTTCAGGGGCATGGACATGGCGAGCAGCCTTCAGCTCATTCTGGCCTTCGCCCTCGCGGGCGGCGTGCTGGTGCTGATCCTAGGAAGCGTCGCCACGGAAACATCCCACGTCGATAACCTGTTCCCCCTCTTTGCCGAAGGGCGTTCCCCGGTAGCCTGCGTGCTGTCCATCCTCGCCATTACCCCGTGGCTGTTCGTGGGTTTCGACACGATCCCCCAGACCGCTGAAGAATTCGACTTCCCGCCCGAAAAATCCCGCCGCCTGATGATCAATTCCATCGTCTGCGGCGCGCTTCTCTACGCGCTGGTTCTGATCGCTGTCGCGATCATCATTCCCTATACCGATTTGCTCGGCCAGAATCACAGCTGGACCACAGGTGCCGTGGCCAATATGGCTTTCGGCAGGTTCGGCGGCGTCATCCTCGCCATTCCGGTCATGGCCGGGATTTTCACGGGCATGAACGGCTTTTTCATGGCGACGACGCGCCTCCTGTTCAGCATGGGCCGCGGCAAATTCCTGCACCCTTGGTTCGTCAAGGTGCACCCCAAACACGGAACGCCGACCAACGCCGTCCTGTTCACCCTTTGCCTGACCCTCATCGCGCCGTGGTTCGGCCGCTCGGCCCTTAACTGGATCGTCGACATGTCCGCCATGGGCACCGCGCTCGCCTATCTGTTCACCTGCATGACCGCGTACAAGTATGTCGCCAACTTCCCCGACATCCCCGAAGCCCGCTGGGGCAAGCCTGTGGCGATCATCGGTGGCCTGACCTCCATCTCCTGCTTCGCCATGCTCGCCCTGCCCGGTTCTCCCGCCGCCATCGGCATCGAGTCATGGTTCATGCTGCTCGTCTGGGTCGCCATCGGCACGGCTTTCTATTTCAACCGCTCATCCGAGCTGAACGCCATCCCGCATGAGCAGATGCAGTATCTGCTGCTCGGCACCAAGGATCGGCCTCTCCTCTTTGAGGCCGCCCAGAGCACTTCCGCAGGGATGAACAAGTAATATTGGGGATTATTCGGGGAGGGGAGGGAGAAACGTTCTGAGAAAGTTTCTCCCCCCCTCCCCACCCCCCCCTCCCTCTTCAAAGATTTTCATG